>ERZ795048.3829-NODE-3829-length-10878-cov-11.627830_pt1 | contig 10878 bp, 9 predicted proteins | sample MGYA00375132_ERZ795048 | MGnify/ENA primary metagenome ERZ795048 (study PRJEB30177, sample SAMN05720225) | activated sludge metagenome | isolation source: Anaerobic digester | place: Hong Kong | collected 2014-12-17 ...
GGGCGGATGAAGCGGGAGCAGCGGTCAGGAACCCTTGTGTGGAACCGGACCCAATGGGTCAGGGCTGTGCCCTTCTGGTGGCCGTATCCCCGTCGGTCCGGTTCCAGTTCCGGTAAACGAACTGCCGAAACGCCATCGCCGGCTCCGGACCGTTGACCCACGACCTCAGAACGCCGACCGCGGACTGCCTACCCCCGACCGCCCACTGCAGGCCGCCGAACTCCTCACCCTTCCCCGGCCAGCCAGCGCTTGAACTCGGCGGAGCGTTCACTGCTCACGATCGCGTCCTCTCCGAAGGGTGGCTCCATGATCACCTTCACCCGGCTCTTGCTGTAGGCGATCAGCTCCTTGATGCTTTCGAAGCCCACGATCACCTGCCGGTTCAGGCGAAAGAACCGGGCGGGGTCCAGTTGCTTCTCCAGTCGGTCCAGGCTTTCGTCCATGGGCAGGTCCTTGCCCTCGGTCGTGCGTAGGAAGGTGTTCTTCTCCAGGGAGTAGAGGTATGCGATGTCCTTCGGCTCCACCACCTTGAACGTATCGCCGTAGCGGATCAGGAATCGTTTGGCGACCAGCTCACCAGGGGCTTCCTCCCTGCCAGCGGGACGCCCCCGCACCACACGGAGGTTGCCGGCACGCTCCATCGCCTCGCTCAGTTCCCCTTTCCGCACGGGTTTCAACAGGTAGTCCACCGCGTTCACCCGAAAGGCCTTGAGGGCGTGCTCGTCGTATGCGGTGGTGAAGATGACGGGGCAACCCACCTCTGTCCGGTGGAACACCTCGAAGCTCTCACCATCGGCCAATTGGATGTCGAAGAACGCCAGGTCCGGCCATTCGTTGTCCTCCAACCATTCCACCGTTTCCTTCACGGTGCCGGTGCGGCCCACGATGTTCACTTCAGGGTCGATCTCCTTGAGCAGTTTCTCCATCCGCTTCAGCGCGGCGGCCTCGTCCTCTACGATCAGGATGTTCATGGTCTTCGCTCGATCAGTGGGATGCGTACGATGAATTCACCGCCTTCACGCACGACCTCCACGGGCCGTTCGCTCAGGGCGGTATAGCGTTGCCTGATGCTGTCCAGGCCATAGCCGGTGGAACGTGCCGGGCCGCTCCGGGGCCGGTCCGCATTGCGCACTTCCAGGACACCATTTCCAGCCTTCACCCGTACCACCAACGGTTCATCGTCCGTGGCGGTGTTGTGCTTGATGGCATTCTCCACCAGCAACTGCAGGGTGAGCGGGGGCAACTGCAGCGACCTGGCCTCTTCCACCACGTCCGTCACCAGTCGTATGCGTTCCCCGAACCGGCGCTGCTCCAGCTTGAAGTAGGTATCCACCAGGTCCAGTTCCTCGTCCAGCGTGATCAGTTCCTTGTCACGGACGGTGAGGATGTTGCGGAACAGGTCGCTGAGGTCCTCGACATGCTCCACGGCCTTGTCGGGTTCCTCCTCGATCAGCTCGATGAGGGTATTGAAACTGTTGAACAGGAAGTGCGGGTTCACCTGACTGCGAAGCGCCTCCAGTTGAAACCGGGCCTGTTCCTTCTCGATCCGGTCGCGCATCCGAAGCCGATCCTCCCGAACACGCACGAACGCATACAGCACGCCCGTGAGCAAGAGGACGAACAGGCCAATGGCCCAGGGCCTGCGCCACCAAGGGGACTGGATGATGAAATGGTGCTCGGTCCACCGATCCGTGGGAAGGTTGTCCCCGACGCTGGCCTTCACCCGGAAGGTGTAATCCCCCGGAGGCAGGCGGCTGTAGCCCACCTCGCGGTCGCGGGTGATCTTGGGGGCTTCATCATACCCCACCAATTGGTAGTGGAACCGGACGTTCTCCGGCGCCGCGTGGTGGCGTCCAGCAAAGCGGAAGGTCAGAAAATCCTGGTCATGTCGCAGCCTGGTATCGGGGACCATGGGCAGCTCCTCTCCCGCCCAGAACATGGCCGTGATCGCCGTGGGTACTTCGCCACTCAGATCGGCCCCGTCCAGGGTGATCCGGACCAGGCCTTTGCTTGTGGCCAGCCAGAGCGCCCCATGGGCGTCGGTGCAGGCGGTATTGAGTTCCGCCGTGAGGTCGCGAAGGCCCGTCTCATCACCCAGGTCCACCAGGCGACCGCCATTCTCCGGGGACCAGGCCGCCAGCCCGCTTTGCCCCAGCACCAGGATCCGGTCGGCATAGGGCACCACGCTGTACACGGAACCATCGAACGGTGCCCGGTCCTGCGCCGAACAGGTCAGCGACATGCCATCGACCTGGCAGATACCGCTGCCCGGCCCGCACGCCCATGCCGTACCCTCACGGTCCAGTGCCAGCGAGTAGTAGGTGCGGCTGTCCGCCGAGGCCTGCAGGTCCGTGGTCCCACCCGCTGGTGAGCGATGGACGACCCCACTTCCATCCGTGGCGGCCAGGACGCTTCCATCGGGCATGGGCAGCACATCGTAAACGAAGCCGGTCCCTGGTAGCGTGACATGCTCCAGGCCGGGACTGGCCTGTCCCGGGTCCCTGCACACATAAAGCCCGTCCAGCGTGGCCATCCAGACCTGGCCGTTCCGTTCACGGACGGAAAGTACATTGTCGTTGATGCCGGCTCCCTGCTCGTCCATGCGCACCAGCGCACCATCCGTTCCCAGACGCAGCAATCCCGCGCCGAAGGTGGCCGCCCAAAGCTGACCGTGGGTATCCACCGCCAGGGAGACCACCGGGGTGGTCTCATCCACGGTGATCGTGGTCCGCGTGAGCGTGAGATCATCGGCAAAGGCGGCCCGGTGATTGAAGACCCCTTCCGGTGTGGCGAACCAGATGCGCCCCTCTCGATCCCCACAGAGCGCCGTGATCCTGGTCAGATCCACTCCCTCATGACTCGGCACATGGAGCACACGCGGATCCGCACGCCTGACCCGCTCGGATCCATCGGTGCTCCATACCGCGCCGTCAGCAGCCAGCAGGAGGCCATATACCCTGGTACCGGCACCTTGTGCAGCATCCTGGGGCAGATAGGCGCCGAGACCCACACGGGTGTCATGCACGACCACTCCCGATCTGCTGGTACCGGTCCAGACCAGTCCGTCGTCGGCCACCAAGGCGGTGACCGGACCGTGCCGCCAGGCACTGTCGAGCAGGTGGACCTTCGGAGCTGCACCATCCAGTTCCAATTGGAACACCCCGGCACGCTCCGTTCCACCCCATACGCGGCCGATCGTATCGCAGGCGAGGGCCATCACCAGGTTGTCCGGCAGTCCCTCCACCTCCGTGATCGTGAACTGCACGCCTTCGTCCATGGAGCACATGGCCACACCCTGATCAGTGGCGACCAACACCCCATCCTGGTAGCTGCAGAGCGCATTGATGTGATCGTCCAGCAGCCCGTTCTGGACCCCGAAGCGGTCCAGCCTTCCGTTCCGTAGGTGCCACAGACCGGCTCCATAGGTTCCGATCCACAAGCCGCCATCCTCTTCCTCCCGGAGTACCCGCACACTGGTGCCGGCCAGCTGATCGCTCGCCCAAAGTGTATCGCAATGGTACCCCGAGCAGCGGAGCAACACCCCGGTACTGAGGGCAGCCAGGATCCCCGTGGGCCCCTGCCCCAAGGCATCCACGGTGGCTCCTTCGGTGGCGAGCACCTGATCGGTCCGTTCTCCGTCCGTACGGTAGATCCCCAGGTCGCTTCCGGCCCAGAGCAGGCCTTGGGCGTCCTGGATCAGGGTGGTGATGTGCGGGCGGCGCTGCCCGGTGCGCACTTCATACGTTCGGCTGTAGGGGTACTGTGCATCGGCCAGGAATGGCAGCAACAGCGCGATGGCCAGGACCCTGCGCATCATTCGCCCGGCTTCGCGAAATGCAGGTCCACCTCCACTTCCACCTCGTTGGCGATCTTCTGTTGGACCACGCGTGGCACCCGGACGCCATGTTCCTCCAACAGGACGCCGAAGGTGGATGTGACCCGCACGCCATCATGACCGATCCTCAGAAGGCAATCGAGGATCCGTTCGCGTTGCTCCCCGTGTATGGTGAGCATGCCCTTGGCCCTTACCTGATGCTCGCCGGGGACGCGCAGGTCAACATGCTCGATGATGCGCCCGGCGAACACCGCATTGGGGAACTGCTGGCTGCGCATGTAGTTCTCATTGAAGTGCTCGCGCTGCAACGGGCTGTTGAAACCCTCCAGCGAACGCATCGGCACCTGCACGGCGAAAGTGCGCTGATCAAGGTCCAGCACCCCCGTCGTCTTGTCCGTGGAGGCCGTGATGCGTTCCAAGGGGGCCTCGCTGACGAAGCGCACCGAGCTGCGGTCGACCCGGTAGAGCGTACGGTCCTGGGCCCCTCCCAGGAGGGGAAGAAGGAGAATGGGGATCAGGAGCTTCATGCCCGATCGGAGAGCAAGGTCCATGCCGTGTTCCAGTTGCATGAGGCCGATCGGTCCCGGTGCGGTCGGAGCCAAGTTACACAAGGCCACACACCCGGTAAGACCTATCTTCGCAGCCCCGTTCGGAGAGGTGCCAGAGTGGTCGAATGGGCCTGACTCGAAATCAGGTGTGCCCTTCGGGGCACCGGGGGTTCGAATCCCTCCCTCTCCGCCGATACAGCCAGCGGGCCGCCGAAGGCGGTCGTGAAGGCCCCAGCGAACGGAAGCCAAGCGCAGCTTGAGCGGACGGGCGTTGGGGCCTTCTCATGGTGGTCGAGACGAAGGAGCGCGACGGCGCTTGAGGAGATCGATGGCAATTCCTGGAAGCGTTCTTTCTAGTAGGAACCAGACCTATTGAGAACAGTCCAGCATGCATGGCCATACATCCATTTCCTTTATCCTGAATATCAGACCATTAAGCATTCATGCATGGCCATACATGTATTCACTGATATCCATTGCACCCGGGTATCCAGCCACACACTACAAGCCCCCCATCTTTACCCCATGACCACCGCCGAGACCCTGGCAGCCTCGTTGGACGCTGCCCGCAACTACACCCGCTACTACTTCAGCAAATTGAAGGGCCAGGACCTGCATCGAGCATTCACCTGCGATGGGAGAGAGCTGAACACCGCCTACTGGCTGATGGCCCATGTCACGAGCAGCGAGAACTGGCTGATCCTGCGAGGCACCGGTGGAGACCTGGTGAAACTGCCTTGGGCGAAGCTCTTCAACGTGGGCCGCACCCCGCCACGACCGGACGAGCTCCCGCCCATCGAAGACATCCTGGCGGCAAGCAAGGAGGTGCATGAAAAGGCGCTGGCACATCTACGCGGCCTTGGGGATGCCGACCTGGCCCAGCCACACCAGGCCATGATGGACCTGGGTGGGGACGACACCTGCATGGAAGTGGTGTTGCACGCCATCCGCCATGAGGCCGGGCATGCGGGTCAACTCGGGACCTTGTGCAAGCTGTACGGAGTGGAGACGATCTGAAGGAGGCCAATGGGAGCAATGTGGACATTGTGCGGAATGCGAGCAATGTGGGGATGGATGACCGGTGCGTCAGGAAGTGGGAATGAAGGGGGTACCTTTCGGTGAGAACCTGCGTATACCATGCCCATGAAGCTCTTCCTGCCTCTCGCCCTCCTGTTGCCGGTGGCCCTGCTAGCCCAGCCCGAGGTGAAGTTCTCCGACCCCGGTGCCTTGGTGCTGCGGCCCGAGCTGGGAAAGAACAAGGCAGCCACGGCAGCACTTCAGGCCGCAGGCCTCACCGCTGAGGCGCAGGAGCTTGTCGTGAACTACAGCGACCCCCAGTACTGGCCACCTGGCCTCTCCACGGATAGCGCCAGGCAGGCGAACGCACCCTACCTGCAGAACTACGCCGCCTACCGCATCTGCAAGTACGAGGTGGACAGCCTTCCCTACGTGATCGTGATGCTGCCTGCACAGCAGAACATCCACATGCCGGAGGACATGCGCCCGCTGGCGGATGTGTACCTCCTGCTGCCGGACAGCGCCGCCAAGGACGTGCGCAGCGGGAAGCCACGCCCCCTGATCAGCCGGGGCCCACGCTGGAAGGACAGGCCCAAGGCGAAGATCGTGAAGCCCGATGGCCTGTACGCCACGTATGACCTCGGAGATGACGAGGCCGGGAGAGAGGCCTTGAAGAAAAAGTACATGAGCGACGCCGAGATCGAGGCGGTCGTCTTTCGCAGTCATGAACGCAACTGGCCCGACGGCATCGACAGCTTCGACGAGCGGTTCCCCCGGCTGGAGCAATTCTCCAAATACAAGGCCTACGTGGGCGCCGAGTGGGACGACAAGGTGCTGCTGATCATCCCCGTGGAGAAGAACCGCAAGCTGCCCACCGCCATGCGACCCTACATGGACCTCTACTTCGTCTACGCCAAGGATGCGGTGGAGGTGAAGGGAAAGAGGAAGTAGTCGGGAGTCGGGAGTCGGACGACTGCGCTAAGCTCCTCGCTTCGCCGAAGGCTTCGCGAAGGCGCAGTCGGCGGTCTGAAGTGCTTCCGGATCGACGCCTCCTTCAGCCACTTGCCCCCTTGTCACTTGACACTTGTTACTTGACACGTGCCCGCCCCGGCTACTTTCGCCCCGGATGGAGCTTCGGGAGATAACCGGACTGTTGCGCATGGAATTCCTGCTGGACCTGCGCCAGCGGGCGGCTTGGGGCGGCATGCTGCTCTACGTGGTCTCGGCCATCTACGTCTGCTACCTCGGGGTGCGAGGCGCCCTGCCCGTTCCGGTGTGGAACGCACTCTTCTGGATCATCCTGCTGTTCGCCGCCTTCAACGCCCTGGTGCGCTCCTTCCAACGGGAGGACGCCGGCCGGCAGGTGTACCTGTACACGCTCGCAGGACCGCGCTCCGTCGTGTTGGCGCGCACCCTGTACAACGCGCTCACCATGCTCGTGCTCAGCCTGCTCAGTCTGTTGTTCTATGTGCTGTTCCTGGGCACTGACGCGCTGGGTGAGGCGCAGGTGGGGCAGTTCGTGCTGGTGGTGGCGCTGGGTGGTGTGGGTCTCGCGGCGGTGCTCACCCTGATCTCGGCGATCGCGGCGCGGGCTGGGAGCGGACTGGGGCTCATGGCCATCCTGGGCTTCCCCGTGGTGCTGCCCATGTTGCTGAGCGTGATGCGCGCGAGCAAGGGTGCACTGGACGGACTGCCGTGGAGCGTGAACAGCACCTACGTGCTCTGGATCGTGGCCTTGGACGTGCTCACCGTGGCCCTGGCCTGGTTGCTGTTCCCGTACCTTTGGCGCGACTGATGAGGCATTGGTGGAAGCTCCTGGGGGCGGTGCTCGTGGTGGGCGCGTCCATCACCGCCCTGCGGGTGCCGCTGGCCCCGGCGCTGGTCCACAGTTCGGCCGACCGCCTGGCACCCGGAGAACAGGCCTTCCGCATCACCGGCTACAACACGCACTTCGATCAGAGCGTCCGGCCCTACGTCTGGCTGGCCACGGACGATGCGAAGTTCTGCGCCACGACCGTCCAGGTGGAAGGGACCGGGAGCCTCAGCGCCACCTTCGACATCCCGAACGGCCTTGGCGGACAGCTCGCGCACCTGGTGGTCTTCAGCCCCACGGACGGCGTGCTGCCGCTGTACGATGCCGTCTGGACCGGCGATGGTGGCACCCCTCTTCCCGACCGGAACTGCGACGTGACCCCGCTGGCCATGAAGCCCTTCGACTTCAGCTTTCCGAACCGCAGCCTGCTGTACGAGACCATCCGCAACCTGAACTTCCATGTGCCGATGTGGTTCACCATGATGCTGCTGCAGCTGGTGGCCGTGGTCTACAGCGTGCGCACCCTGCGGAGCAACAGCCTGCGCGACGACGATGCCGCCCTGCAGGCCGTGAACGTGAGCCTGCTGTTCGCCGCGCTCGGGCTGATCACCGGTTCCATCTGGGCACGGGCCACCTGGGGGGCCTGGTGGACCAACGACACCAAGCTTAACGGGGCGGCCGTGACCACCCTGATCTACCTGGCCTACCTGGTGCTGCGCGGCAGCGTGCCCGAGCCCTCCAAGCGCGCCCGCCTGGCGGCCATCTACAACATCTTCGCCTTCGTGCTGATGCTCGTGTTCGTGATGGTGCTCCCGCGCCTGACCGACAGCCTGCACCCCGGCAATGGCGGCAACCCCGCCTTCAGCCAGTACGACCTGGACGACCAACTGCGCCTGGTGTTCTATCCCGCTGTGCTCGGGTGGATGCTGGTGGGCACCTGGGCCTTCACCCTGAAACTGCGGCTGAGCCGCCTGGAACATGCCCTGGACGAGAACGATCGCTGACGCGGGAGCGTTGCTCCTCTGCCTGGCCTGGCCGGCCCGTACCTTTGCGCAGGACAACGCGCCGGGTTGGCTGGAACAGAGCCTGCACGCCGCTGGAAAGATGAACACCGTGATCGCCGTGGTCGCCGTGGTCCTGATCGGCCTCCTGCTCTGGATGGCCTCGCTCGATCGCAGGCTGCGGAAAGCGGAAAAGCGGGTGGAGAATGGAAGTTGAACCGATGAGGAGCTCAAGACAGGAACGCGGACCACGTCATGGGACGCCCCTCATCGCGCGCTGCAAGCCATTTTCACATTACCACATTCCCAGCATTTCCACATTCCCATGAAACGCTCCCACATCATCGCCATCGCCCTGATCGCCGTGGCCATTGCCGCGCTGGTGAGCTCGCTCTACGACAGCAGCACCTACGCCGACCTGGAGGAGGCCCTGGCCAACCCCGGCACCGAGTACCACGTGGTGGGCACCCTGGACCGGAGCGCGGAGATCGTCTACGAGCCCAGCCGGAACGCGAGCCTCACCGAGTTCACCATGGTGGACCTGGAGGGCAACACTTGCCGGGTGAAGCTGGCCAAGGCCAAGCCCACCGACTTCGAACGCTCCGAACGCCTGGTCCTCATCGGCGAAGCCACCGCCGGGGGCGAGTTCCACGCGCGGGACATGCTGATGAAGTGCCCCAGCAAGTACAACGAGGAGAACCGGATGGTGGGGGCCTAGGAAGTGGGAACGCTGAACGTTGAACGCTGAAGTGAGATCGACCGCCCACCGCCTGCCTGCGATCCGCACGATCGTTCAGGGCTCAGCATTTAGCCTTCAGCGTTGAACAACGAGGCCATCGCGTACGTGGGTGAGCACACCTGGGCAGGACATCTCGGGCATGTGCTGGCCATCCTGAGCTTCGTGGGCGCCCTGCTGGCACTGGTGTCCTACAGCACGGCCGTACGAGGCGACGACGGTGTGTGGAAACGGCTTGGACGAGGTGGGTTCCGGCTGCATTCGGTGGCCGTGCTGGGCATCATCGCGGTGCTCTTCACCATGCTGCTGAACCACTGGTTCGAGTACGACTACGTGTGGAAGCACAGCAACCGGACCATGCCGCTGCGCTACATCTTCTCCTGTTTCTGGGAGGGGCAGGAAGGGTCCTTTCTCCTCTGGACCTTCTGGCACGTGGTACTGGGCAACATCCTGATCTGGAAGGCACGGGAATGGGAGGCGCCGGTGATGACCGTGTTCGCGCTGGTGCAGGCCTTCCTGGCCACCATGCTGCTGGGCATCTACTTCGGGGACGTTCGCATCGGCAGCAGTCCCTTCCTGCTGATCCGTCAGATGCCCGAGAACATCGGCCTGCCCTGGACCGTCTTGCCCAACTACCTGGAGCGCATCCCGCAGTTCGCGGACGGCCGCGGTCTGAACCCGTTGCTGCAGAACTACTGGATGACCATCCATCCGCCCACGCTGTTCCTGGGCTTCGCGGCCACGCTGGTGCCCTTCGCCTACGCGATCGCCGGGCTTTGGAAGGGCCGCCTGCGCGATTGGATGGCCCCTGCCCTGCCGTGGACCTTCTTCGGGGTGATGGTGCTGGGCACGGGCATCCTCATGGGCGGTGCCTGGGCCTACGAGGCACTCAGCTTCGGTGGCTTCTGGGCCTGGGACCCGGTGGAGAACGCCTCGCTCGTCCCCTGGCTCACCCTGGTCGGTGCCGGCCATCTGATGCTGGTGAACAAGCGCAAGGAGACCTCCCTGTTCAGCGCTTTCGGCCTCACGCTGATCACCTTCCTGCTGGTGCTGTACAGCACCTTCCTGACCCGCAGCGGCGTGTTGGGCGACACCAGCGTGCACAGCTTCACGGGTGAGGGCATGCTGCCCGGCCTGCTGGTATTCATGCTCACCTTTGTCTGGCTGAGCGTGGTGTCGCTGCTTGTGGATACCGGTGCCCGGAAGTTCTTCACCGGCGTGGCACTGGCCCTGCTGCTGATCGGTGTCCTGCTCGAGCTCTATGTGGCCGCCATCCTGGTCTTCCTGGCGCTGGCCATCGGCTGGACCGTGGGGGCCTACCGGCGGTTCCCCAAGCCGGAGCAGGAGGAAGGCCTGTGGACGCGGGAATTCTGGATGTTCATCGGCTCGTTGGTGCTGCTGCTCAGCGCTGCGCAGGTCACCTTCAGCACCTCGGTGCCCGTCTTCAACCTGCTGCTGGAGCCCTTCCAGGCCCCGCTGACCAAGCTCGGTGAGAGCACCGGCAGTGAGTGGATCACGAGCCTGGCCGGCGCCAAGCTCGCGCCGCCTTCCGACGCCATCGCCCACTACAACAAATGGCAGGTGCCCTTCGCCTTCATCGTGGCCCTGCTGGTGGCCTTCACCCAGTACCTCCGGTGGAAGAGCACCGACATGAAGCGCTTCTGGAAGCAGCTTGCGTTGTCGCTCGCGATCGCCGTGGTGATCACCGTCCTCGGGGTGGTGCTGCTGGGCTACCAGCTCGCGGAGCTGGACCTGATCGCCCTCTTCTTCGCCACCGCCTTCGCCGCCGTAGCCAATGCGGCCTGGATCTGGAAGGGGCTGAAAGGCGGCTTCGACCATGCTGGGGCATCGGTGGCGCACGTCGGCTTTGCCTTGGTGCTGCTGGGCGCGCTGGTCAGCACCAGCCGGCAGGACGAAGTGAGCCGCAA
>ERZ795048.3832-NODE-3832-length-10876-cov-5.297200_pt1 | contig 10876 bp, 8 predicted proteins | sample MGYA00375132_ERZ795048 | MGnify/ENA primary metagenome ERZ795048 (study PRJEB30177, sample SAMN05720225) | activated sludge metagenome | isolation source: Anaerobic digester | place: Hong Kong | collected 2014-12-17 ...
AATGATGATCTTGGTTTTAGATCTATGCTGGAAGCCATTCTGCATCAGATTGTATTTGGTGGCACATACTATTCGGTTTTTCGGATACTATGAGACTGAACAGTTATCGCAGAAATCAACGCTATGATATAAATGGCGCACATGGTATAAATCCCCATATTCCGAAATCTGTGATTTGATGGCATGAAACGGGTAGGTTTATTGCAGCATTTTGTGTCTAATATCCTGTTATGCAGCAATTGTGCAGTATAGTAATTATTGGGAAATACGATTGAGGTTCATATATGAGTAGATGGTATAGTCATAAGTTCCATATTGAAAGAAAAGATCCTGCAAGCACTCGGTGGTGGACTGATTTGTTTCTTTTCGACACTGTTGTACGAGATTGCTTACTAGCTGTAAAAAATGATCTTATTATGTGGCGTGTTCATCGCCGTGCTGCAGATGATGCCTCTGGTCACCGATTTTCTTTTATCTACTATGCATCTCCTGAAGTATTCAAAAGAGTTAAATCTTCTATGAATAATCATGAATCTGCTAATATTATTAGAGATTCAGGCATACTACTTGATTTGTTGCATAATGAGGAAGGTTTGGAGATTGAGTCAACTTGTGACCCGAGCTGGCCTCTTTCACTTCGCAAGTCATGGCCGTATTACATTATGGGTGTTTCACAGATGGCTCTTGATTTAATAGAGAATCTTAGAACATCTCCTCGACCCGCCCTTGATATTAGTTCTATCCATCAACAAGAACTTTACTATACACAGTTAATGATCAAACAAAAAGAAGTATGGCAGAACTGGGGTAGCACTGCATTTTTCCACCACATAAATGCTATCTTCGGTTATGAACCATTAATCGCTCAACCTAGAGGTTTTCTTGGAATACTTGCATCTTTTTAATGATGAGAATGCCCAACAACAGCATGCAGGAGGACTCTTGGTGGCGCCTGAGCTGCTGCTGATGCCAGCCGTTGGGCATCAAGGAAGTCTAAAATGACGCTAATGACGATGATGCAGATTCAGAGAATTTTTAAAGACATGGGTATTGGAACAGAAACCGAACGGAAACTTTTTACCGATCTTGCTATGACAGGGGCGCCAGAATGCCAGCCATTCAATTTCATCCGGCTTGACGATGTTTCAACATCTGGCACAAAGGAGGAGGACAATGCCAAGCTGGCACCAGCTTCTTGAGGAAATCAAAGTTAAGGGGAGCACTTTTGATGTGGTTCGCCGAAACTATCTCAAGAGGCTCCAACGAATAACAGGGCGTAACGTAGTTCTTTACTATTCGGGCTGGCTCCAGAAGCCGGGAATTCCCGGTATGCAGGTCAACGATGCCGACAAGAATGGCTTTATGACCGTGATCCATGGTCTTGACCGTTCCAAGGGACTCGACTTGATTTTGCACACTCCAGGCGGTGAGACGGCCGCGACAGAGTCGATCGTTGATTACCTCTACTCCATGTTCGGAACCAATATCAGGGCATTCGTTCCACAGCTTGCAATGTCGGCTGGCACCATGATTGCGTGTGCTTGCAAAGAAATTGTGATGGGGAAGCAGTCCAGTCTTGGCCCCATAGATCCTCAGTTCGGTAACCTTCCGGCGCACGGCGTTGTTGAAGAATTCAAACGTGCGGCCAAAGAAATCAGCGAAGACCCATCAAGGATTCCTTTATGGCAGCCTATCATAGCGAAGTATCATCCAACGTTGATTGGTGAATGTGAGAAAGCAATTCAATGGTCGAACGACATGGTGAAAGAGTGGCTTGCTCGGGGTATGCTTAAGGATTGTGATGATCCTATCTCGAAAGCAGCGGAAGTTGCAGCCGAACTTTCTGATCACGCTCTCACCAAGTCCCATGCCCGTCATCTTTCGGCAGAGAAATGCAGGAGCATTGGCCTGAACGTTTCCATGCTAGAGGAAAGCCAACGGCTACAAGATGCTGTGCTTACCGTTCACCATGCTTGTGTTCATACACTCTCTTCTACACCAGCTTTTAAACTGATTGAAAATCATAAAGGTGTTGCGTTTATCCAGATTGCCCAAACCATGCTGGTTCAAGGTCCATCAGGCATAGATGCAGCGCCTCGAATTGAGCTTGTGCCCCCTAGTCCTGAGGATCAGAAAGAACCAATACCAAGTGAACAAGAAAGCAATATAGATTGAAGAATGAAAGGACTGCCCAACGATTTGATCCAGCCGACTCCTTAAATTCGCAGCTGGTTACAGCGTTAGAGCGCACAGCACAGCAATATGGCACGAATGCAGTTAATTGCATGATGAGAGTGAAAAAATGCCGAGAAATATTAAGCAAGGATTCGACGACTTCCATGACAAGCTCAAAACTGCTGCCACCGAAACGGCAGCCGCAAAGTCTCATAGAGCCTCAATAGAAGCCTGCCTAAAGAGCAACTTTGGTCTGAATCGATTCACAAGAATTGGCTCCTTTGGGAATGGAACCAACATCAACGGGTATAGCGATGTGGACTACTTGGCATGCCTTCCAACAAGTTCACTAACAGAAACATCAACTGCATCACTTGTAAAAGTAAGAAATGCGTTAGATGCCCGCTTCCCTAATACTGGTGTAAAAATTAGCACACCAGCTGTGGTCTGCCCGTTTGGAAAATACAAGTCCGAAGACACGGAAGTTGTAATTGCTGACTCCATAAGGGAAGAACGTGGGTTCAAGGTCTATGAGATTGCGGATGGCAAAGATAGTTGGATGGAGGTTAGCCCAGATGCCCACAACTACTATGTAGCAAAAGTTGATAAAAAGCATGGCGGAAAAGTCAAGCAACTCATCCGTTTTATAAAAGCTTGGAAATACTACAGAGACGTTCCAATCAAATCGTTCTACTTAGAAATGAGGGTTGCTAAGTATGCTGATGGAGAGTCCAGTATCGTCTACGACATAGATGTGAAAATAATTCTGGCAATGCTGAGGGACAACGAACTCGCGGCTATGCAAGATCCAATGGGTGTGGCAGGGTATATTTACCCATGTAAGACAGATGCCTTCAAACAGGACGCTCTTTCAAAGCTAAAAACTGCTGCTACTCGCGCTGAGAAAGCACGAGAGGCAGAGGCAAACGGAGACACTAAGACAGCTTTTTATTGGTGGCGCCTACTCTATAACGATAAGTTTCCAACTTACTACCTATGAGCATCATTCAAAGACAAGAGATGCCAGAGAACATTGAGCTTCTGGCTGCTCAGAGAAATATCTATTCAAGGGCGAAGAACATCATTGGGCTTCAAATGATGCTCAGTGTTCCCATCGCTATTTGTGCTACCATCACTACGATAGTGAAGCCAGAACTGAAGGGGTACGTGGCGCTCTGGGGCATCATGGTTGTTGTGTTTGATCTGTTTGTCTTCACACCTTGGGTAAAGAAGTTGCGAGACAACGCAGCTAGGATTCAAGAACTTTTTGACACGAAAGTCTTGGGGCTGGATTGGAATGATATTTCCGTTGGCAAAAGGCCAGGGCCTGAGCTAGTCCATGAAGAAGCGAAAAAGTACGGCATAGAAGAGGAAAAGATTGCTAGTCTAAGAAAGTGGTATCCAATAATCATAGATAAGGTTCCAGAAATCTGTGGAATCATCATTAGTCAGAGATCCAACGTCTGGTGGGATGCAAGAATGAGAAGGAAGTACACCCTCTCTATCCGTGTTATCCTCGTTTCTATTGCACTTGGATTGATTGGATATGGGCTCTTTGAAAAGAAGGACATGTTTGAGTTCTTGGCCTATATCGTTGCACCTCTCGCGTCAACCTACGTCTTCGGCTATCGCCAAATGATGGAACATGGTGATGCTGCAGATAGGCTAGATAAGCTGAAAGAGCTTTCTGAAAATGTTTGGTCCGATGCCGTGGCAGGTAAAGACGTTGCCACGCTGAAGTTGAAATGTAGGACACTACAAGACCAGATTTTTGACCACAGGAAGAAAAATCCACCCATCTTTGATTTCCTTTTTTGGTGGTTCAGGGATGGGAACGAAGTGCTAATGAACAAAGGGGCAGAAGCACTGGTGAGAGAGTTTTCTCAGCACACCTAGAAGTTGCCCGTATGCGCTCTAACAATTTGCTGCACGGGACGCGCATAGCGCCCGTGAGCTTCAACGTTAGGCTTTGTGCATAACAAGGAGTTCGGCTATGGGTTCTAAGAGGACTTTATGGCAGCGATACAAGCAGCTTGGATTTTGGTCCAAGCTCAGTGTGTGGGGATCTCTTACATCCATAATAGCTCTTCTCTTATTCTTTTCTGTCCCTAAGCCCAGACCTTTCGCCCCGATCCAATCTAATTCAGTCGCAAACTCCCCAGGAGCAACGGTATTACAGTCAGGTCGGGACATCGTTATCAACACGCCCTTAATATCTACTGCGACTACTTCGAATAACAAGCCGAGGCAAGAAGGACCTAAAACTCATCAATCGAAGGCGCCAAGGGTGAAGGAAGTCCCCAGCCAAACTATGATTAATTCACCAGGAGGAATTCAGGCAGGAGGAGATGTAACAATCAACGCTGATCGACGTCTAATTAACTCTATTGCACTGCACGTGTCGATAGATACCCAGACAATTGATTCTACAGTAACAGATGTCAAAGTTAGTGCCGGGCTCGGATCAGCACTCGCGCTGTTCACCGCTGAAAAAACTAGGTTCCGCTTTGTAACTGATTTTATGATTCGAGACCAACAGCTCACACCCACCCAACGCCGACTCACTTTTGTTTATACCCCAGAGACACCGACAGAACTACTTGGGAAACCGATAGAGTTGCTTGCGTCGATTAATTTGCTTGCAGTGGATTATGCGAAGATCTTCAAAATAAAACACTTTGACACAACACTTGGAGATACTTTTCTTAACTGTTCTGTAATCATTAATGGTGTGTCAGTGGTCAAAATCTCTGACAGGGTACAACCAACTGGTGTGCTGGGTGCGGGCCAAACCAATCTTGATGTGGGGGATAAATTTTCACAAATCCCGGATGTCTATACCGCTGCAGTTTCTAAATAAAAAAACCTAACCATGGCATACACACGGACGCACTAACGCACGCCGGTGATGTCCGGTGTTAGGTCTCAGAGATATACAGTGGATGATATGAGTCCAGATCTCTCATTCATAACTCTTTGACATCAATATATATATGGCGTACGATAACAACATTTAATGAAATGGAAAATCAGGCGTGGTGATATGACAGATGGGGTTTCTAAAAAAATCGTAAGGGCAAGATAAATGAGGAGACTGCCTAAAGAGATACTCAATTATTTTGCCACATATACTGAGACAAGGTTTAATTTCAGGCGACTGATAAACTATAAGTGGACGAATGATGAATTGACCCTTGATCTTTCGCTCTTTCCTTCCTTTCAGGCTCTCCTGATTCAAAAGATCAGAGAAGGAGACCTGTCACCTTTAAGGATCAAACAGAATGACTATACGATCATCATGGGCAAAGAATCTCTGCTCATGGAGATCGAGGTCATATTAAACAAGAGATGCAACAAGGATTTCCTGGAAAAATGCCTGATTGATGAATATGCACGGCTTGATCAAAACAAGGTTCTTGGGAAGGGGCAGAGCAGCGGAATCGTGCCCGCGGAAGACAACCCGGAAAGCAGTGAATTACTTGAAAGGCACAAGGCATCAGCCGCGAAAGAAGGATTACGGATATACAATCTTTCTCTCAGGAGAGAGTTTGAAAAGATGTTGAACAAGCTTCAGGATAGGATCGTTCAACAAAAGAAGGAAGAGCTCAACATAGAATACACGCCGTCCGCAATATTCGGCATCGCCAATTATGTAAATCAGAAGTTTGAGAAGATCAAAACAATAGGCAGCACCTTTACAAGCAGTGATGTTTACATAAATGCACTGTCGCACTATTTCGAGGACGCGATTGATGATATCGTCATCTATGACCTCTATTATAATCTCCATAAGTATGCTGATTTTGCAAAGCTGGGCACGTTGTATCTGTTCTTCCATATGCTGACAAGCAAAGGCGAGGCTTACCCGTTATATTTCATAGAGGCGGAATATCGTGCGTCCGGTTCGGAGGTCACGCTCAGCTTTCCCCGCAACCTGATGCTACTGAATACACCGGCGGTAAATTATTTTAAATATGACAGTGTTCTGACAGTCCCGCGGGCATCTTCCATTGCAGCCATGAATGCCCACCTTGGCGCAATGGAGACATTCTTCCAGACGCAGTACGGGTTCCAAACCCCTTGCATCATGGAGCCGTCCTTTCGTCGGATTACGCATGCAGACAACAAGTTTCCCTCCATCAACAGCAGGATCGGCCTGCAAACAATAACGAATGAAGACAAAAGGCTGTTGGACTATTCCGAGCTCATGACCAGGATGGAAATGAATGAGGAAGGAAGGTTTTCTGATTTCATTGATCAGTATGTTCAGGGCACTGTTCCCAACCATCAGGAGGAAGTGGACAGGAGGTATCTCGAACGATATTCCTTCAAGAGTCCGCAGAGGTATATGTCAGAAAGCCCGCTTCCCCTGAACACTTCGCAAAAGCGTATTCTGCTTGCACTTGCCCATGAAAAGAACCACATCATCGTAGTTGACGGGCCGCCGGGCACGGGCAAGTCGCACACGATCGCGGCCCTGACCTATTGGGCCAACGAGAATAATAAATCAGTGGTGATTACTTCGCACAAGCAAGAGGCGCTTGATGTGATCGACCGCATGCTGACCGACAAATTCAAATCCCTTCACCCGCAGGCAAAGCCCTCAATAATACGGATGGACAGGGAGACAGGCTCGGCGAACAACCTTCAGAACACCCTGCAGAATTCAGTGGTGGGCGCGGCGAACGAGCGAGCCCTGGAATATAACAGGCAAGCCGTTGAGAATGATGAAAGGAAACAGGGCAGCAGCCTTATCCGCAAGATAGAGGACAGATTAAGGCAATCCGGCTGTTATGAAGAAACGGTTCAGAAGATCATTCGGTTTGACAGTATTGACCAGGCCCTGACACAAGAACCTGAGCTTGCCGCCCTGCTTGAAGGTATAAGGCAGCCCCAAGAGCAGATTGATTTTGAGGTGATCAATGACTTATTAGCCTCGGGCGCCATGCAGGGTTTCGGGGACATAAGCCTTGAGGAATACGCCTACCTCCTGAGCCAGAAACAGAGAATACCGGATATTTTGAACACCTGTGAAAAGCTCAATCGCATTCCGGAGGCTGATCGAAGGCTCCAGACATCCCTTGAGGAAGTGCCGTCCGATTTCTCGTCCCTCCTTGACAAGCTCAAGACTCATTTCAAAGACAGCATCAAGGTCTCAGCCATCACCACAAAGCACTCCACTGCGGGCTTCTTTCAGAAACTGCTGGGCAAGGCACCCAAAGAAGAAGACCTCAAGGCACTCCTTGATGCCTTAACCAGCTTGCAGTTTTCAAATGTCGTCAAGGAAATCGCCCGTATCCTGAACAAGGAAAAAGAAGACATCACCATTTACGACCTGGCAATAGGTGTGGGAAAAATTCGTCTTGCACTTTCCCTGCGAAGAGATCAGGACTTGCTCGCGTCATACCGTTTGCTGCCAGGAAATCAGAATAAAGATATCAGCGATATTTATGAGGCATTCCGAAGATTAGACAACGCGAAAGAACGGCTCAGTCCAGAGGTCTACCAGGCATTGCGGTCTTTGTTCAAAACCTATGGCACCTTGCTAGAGCATTTCGGCATTACCGAAAAGAGGCTCGGTGATCTGGCCAAGTTCAGCGGCCATGACGAGCAGGTCTCAAGCACCTGGCTGTGGATCCAGCTGCATTCCTATCTTGCATGGCATTCACACACACCGGCCCTTCATCTGACGGACATGAACAGCTACTACCAGCTCAAGCAAAAGGAGATAGAACACCTCAACGATCAGCGCCTGAAGAACCTCAACAATCATCTGGGCGAGATGGCTAGGATCAAGGTCTCCTATGACGGAGGGAAGCGCCTTTCCATCGATGAGTCCAAGGTTCTCCTTGAGAGCGTGTCCTGCATCATTGCCGAACCAGGCACCATCTCACGGCATTTCCCCATGGAAGAAGGCCTGATCGATGTGCTCATCATTGACGAAGCCTCTCAGGTCTCCATTGCCGATTCCATCTCGCTGATCTTGCGAGCCAAACAGGTCGTGATCTTCGGCGATGAATACCAGTACGGCGCCGTGAGTGCGACCAATGTGAGCGCCCGCTATTCAACGAGTTATTTCAGCAAGATCATCAGCGCCTTTGCGGATGATTACCATACGACCGTCTCGGCGGCAGCTGAGAAGGAGCTCATCGACGAGGTCTCCCGCGAGAATCCGCCTGACGAACAGATGATCGACATTCCGCTCAAACCGGAGCCGGGAAAGATCCTATGGCTCAAAACCTTTGACATCCGCACCTCGACCTTGACCTTTGCCAAGGCCATAGCGAACTATACCACCTCGCTCAAGGAACACTTCAGGAGCTTCACGGAGATCATAGGCTATTCAAACGATCATTTTTACAAAGAAGCCCAGATGGAGCTGATCATCAACCGCATTCGGACCAAACCCATCGGTGAGGTCCTGGCATTCATCCATGTTCATACCCAGGGCAAGGCCGGCCCCAATACCAACCTGGACGAGATCGAGGCCATTGCCACTGACATGAAGCAGCGCGTCGATCACGGCTTCAGGGGAACAATCGGTATTATCACGTCGTTTAAGGAACAGCAGGCCAGGATGGAGCAGTCTTTCAACGAGCGGTTCAACATGGCAGCCCTCAGGCGTGACCATAAGCTTTCGATATGGTTTGTGGGGGATGTCCAAGGAGAAGAGCGCGACATTGTCTACTATTCCTTTGTGGAAGATAAGGAAATCCAAAACGCAAATCTGGCCACAATCTATCCTGTACTAGGCGGCACGGCGGACACTATCCGCAGCCTCAAGATGCAAAGGCTCAATGTGGGATTCAGCCGCGCCAAGGACACCATGGTCTTTGTGATGAGCCAGCCTGTCGAACAGTTCAGCAACACACGCCTCGGCGATGCCCTGAAACATTATCAGCAGACGCTGGAAACAACCATGCAGAACGATTTCTTCATCGAGGACGAAGCGGTGTTTGAATCGCCCATGGAAAAAAAGTTGTATGCACTTCTTCTGGAGACCGGGTTTGTCAAACAAAGGCGTGAATATGTAAAGATCATCCCGCAGTTTGACATCGGCAGGTATCTTGCTGCTGAGTATGGCGCAAGCATTCCAAAGTACAGGGCGGATTTTCTTCTGACCTATGCAAAGGGTGGTAAGGAAGAAACCCTGATCCTGGAATATGACGGCCTGGAATACCATTTCAAGAATCCGCAGGATGTCACGAGCCTGAACTTTTCGCAGAGCTATCTCGATTATGACACGGCGCGGCAACTGGAGCTGGAAGGCTACGGCTACCGGTTCCTGAGAATCAACAAGTTCAACCTCAGACCGCAAACACCGGGGCAGACGCAGGCCGAGGTACTGAACCGGATGCTGGAAAAGAGTTTTGACGGGCTATGATCGGATGAAAAAGGGGTAGAAGATGGAGAAATCGCTGGTTGTCTTTGAAGGATATAAAATACGGAGGCATTACGACGAGAATGACGAAAAATGGTATTTCTCCGTCGTTGATATTATCCAGGTCTTGATTCAGCAACCCGATTACCAATTAGCGAGAAACTACTGGAAGGTATTGAAAAACCGGCTGAATAAAGAGGGGAGTGAGTCGGTTACAAAATGTAACCGACTGAAAATGGAAGCAGCCGATGGGAAAAAATACCTGACCGATGCAGCCGATCCTGAAACTATCTTGCGGCTTGTCCAGTCTGTGCCTAGCCCAAAAGCCGAGCCGATAAAACTCTGGCTGGCCAGAGTCGGTTATGAGCGCATGCAGGATATGGCTGACCCGGCGCGATCCGTGGACAGGGCAAGGGATTTCTGGCAACAGCACGGAAGAAGCGAAAAATGGATACAGCAGCGGATGATGGGACAGGAAACCCGCAACAAGCTAACCGATTACTGGAAAAACCATGAAATCAAAAAGGAAGAAGAGTATGCCATTCTGACCAACATCATCCACCGGGAATGGGCGGATGTGACTGTAAAAGAGCATAAAAAGATCAAAGGGCTGGAAACACAAAATCTTCGCGATCACATGAGCGAGGCCGAACTGATCTTTACTGCCTTGGCAGAACTTTCTACCAGGCAGATTGCGGAAAGCGTCGATGCCACCGGCATGGCGGAAAACAAGGCGGCGGGCAAAAAAGGCGGCAGGATCGCCCGAAAGGCCAGGCTGGAACTGGAAGCAAAAACCGGCAGGAAAGTGGTTACCGGGGAGAGTTTTCTTCCCCCGGCACAAAAGCAATTAACAAAAAAGAAATGAAAGCCAGGGGGCTTCTTGAACGTGCAGGGACTGCCGGAAGCGGTTCATGGAGGATAAATGGCAAAGATGCAACTAACCGATGAAGAAAAAGCTTCTTTGATTGAAGCCATCAATAAAGGCATGGAGCCGGGGCCTGAGCTCCTGCCAAAGCTGTTCCCAGCCATGGCCGAGAAGTTCGACGTGCAGGCCCTGGACCGGGCCAAGATCCCCACGCTGGAATACGCGGGCAAGAGATCCAAGGCCGCAATCCTTGCCGAGGCCCACGCGGGAATAGGAGCTGCACCCCTGCAGACCGTGCGCTGCCTGGGCGAGACGAACAACGGAGAATGGAAAAACTTGATCGTCCAGGGAGACAACCTGCAGTTCCTGAAGACCTGCTATCGCAATGTCGATCCGCTGATTAAGGACAAGGTCAAGGGTAAGGTGAAGCTCATCTACATCGATCCGCCGTTTGC
>ERZ795048.3834-NODE-3834-length-10868-cov-6.191344_pt1 | contig 10868 bp, 11 predicted proteins | sample MGYA00375132_ERZ795048 | MGnify/ENA primary metagenome ERZ795048 (study PRJEB30177, sample SAMN05720225) | activated sludge metagenome | isolation source: Anaerobic digester | place: Hong Kong | collected 2014-12-17 ...
TGACTGGAGTTCAGACGTGTGCTCTTCCGATCTGTCACCCTGCGACAGGGGGTGATCGAACGCCTGATGGGGGTGGGGCGCGTCATCGTGCTGTCCACCGACGACACCGCGCCGCGGCTGGTTCTGGCCGGCCTGCTTGATCCGCTGCGGGCCAAGGAACAGGTGCGCACGGCGTTTCGGGAGGCCCGCCGGCGCGAGGGCATGCATACGGCGGAGTTCATCCACTCGTAGAAAAAGTCTCCTTCACCCGGCCGCCACGATGTGCTAGCCTGCCGGTTCATGAACTCGTCTTTTCTCGCCCGCACACCGCTGTTCGATCGCCTGGTTCAGGCCGGCGGCCGGATGGTGGATTTTCACGGGTGGGAAATGCCGGTGCAGTTCGGCGGCATCCTGTCCGAACACCGGGCGGTGCGGACCGCCTGCGGGGTGTTCGATGTCTCCCACATGGGACAGGTTTTTCTGTCGGGGCCCGATGCCCACCGCCTGGTCGAGCGGCTCAACTGCAACCGGATGAGCCGGGAGCCCGGCCGGGGCACCTATTCGCACATGCTGGCCGATGACGGCGGCATTCTCGACGATGCCATCACATTCTGCCTGGCGCCGGACCGCTTCCTGGCCATTGTGAACGCGGCGACGGATGAAACCGATTTCGACTGGATGCAGCGGCAGGCGGAGGGGATTGACGTTCAACTGGACCACGCCAGCTCCCGCTACGGCATGCTGGCGGTGCAGGGCCCGAACGCTCCGGCCCTGGTGGCGGAATTCTTTCCCGGCACGCGGGACATTCCGCGCTTCGGCGCGGCCGGGATCCCGTACGGCGGCGAAACGGCCATTGTCATGCACACCGGCTATACGGGGGAAGACGGTTTCGAGGTGGCGCTGTCGCCCGAGGGCATCGGCGCCTTCTGGGATGAGTTGATGGCGCGCGGCGGCCGTCACGGGCTCGTGCCCTGCGGTCTCGGCAGCCGGGATACCCTGCGGCTGGAAGCGGGATATTTGCTTTATGGCGCGGATGCCGATGCCACGCGCACCCCCTACGAGGCCAACTGCGGCTGGGTGGTGAAGATGCAGAAGGACGACTTCATCGGGAGGGAGGCTCTGGCCCGCCGCAAGGAAGCCGGGTTCACGGAAAAGCTGACCGGGGTGCGTCTGCTGGGCCGGGGTGTGCCGCGTGCCGGCTGTTCCGTTTGGCAAGGGGACCGGCCGGTGGGCACGCTGACCAGCGCCACCTTCGCCCCCAGCCTGCAAACCGGTATCGGCGTCGGGTATCTGGCCCCCGAGGCCTGGGCGCCCGCCACCCGGGTGGAGGTGGACATTCACGGCAAGCGGATCGAAGCCGAAACCGTCCGCGGCCCATTCAGGAAAAACAGCGTGTGAAACCGTGAACAGCCGGTAAACCACGAACCACACGAACGACACGAAACGAGAACAGAGAACCGATTGGAAAGGAACGGATATGTTTGATGAGAAACAATGCAGATTTGCGGCAAGCCATGAATGGGCGTTTGCCGAAGGCGAGGTCGTCACGGTGGGCATCAGCGACTACGCTCAGAAGGAAATCAGTGACATTGTCTTTGTGGAACTGCCCAAGGCGGGCGCGGCGGTCACGCAGGGCAAGGCCTGCGCCGTCATCGAATCCGTCAAGGCCGCGGCCGATTTCATGGCGCCGGCTTCGGGCGAAGTCATCGAGGTCAATGATGCCCTCGTGGACAATCCGGCGCTGGTCAACCAGTCGCCCCACGGCGAAGGGTGGTTCTTCAAGATCAGGATGTCGAATCCCGCCGATCTCGACGCCCTGATGGATTTCGAGGCCTACCGGAAAACCGTACAGTAAGAGGGCAGGGAACCGGGCAAACGGCGACTCAACGGTTTTCCCTGACCTCTGAATTCCGAGCTCTGTCATGTATTCCCCCCACACCCAAGCCGATCGCGCCGATATGCTGGCGGCCATCGGAGCGCCCTCCATGGAGGCGCTCCTGGAGCAGATTCCGGCAGCGCTGCGAACGGAGGCATTCGACTGGCCTGCGGCGCTGACCGAGCCGGAGCTGCTGGCGCATGCCCGCGGGTTGGCGGCAAAGAACCGCCCGCTGATCTGTTTCGCCGGTGCCGGGGCGCAGGATCATGTGATTCCGTCGGCGGTGAAGTCCCTCCTGCGGCGGGGCGAGTTCCTGTCGGCCTATACCCCGTACCAGGCCGAGGCCAGCCAGGGCCTTTTGCAGGCCATCTATGAGTTCCAGAGTTCTGTCTGCGCGCTCACCGGCATGGAGGCCGCCAATGCCTCACTGTACGACGGAGCCACGGCGCTGGCCGAAGCCGCCGCCGCGGCCGCCCGCATCACCGAACGTCGAAAAATCCTGCTGCCGGAATCGCTGCATCCCGAATGGCGGCAGGTGCTCGAAACGGTATTCAAGGCGAAGGGCGAACCGGAACTGGAGAGACTGGCATGCCCGTCCGGGGTGCTGGATCCGGAGGATGCCGCCCGGCGTCTCGACGGCACCGTGGCGGGGCTGGTGGTGTCCACTCCGAACTTTTTCGGGCTGCTGGAGGATGGCCCCGCACTGGCCGAACGGGCGCATGCCGCCGGGGCGCTGCTGATCGCCGTCGCGGATCCGATCAGTCTGGGCGTGCTGGAGCCGCCGGGCGCATGGGGCGCGGACCTGGCGGTCGGCGAAGGGCAGGGGCTCGGGAATCCCCTGAACGGCGGCGGGCCGTATCTGGGTTTGTTCGCTTGCAAAAAACCGTACATCCGCCATTTGCCCGGCCGCATCTGCGGGATGACCAGCGATGCGGATGGACGGCGCGGATTCGTGCTGACGCTGCAGGCCCGCGAGCAGCATATCCGCCGCGAACGGGCGTCATCGAATGTCTGTTCCAACGAAGCGCTCTGCGCCCTGGCGGCCACCATTCATCTGGCCCTGCTGGGCCCCGAAGGCCTGCGGGAAGCCGCCGAACGGTGCGTGGACGGAGCCCACCGCCTGGCCGGAAGGCTGAGCGCTTTGCCGGGGTTCCGGTTGCGCTTCGATAAACCCTTCTTCAACGAATTCGTGCTGGAGTGTCCGGTGCCGGCGGAACGCGTCCGCCAGGCCCTGCTCAAGGCGGGTCTTCTGGCCGGGGTTCCGCTGGGCTCCTGGTATTCCGCCATGAAACACAGCCTGCTGGTGTGCGTGACGGAAGCCCGAACGGATGACGAACTCGACCGCTATGTCGCGGCCGTCGAGAGGGCCTTTTCATGAATCCCCCGGAAAAGCTTTCCATCGAGAAAAGCGTTCCCGGCCGCCGGGGATTCCGGTTCGCCCCGTCTTCGCGTCCGGCCTCCGCGTGGCTGCCGGAAAGCGTCTGCCGCCGGAGTCCGCCGCGCCTGCCGGAGCTGAGCGAATTCGATGTGGTGCGTCACTATACGCGACTGTCGCGGCTGAACTTCAGTCTCGACACCCATTTCTATCCGCTGGGCTCCTGCACCATGAAATACAACCCGCGGGTCAACGAGGAGATCGCCGGTCTGGACGGCTTTGCCTCGGTGCATCCGCTCGCGCCTTCCGGCGCCATGCAGGGCACGCTGGAGACGCTCTGGGGGCTGGAACAGCTGCTCTGCCGCCTCACGGGGCTGGCGGCGTTTTCCCTGCAGCCGGCGGCGGGCGCCCATGGCGAACTGACCGGCATCCTGATCGCCGCGGCCTGGCACCGGTCCCGCCGCGACCGGCGGCGCACCGAGATCCTGGTGGCGGATTCCTCGCGGGATTGGTTCCATGCGAGGAATCCGCCACCAGGATCTCGGTGCGAACCGTGGCCTCCGGTCCGGACGGGCGGGTGGAGTTGGCGGCATTGCAGGCGGCCCTGGGGCCGCAAACCGCCATGGTCATGCTGACCGTTCCCAACACCCTGGGCCTTTTCGAAACCCGCATTCGCGACATCGCCGACGCCGTGCATGCGGCGGGCGCCTTGCTCTACATGGACGGGGCGAACTTCAATGCGCTGATGGGCCTGGCCCGCCCGGCGGATTTAGGCGTGGATATCCTTCACCTGAATCTGCACAAGTCGTTTTCGACGCCGCATGGCGGCGGCGGCCCCGGCGCGGGCCCCGTAGGCGTAACCGCCGCCCTGGAGCCGTTTCTGCCCCTGCCGCGCGTTGTCGAAAAAAATGGCCGCTATGCCCTGCGCACTTCCGGACGGAACCGCATCGGCCGGATGCGGACGTTCCTGGGCAATGTCGGCGTGCTGATCCGGGCCTATGCCTATCTGCGCTCGCACGATGACGCCTCTCTGCGGTCCATCGCCGAGCAGGCCATTCTTAACGCCAACTATGTCCGGGCCCGTCTGCAGGAGTTGTATCCGGCGGCAACAGACGGTCCCTGCCTGCACGAATGCGTGCTGCAGACCGATCCTGAAACAATGAACGGCGTGAAGACTCTCGACGTGGCCAAGCGGCTGCTGGATCACGGATTCCACGCGCCCACCATCTATTTCCCCCTGATCGTGCATGAAGCGCTGATGATCGAGCCGACCGAAACCGAATCCAAAGAGATGCTCGATGCGTTCATCGCGGCCATGCAGGAGATCCATGCCGAGGCCCTGGCCGATCCGGAGCACGTCAAAACCGCTCCGCATGACCTGCCCGTCCGGCGTCTGGATGAACTCTCCGCCGCCCGCAATCCCGACGTGGCGTGGAAATGAGGGCCTGGAATCTGCTGTCTCCGGCGCGGGATGTGTTCGGGCAGATGGCGCTGGACGAAGCGCTGGCGGCATCGAAGCCGGAACGGTTCTGCCTGCGGTTTTACCGCTGGCAGGGGGCGGGGCTTACGTTCGGCTACGCGCAGCGTGTGGCGGCCGTCGAGCCGCTGCTGCCCCGGGAGGCGGCCGGCGCCTGGACACGGCGTCCGACGGGCGGAGGCGTGGTGGAGCATCTTTCCGACCTGACGTTTTCCTGCGTGTTTCCGGCGGAAGGCGCGTTGAAGCCGCAGGGCATCTATGAACGCCTGCATGCGGCGATTCTCGATGGGCTGCGTCAAACGGGGCTGGCCGTGCAGTTGCTTGCCGAGAAGCGGGAGCCGGCGCCTCCGCGCGTCCGCGAAAGGGCTTCCCAGTGTTTTGCCGAGCCGGTGGCGCTGGATATCATGTCCGAAGACGGAGGAAATAAAATCCTCGGCGGGGCCATCCGCCGCTATGGCGGGACCGTGCTGTATCAGGGCTCCCTGCAATTGCCCGGGGCCCGCGAACACGCCCCGATCTTCGAACAGGCCATCCGGAACGGGCTGTCCCTGCATTGGAACATCGCCTGGCAATCCGTGGACATCCCGGCGGATGTGCTGGCGGCGGCGGAAGCCCTGACAGAAACCTACCGCTCGGCGGCGTGGATCCGGCGGCGGTGAAACCCCGGCGGCAACGCCTTCCGGCACGGACTTTATAGTTATTGCAATAACTATATTCTTCTTCAGGGCTCAGTTTCTTTCGGGGTGGATGCCGTTGATCCCCGACGCGGTTGATTCCCCATGAACAATTCATGGCGGACCGGGGGAGAGATGTGCTACAAGAGACCGGTTGCGCAAAGGAGACTCCGTCATGCCGGTGCCCATTACGATAGAAAAACTGGTCAAGAGATTTGGCGACAAAACCGTGCTGCGGGGCATTGATGTGCGGATCGGGGCGGGGGAATTGTTTTTTCTGCTGGGGCCGTCGGGATGCGGCAAAACAACGTTGCTGCGGGGCGTGGCGGGACTGAACGAGCCCGATGAAGGACGCATTCTGGCGGGGGACCGCGACGTGACCCGCCTGCCGCCGCATCAGCGCGACATGGGAATGGTTTTCCAGAGCTATGCCCTGTGGCCCCACCTGAGTCTGCGCGAAAATGTCGCCTTCGGCCTGGAGATGCGCGGTATTCGAAAATCCGAAGCCGGGCCTCGCGTGATGCGGGCCCTGGACATGGTCAAACTGGCCGACCGGGCCAACGCCAAACCCAACGAGCTGTCCGGCGGCCAGCAGCAGCGGGTGGCCCTGGCCCGCGCGCTGGTAATCGAACCGCAATGCCTGTTGCTCGACGAACCGCTGTCCAACCTGGATGCCAAACTGCGGCTGGAGATGCGCACGGAAATCCGGCGCATCTGCAAGGAGGCCGGACTGACGGCCATTTACGTGACGCATGACCAGAAAGAGGCGCTGTCCATCGCCGACCGCCTGGCCATTCTCGATCAGGGCCGCCTGCTGCAGGTGGGCTCGCCGCAGGAGGTCTATACCCGGCCCTGCAGCCGGTTTGTCGCCCAGTTCATCGGCGAGACTACGTTTATCGAGGGTACCGTGAAGTCGGTGCGCGACGGGTTCACCGAAGTGGAAACCGCCGCAGGCGTCTGGACGGCCTCGTCGCCGGAGAAATCGGCGATAGGCGACAAAGTCTGGCTCTCGGTACGGCCCGAAGCGGTGCAACTGCACACGGATAAAACCGGCGGGCCCAATGTCTTCAAGGCCCAATTGCACGGGACGATCTACCTGGGCGAAGTCGCGCAGCATGCCGTCGAGCTCCCCGGGGGCGTCACCCTCAAGGCGCTGGAGACGCGGCCCAAGCTGGTCGCGCGCGATGAGACCCGGGCGGAGACGAGGGTGCACATCGATCCGGCGGATGTCCAGATCTTGAAGGAATGAAGCCAATAGACGAACAGCCTTTTAGACAGGATTCACAGGATTTACAGGATGGACAGGATGGAAGACCGGGGAAGAACCATGGAAGAAGAGGAATTAACGGAAAAGATCATTGGTTGTGCAATGAAGGTCCATCGGACGCTTGGGTGCGGGTTCCTAGAATCGGTTTATCAAAAAGCGTTGCTGCACGAACTGAAAAAGTCAGGGCTTCAAGCCAGGGAAGCCGTACCGCTGAAGGTATTCTATGATGAAAAGACCGTGGGGGATTTCTTTGCGGATATTGTTGTAGAGGGCAAGGTGATTGTTGAAAACAAAGCCGTAGAATCGTTGTGCGCGGCTCATGAAGCCCAGGTGGTGAACTACCTGACCGCCACCGGCCTGAATGTCGGCTTGTTGTTCAATTTTGGGGCTCCCAAGCTCGAATTTAAACGAAAGCACCGCATTTACCGGAAATCAAAAGGCCCACTGCCATGATCCTTTTTCTTTGCTCCTGTTCATCCTGTAAATCCTGTCATCCTGTCTAAAAATGGCTCGGAATCTGTCCATCCTCCTCGTTTTGGCCGGGATCGTAGCGCTGCCGTTTTGGTTCCGCCAGGAGGCGGGCGTGCGCGAATGGCGGGAAGGGGACCCGGTGCTGGTGATCATCACGCCGATGAACGAAGCGATCCGGCACGAGTACGCCCTGGGTTTCTCCCGCTGGCATGCCCGGCGGTACGGCGCGCCGGTCAAGGTGGACTGGCGCAACATCGGCGGCACGACGGAGATTTCCCGCTATCTGACCAGCGAATTCGTGTCAAGCTTCCGGGCCTGGTGGACGTCGCAGGGCCGTCCCTGGCGCGGCGACGGCGGGTCCATCATCCTGAACAAGTCGTTCGATCCGGCGAAACGGCCCGACGGAATAGAGGAGGCCGACTGGGCGGAACGGGTAGCGATGTTCCGCGCGTTCCGGGAAACGGACGATCCCCAGGCGTTTTCCAGCCAGATTGACATGTATTTCGGCGGCGGAGCCTATGACGGCGACAACGCCACCCGCCAGGGCCTGCTGGTGCCGGCCTGGGCGCCCGGCGAAATCCCGCCGGGGCTGATTGCCGACGGGGAAGGCATCGAACTGATCCCGGAAGGGATGAGCGGCGAAACCTGGCGCACACCGACGTGGTACGGGACGACGCTGAGCACGTTCGGGATCTGCTACAACCGCGACCGCATGCAGGCCCGGGGCATTGACCAGGAGCCCGCGAGCTGGGAAGACCTCGCCGATCCGCGCTGGTTCGGCACTCTCGGCCTGGCGGACCCGACCAAGAGCGGCAGCATTGCCAAGGCCTTCGAAACCATTGTGCAGGTGCAGTGCCGCAAGGCGGTCGAAGCCGCCGGTTTCGGCGAGCAAACCGACGCCTTCGAAGCGGCCATCGCCGCCGCCCGGCTGCCGCCGGGCGAGATGCCCGACGGCGTTCCCACGGCCTATCAGGAGGCCGTTGAGCAGGGCTGGGCCGACGGGTTGCGCCTGCTGCAGAAAATCGGCGCCAATGCCCGCTACTTCACCGACAGCGCCAGCAAGGTTCCGCTGGATGTCGGAATGGGCAACGCCGCCGCCGGGCTGGCCATTGATTTCTACGGCCGTTTTGAAGCACAGGTCAGCAACGAGGGCCGCGGACGGGAGGCCATGGCCTATGTGACGCCGCGAGGCGAATCGGGCGTCAGCGCCGATCCGATTTCGATCCTTCGCGGCGCGCCCCGCCGGGAGCTGGCCGGACGCTTCATCGAATACCTGCTGAGCGAAGACGGGCAGCAGCTGTGGTGCTACCGGCCCGGCGAACCCGGCGGCCCCGAAAAATACGCCCTCCAGCGCTTCCCGATCCGGCGCGATTTCTATCCCTCGGCGAATCCGGCATTCCAGGCGTCGTATGAACGGCACCGTCCGCACACGACGGACGATCTGGGCCGCCCGGTGCTGGATGCCTACCGCCTGGCTGAGGAATACGTGTACCGACCCCGATGGACGGCGGGACATTTCGGGCTGCTGCGCGATCTGGTCCGGGCGATGTGCCTGGATGCGGGGCAGGAGCTGCGGAAAGCCTGGGGCGCCATGGCGGAGGCCGGCGGTCCGGAAGCCTGTCCCCGGGCACTGGAGGCCCTGCAGCGCTTGCCGCAGGTGCCGGAGCCCTTGACCTGGGCCTCGGGCCTGACGATGGGCAAACAATACGACCGGCTGGACCTGCTGCGGGAGTGGACGCTGCAGTACCGGGCCCAGTACGCGGAAGCGGCGCGGCTGGCGCGGGAGGAGGCCCGTCCATGAGACGAAGCACGGCGTGGGTTGTGTTCGGCGCGGTGACCCTGCTGCTGTCGCTCTTGTTCTTCTGGCCGCTGGGCAGGGTGGTGGCCGGCGGATTCTGGGTGGATGGCCATTTCACGCTGCGCTATCTGCTCGGGGTGTTCGAGAACCCCATCTATGTCGAAGGGCTGTTCAACAGCCTGAAGATTGCGCTGGGCACGACCGGGCTGGCGCTGGTGGTGGCGCTGCCGCTGGCCTGGATTGCCAACCAGTTCGAGTTCCGGGGCAAGGCGGTGTTTTCGGCGCTGGTGCTGGTGCCGATGATCCTGCCGCCGTTCGTCGGGGCCATCGGGTTCCAGCAGATGTTCGGGGCCTACGGCATGGTCAACGCGCTGTTCGGACTGGGAGCGCGGGACTGGCTCGGGGGCGGGCAGTACGCCGGCGTGGTCCTGCTGCAGACGCTCGCGCTGTATCCCATCCTCTATCTGAATGCCGTGGCGGCGCTGGCCAACATTGATCCGGCCATGGAAGAGGCGGCGGCCAATCTCGGCTGCACCCGCCTGCGGCGTTTTTTCCGGATTACCCTGCCGCTGATGATGCCGGGGCTGTTCGCCGGCGGCACGCTGATCTTCATCTGGAGCTTCACGGAGCTGGGCACGCCGCTGATCATGAACTACACGCGCTGCGCCTCGGTGCAGATCTACGACTCGCTGAAGGAAATCGGATCGAATCCGTTTCCGTATGCGCTGGTATCGGTGATGCTGGCCTCGAGCGTGGCCCTGTATGCCCTCAGCAAGTGGCTGTTCGGCGGGCGGGCCTACGCCATGCAGAGCAAGGCGAGCACGCAGTCGGCAGCCCGCCCCCTGACGGGCTGGCGCGGAGGACTGGCGGCGCTGCCGTTCGCGGTGGTGACGGGCCTGGCGCTCCTGCCGCATCTGGGCGTGGTGCTGACGAGTTTCGCGGTGCCGGGCAGCTGGTACCAGAACGTGCTGCCGGGCGATTTCACCGGTGCCAACTACATCGAGGCGCTCGGCCACGACATGACCGTCAGCAGCATCCGCAACAGCCTGCTGTTTTCCTCGCTGGCGGTGGGCTTCGACATCGTGATCGGCATCGCCATTGCGTTCGTCGTGGTGCGGTCCACCATCCGCCTGCGCGGCGTGCTGGATGCGCTGTCCATGATCCCCCTGGCCGTGCCGGGGCTGGTGATGGCCTTCGGGTTCCTGGCCGTCAGTTCGTGGCTGAGCAACTGGAAGGTGTTCGCCGACGCGGACTGGTGGCCCCGGCTGGTGGATGTGCGCACCAATCCGACGCTGTTCCTGGTGCTGGCGTATTCCGTGCGGCGCCTGCCCTACATGGTTCGCAGCGCGGTCGCCGGTCTCCAGCAGACCAGCGTGACCTTCGAAGAGGCCGCGTGGAATCTCGGGGCGTCTCCCGCGCGCACCCTGCGGCGCATCACCCTGCCGCTGATTCTTGCCAACCTGATCGCCGGCACCATGCTGACCTTCGCCTTCAGCATGCTGGAAGTCAGCGACAGCCTGATGCTCGCGCAGCAGGCCGACTACATGCCCATCACCAAGGCGATTTTTGAACTGTTCCAGCTGCTGGGGACAGGCAAGTACGTGGCCGCGGCGCTGGGCGTATGGGCCATGGCCTTCCTGACCGCCACGCTGGTCGGCAGCAGCCTCCTGCTCGGCAAGAAACTCGGCGCCGTCTTCCGCGTGTAGCAGACGGGAAGGGCGGGGCAACCCGCCGGTGGCGGAATCGGTTCTTCACGCTGAATCCAATGCGGATTCTTTGTGTGCCGGGCCGGGCCGTCCTCCCTTGGACTCGAGGGATGGGAGGCCGGGGGGGGGGCAACAGGGTTGATAAGACTGGCCGGCTTTGCCAGAATGTCCGACATGAAGGTGACGCCGTGAGTCCTGACCGTTCATCACTCCGGGAAGGAACCAAGGCCATTCGCATAGGGCTG
>ERZ795048.3838-NODE-3838-length-10856-cov-7.082492_pt1 | contig 10856 bp, 11 predicted proteins | sample MGYA00375132_ERZ795048 | MGnify/ENA primary metagenome ERZ795048 (study PRJEB30177, sample SAMN05720225) | activated sludge metagenome | isolation source: Anaerobic digester | place: Hong Kong | collected 2014-12-17 ...
GCTGCGGGCCCCATTCTTCTTGAACCGGTAATGGATGTTGACATCTATGTCGACAAGGATTTCATGGGTGATATCCTGAATGATATTACCAGCAGGCGCGGAAAAGTCATGGGAATGGGAAGCACTGATGAATCAAGCAGCGCTGTCTCAGTAGTAAAAGCGCAGGTTCCCCTCGCGGAAATGCTCCGCTATACCATTGACCTCCGGGCGATGACCAGCGGGAAAGCGACCTTTGAAATGAAGTTTTCACACTATGATCCTATTTCCGGCAGGATCGCGGACAAGGTCATTGAGGAAAGAAAGAAATTTCTGGAAGATGAAGCAAATAAATAACATAATAGAAGAAGGCGCCACAGGGCGCCTTCTTCTATTATGGTCATATTCATGTATATACAGTTCACATCACAGCATTAAGATCAAACACCGGTTTTTCAAACTTCACCACCGCGAAGTAGCTGCCGTCATTGGCTGACAAATCCAACTCCTTCATCATATTAAAATCATCATATACGTGGCCTGACCGGATGACCGTACCGCTGGTAATGAGCACAACATTGTCCCTTCCATTTGTCTCATCTTTTCTTTTGAAAAACATCGAAACCGGCATCTCCGGCTTGAGATGGGTATCAGACAGCATAAACACACCTCCAAGGCTTATATTCACAATTTTCCCGGATGATCGCGAGGTGTTTTTCCCCTCTTCTGTGTCCTGTATGCTGAAATACTCGTATTCAACCCTGATATTACTTTCATACCGGGCATATTCTCTCCGCTCATTCATTAACCCCTCCCCTTCGCAGTAATGCCGACAGGATTAATGATAGGACATATTCATGATTATGTCAAATTTTTATGAATGTATATCAGTATTTTTTGTACAGTTTTTTCGGGCTGATATATCGAACTGTATTAACAAAATCCTCTGCAAAACGCATCCATGTTTGTTCCAAGAATATCATGATTGTACCCGCCTTCAAGGAGAGCAAACCGCCTTCCTTTGCACAGCTTTTCAGAATATTTCTTCACAAGATACCCCAACGCGGTATAATCACCGGGACTCAGCACATTTCCCCAGTCCCCTACCGCATTATCAAATCCCGCTGACACCGCGATAATATCAACATCATTCAGAATACTCAGATATTCCTCTACCATGGCAACATATTCACGGCCTGTATCAAGCATGGGATTCAATATCGTCACCTCAAATCCGTCATCCCGGTCCTCAAGAATATCAATATTACCATCTCCAACATGAAGATCAAAATCCAGTACAAAAGCAGACCGGATCTTCTCCTCGCTGAACAGCTTCAGAAGGCTAATGCCTATATTATTAAAGAAACAGAATCCCCAGCATGAATCCGAGGAGGCATGGTGACCGGGAGGTCGAATTACTCCGAAACATGGATGCCCTTCAAAAGCTGTCTCCGCCGATACAATTGCCCCTCCCGCGGAAAGTGCAGCACACTCATAAAGGACCGGATCACTCTGAACATTCCGCAGATGGCCCTTTGTATGCGCAAGAAGGATATCGGAATCGGAGGCAGGCTCGGGGGTGATTATTTCATATCTGTCAGGGGAACCATGAACGATATCCATGATTGATTCCAGGCGCCCCGGTGAAGCAGCGGGATCAGGTGCATATTCAGAATTATAGTATTTTTCATGGAATACAACGTTGACCTTCATGCTCCCTCCCGGACTGCATATCGCAGAAAAAGGTATGGTCAAATACTATACCATCCAGGACTATTACGGCAAGCATGTTTTCGCAATTATTTTTATTGTTAATCAATGGAGGGTGAGAAGTACTTTTCCTTTCTGTATATCCAGCGCTGAAAGCGCAACTCCTTTCAAGTTACCTGTATAAACCCTGACAAGATCATTTATACGGATGCTGATATGAGCACCGGACCGTGAGATACAGCTGCCCGCCGGACCTGATAACTTTTTTGCTGCCCGGTCCAGTACTTTCCCCGCAAGCCATCTCACCGGCAGTACGCCTTCAACCGCACACAGCAGCACTTCATTGCTGAAGGAAATGTAACGCAGGCGGAGCCCTCCCGGGACACCGGTAAACCGTACCACGATCATGTCATCTTCCGGAATCGATATTTTCCGGACATGGGCTGCCGCGGAGGTAATAATTCTGGAAAGATGATCCTCGTACAGTACTACTGTATATTCCTCATTTCCGGGGACCTTTCCTCCGCCAAAAATCTTTTTCGCGGCTTTTCCGGTAATGAGGCAGGCAACAGCATCAAATATTCCGCTCAGCACCCCGCCCGCAACGGGAACGATCTTTGACATGGAAACGACACCGCCCTCCCCGGCACTTGAAAGAAGCCTGAATCCCGCGGCCTGATTTATTCGCGTCAGTGTTTCCGCCGGAATTTTCTTCACTGCCCGCTCCCCCCACATTTTCGCAGCGGTCAGTCCGGTACTTTTCAAAGTCTCCTTTGCCCTGTCCCCCATAAGCGCAAGGAGTATAAACGAACGGGTTTTTTCATCTGTTATGGAATGACCATACAACAGCGCCACAGCAGCCGCAAGACGCGCCTGCAATACCCACGATGAATACATCCCTGCGGGGATGCTGACCGGCAATGCCACAGCGCCGCCAGCTCCTGTAATGAAACCGGAACCAAAGTTTTTTGAGGACTCCCACCGTATCATGGAATTCACCATTTCATCAACAGAGTTATATCGACCATTCTGCCGGTATTCCTCTGCGAGTTCCTGTGCCCCGACAAAGGGCCCCTTTCCGTTGATGCCATGGGACAACAGCTCATTCATGATCCGCTGTACTGTTTCACTGCGGACAGTACGGCCGATTCCGTCCTTCACAGCGGAAGACATTGATTTGATTATTGATTGTTTCGATTTTACAGCCATAGGGTTATTTCAATTCTGTATCCGAAATTGTATGATACGAGTTACCGTAGCATTGAGATGCTGATATATTTATTCTCGTTATAATACTCATACCGTACCCATGCTTCTATTTAAGACCGCCATCCGGAAAAAGTGATTCTATCACAGTTTTCAGGTGCAGTACGATAACCGGAATAACCTCATCACTGATTTCACCGGGGTATTCGTCCTGCTGCTCCACAACATAATCCATAAGAAAACCAAGGAGCACCGGCTGTACACTTTCATCAACGACACTGAACAGCGCCTCATCGAAGTCACCCAGCTCCCTGTCCCGCTCTTCAAGGAGGTCGATATTTATCTCAAGATAATTATAAAGGTACTCACTGTCAAGTATGGTCCCCGTTCCTGACAGCTCTTTTACGATATACCACCCCATAACAGCACCATGCACCAGCACCGCCCTTTCAGCCTCAGAAAGGCCGCCTCCTTCAACAGAATACAGGTACTCATATAATGAAGGCTGCTCAGCCTTCATCAGTGCAGCCAGATATTCAAACGGTGACTCGTGAAGTGCTTCGACAGCCCCGAGGGCCTCTTTTATTTCATCTTCTCTGATCCGCTTCATGTAATCTCCATACGGGATAAATTTTTGTTTCAACTATGTTGTTGTTGAATTTATGTCCATCCTTTTTTCTACGCACCTCAATCTTTACCTTTAAGGCAATACTGGAGGTACAACAAAAAAATTGATTGCTGTTTTTTTATTATTACCAACCATACTGATTATTGTATCTTACATAATGAGGGACCATGAAAATAAACTGCTGCGAAAACCGCAAAATGCTTCACCTCCTTGTACTGCGGGGAAAGCTTAAAAATCTGCCGCCGGATTCATCCGACGCTGCAGCTCTGCAGGAAGAAATACATTCACTGGAGAGAGAATTGGGACTTGCGTAATCTGAAAATAATGATTGCATAAAATAAATATATAGAGTATTGTCATGAGTAACGTCATACAAATACTTTATCAGTGTGGAGGTAACCATGGCAGCGAAATTTGAAGTATACAAAGATGGAAAAGGCGAATACCGTTTCAGATTAAAAGCGTCTAATGGAGAAATCATCGCAGTCGGAGAAGGATATAAAACAAAACAGGGCTGCCTGAATGGCATTGAATCAATAAAGAAAAATGCCCCTGACGCGGAAATTGTTGAAACTGAATAATTAATACATACCGCTCACTACACTTGAAGAAAAGGACTGATTCCGCATAAAGGACAGTCCTTTTTTATATGGTACATGTAATAACATCCGTTTCTTCGCACAATAAAAAGAGATACCATGTTTAAAGCATGGTCCACATCACCCTGTTTTTTGTGAATACGGGAATCGTACCGTAATGCAGGTCCCCTCTGTTCCCGAAATTTCAACCTCGCCGTGAAGCTGTTTGACTACAAGCCGGTACACAAGGCGCAGCCCGAGGGAATCCAGTTTTTCAAGGGACGAAAGTGTAACTGCCTCCGGCAGTCCCTTTCCGTTATCCGCAACAACTAATTCAACCCGTGAACCGTCAGTTTCAAACATCCTGATTGTGAGCACATCTTTATGATCCGGTTCTCCTGTAAACGCATATTTTAGGGCGTTTGATACAAGTTCGTTTACAACGAGACCGCATGGTATTGCCCTGTCAACATCGAAGACAAGGTCTTCAATTTCAATATCCAGGGTAATTCGCTGAGGTGCGTGGGTATACGTATACATAAGGTCTTTCGCTATTGTTGTGAGATAATCCCGCATTTTCAGTACCGAAAAATTTTCCGACTGGTACAGCTTTTCATGGACAAGTGACATTGCCCTGATTCTGTTCCGGCATTCGCTGAATAATCCCACCAGGGTGTTATCGTGCAGTGTCCGCTCCTGCAGGCTCAGAAGGCTTGTAATTACCTGGAAGTTGTTCTTCACCCGGTGATGCACCTCTTTCAGAAGCGCTTCATTTTCTTTCAGGGTATTTTCCAGTTCACTGCGCATCCTCCTCCGTTCCGTAAAATCCACTGCCATTACACGGACTTCACGGATTTCACCCGCGGATGATTTCAGTGCGCTTATTGAGAGGCTTATCCATACAATGATTCCATCCACCCGGCGTATCTGAAGCTCCTCATCAAGAATTGTCTCTTCATTTTTAAAACGTTCTATTATATCCCTCGCCTTCCCTTTCCCTTCATTACCTTCAGGGATAAAATCCATCACATTCTTTAAACAGACATCCTCTCTGGCCCCCCCCAGAAGCTCCCAGGCACGCCTGTTGCAGTCATATACCACCGCATCTGTACCAAGGGTAAAATATGCCGTAGGAGCATTCTCGTAAAGGTCCCTGAATTTCATTTCCGATTCCTTCAGGAGCTTTTCCGCGTTCCGCTCGGAGGTCACATCATTTGCAATAGAGCAGATAGCGTGAATACTCCCATCCAGGTCGAAGAGGGGAAAAAGTGATGTCTTGAATATCCTCTCCCCGTGAGGTGTCGGCAGGCAGTCATCGACATCAAGGGGGCCATGTGTTTGCATTACCTCCTTAATTCTTGACATAAACAGGGACACAACATCTTCCGTGTAGATATCAGTAAATGATTTTCCCTCCAACTCATCACGGGATTTATTCAAAAGACTGCAAATAGCAGCATTTACAAGAATATAACGGCCCTCCGGATCGAACACAGCGATAAGTGACGGAGAATAGTCGAGGAGCCCCTGGAGGTGCTGCGTCGCCCCGTGAAGGGACTTCTCCGCTTCACGCTGCGCAGTGGTATCCTCACAGAATGCCACATATTCATTCTGCCCGATTTTTACCGCATTGACACGCATTGTATAACGGGACCCGTCTTTACGTATAAAAAACAACTCGCTTTCCGTCTTTGAATCTTCTTTCAGAGAGTTAAAAGACTTCAGCCCATCCCCAACACATTCCGGAGCAAGTATCTCAGGAATAGAACGGGAAAGCAGTTCCTCTTCACTGAAACCGGTTATTTCACACGCTTTACGGTTGACGCCGGTATACCGTCCCGACTCATCACACACGAACACGCCAAACGGCGCTGACTCGATATAAGACCTGAAACGCTGTTCGTTTTCCGCAAGCTCGGACCGATGGTGCTCCTCCAGCATCAGTGACTTCGCAAGCCTTATATTGCTGAATCCCAGCTTTGCGAGAATGTCAGCAAAGACCTTGAAAAACTCGAGGATGTTTTCGATACTTTCTCTTTTTATACGGGGTACCTTTTCAACGCAGGAAATGTAGTCCACCGGATCAAAGCCGTATTCCTCAGCCTGTTTCCTGAAAAGATTTAAATCGACATCCTCATCCTCAAAGAAAAACTGTCCCATGAAAAGATTTCCCGCGTGAGTGTTTCCCACAAAGATCGGTGTCGCGATATCCCAGAGATTGTTTTTGCATTTATACATTACGTGCTCACCTTTTTTCAGGTCAGCCGTAAGAACAGTATCGCTTTCAAGACATTTCTTCGCGGTCTCCGGATGCTTCCGGTGATATTTCATACAGATATCCTGCCATCCCACACCCACCAGTATATTGTCATGAAGATCAAGAATGCTCATGGGAAGGCCTGTTGCAGCATAGAAGTACTGCATCATCTGCTGCAGTTTCTCAGAATCCAGAATATCTCGCAATTCTGTCCTTTCTGTTTCAGCTTCAGGGCTCAGTATATAATCAAGCTTCTCCTGGAGATGTTCACTTCTCTTTTTCAGAAGGGCTTCCGTATTTTTAATTTCAGTTACATCCCTGACATGCTCCGCGACCATTTCGACATTCCCTGCTTCATCAAAAATCGGGTAGCATTTGACCTCCCTGATCAGGCCGTCAATTGGATTTACCGCAATCCGTACTGCCGGTTTTCCGGTTGCAAACACTTCATAGGCATGACATTCTTCACAGGGTACTGTGCGGTGCATAAAGACTTCATAACAGTACGGCTGCCTGTGTATTTCATCCTGCGATATATACTCATGTCCCTTCCAGTTACTCGCGACAACACGAAACGTCTTATCAATAATCACCAAAAGATCCGGAATAGCGTTAAATGTGGACCTGAGCACCTTCTCGGAGTAATGAACAGTGTCCTCCGCCCTTTTCATCTCGGTAATGTCATTACCTATACACAGTACTTCACGTATCTCTCCGGTATCAGAATATATTGGACGGTTTGTCCAGGAGATCCACATCCTTCTCCCGTCTTTGCACATATTTTCATTTTGATTATTTTGATATTTTTCCGGATTTTTACCGATATCAAGAATCATTGCTGAAAGGTCCTGCCCTTCGCGGTCCACAGGGGGCACAATAGTTTCAACAACTGATCTTCCCACGACTTCCTCTTCCTGAAACCCGAAAAATGAAAGACCGTACTGATTCATGAAGGTTACTACACCGGCAGTGTCCATTCTGAGGATTATGCTGTTAGAGTTTTCCACAAGCTCACGGTACAATGATTCACGCTCCCTGAGCTTTTTCTCAAGCTCCGCCCGCCGCAATGCAAAGTCCACAGCGGCAAGAAGGTCCCCCTCTCTGACCGGTTTATTGAGAAAACCATGGGGCTCTGTCATCCTGGCCCGCTGTACAGTGGGCTCATCGGCATGAGCGGTTAAATATATTATGGGAGTTTCCTGTTTCTTTTTAATGGCGGCGGACGCTTCTACCCCGTCAAGATCACCATGAAGAATTATATCCATCAGAATAAGGTCGGGATTCAGTTTTCCGGCCTGCTCTATGGCGTCATGGCCGTTATCAGTTATCAGGGCGATATCATACCCCATATCACTGAGGACTTCTTCCAGATAACAGGAAATTATCTCATCATCCTCAACTATCATAATTCTCGCTTTTTTCATGTACGTAACGCTTTTCCCGCAGTATCAATTCTACAAAACCAGACTACAGCATTTGTAAAAAAAGTATTCATTGAATCAAAAACGTACATCAGTACCATAAATGGGGCAATCAAAAAACAGTTGTACACCAATAAAAAAGGAGGGTTCATCATTAACCCTCCTTTTATGCTTCTCCTTGCGAGTATACACCGATTTCGGTGTCTCTACTTTCGGCGGTTTACCTTTCAGCCGCATACCTTTCCGGATATGCCGTAAAACCTCCTTATTGTTCCTGTCCATAACAGGCCTCCAGTTAGTATAGTAATAATGTACTACGAGATGCATAAGCCCTGTATCTTTCGTAAGGTGCATATTGTTCAGAAAAGTTACATTGTCAACATATATTTATTGATATGTCCTGGTGAATAAAGTTTTCAACACAATTTAATTGTTGCCTTTATTCGTCAGAACGTGTACCATATATCATTCTTATAAATATGGAACATCATGCACAGCTCTACAATTATTGGCCTCATTAATAACACAGCGCTTCTTCTTGCTCTCGGGGTACTGTATGACACCCTTATAAGGACACCGCAGAAACAGAAGACCTTCCGGGAACTAATCACAGGATTTCTTGTGGGTATCGCGGGTATCGCTATTATGATGAACCCTGTAGGCTTTATGCCGGGAATTGTATTTGATACCCGCTCCATACTGCTCGGTATATCAGGTCTGTTTTTCGGGCCCCTTGTAACGCTGGTTGCCATTATAATGACAGGAACGTTGCGGCTGTACCAGGGGGGCGCCGGGGCAATAACCGGTACTGCCGTCATTATTATGTCCGGTTCAGCAGGATTGCTCTGGAGTTATTTCAGGCGCCAAAAAATATATGATAAATCTTTTTGGGAGCTGCTGCTCTTCGGAGCCTTCGTTCATGCTGGAATGCTGCTCCTTATGCTCACATTAACCAGGGAGGCGGCAGTACAGGTTATCACAAAACTCGGTATACCGATTCTGGTTATTTACCCTCCCGGCACGGCGCTCCTCGGGCTCCTTATGGTACGGCGGTACAATCGCAGCCGGACAGAGGAACAACTTCGGGAAAGTGAATATCACCTGAGAAACCTTATTGATAATACATCAGCCGGATACTTTCACATAAACAATGAAGGACTCTTTTCAGATGTAAACCAGGCATGGCTCGAGATGCATGGTTTCTCCAGTAGAAATGAAGTCATTGGAAAGCATTTCAATCTGACACAGGTGGACACTGATCTACCCATGGCCGATGATACTGTTAAACATCTTATGAAAGGGAAAACAATTGCTTCTGCTGAATTCAGCCGGAAACGAAAGGATGGAACTACCGGGTATCATACTTTTTCAGCACACACTGTCATGCGCAACGGTAAACCGGAGGGAATAGAAGGGTTTCTTATTGACAGAACAGAGAATGCCCGGCTCCAGGAGGAAGTTGAAGCAGCCAACATAAAACTGCAGTCCACGATTGCCGACATGGAACGAACAAACAATGCCCTTAATATTGTAAATTCAAAGCTTTTTGAAGCAAACAAAGACCTCGCGGACAGTGAAGAGCGGTATCGACTTCTTTTTAAAGAAATGATGAGCGGCTTTGCGCTGCACGAGATTATTCAGGATGACCACGGTGTCCCGGTTGACTACCGGTTTCTCGTGGTAAACAGCGCATTTGAGAAAATAACAGGATTGAAAAGCGCAGATATAACAGGAAAAACTGTTCGGGAAGTACTGCCCGATATTGAATCATACTGGATTGAGAGATACGGACATGTTGCTGCAACGGGAGCCCCTGTTCAATTTGAGGATTATTCCTCATCTCTCGACAAATATTATGAAGTGAGGGCTTACTCTCCGGAAAGAGGGAAATTCGCAGTTATAATACAGGATATCACAGCAAGGAAACATTCGGAAAAGCGAATTGAAAACGCGTTAAGAGAGAAGGAAATACTGCTGCGGGAGCTGTATCACCGCACGAAGAACAACATGCAGGTTATTCAATCAATGCTGCTGCTGCAGTCAATCGGCACTGAAAGCGATGAAGTGAAAACACTTGTATCAGAAACTGACATGAAAATCCAGGCCATGTCCCTCGTCCATCAGATGCTGTATCAATCACAGAATCTCTCAAGCATTAATCTGAAAAAGTACATCAGCGATCTTTCCAAACTGGTTACGGAAAGCACGAATTTCCCCGCTGGAAGAGTATCTTTTGAACTCACCCTCATTGACACTGAGGTTACCGTCGATATCGCAATCCCCTGCGGCCTTGTACTCAATGAGCTCATGACCAATACTATCAAGTACGCGTTTCCGGAGGACATGAAAGGAACAATTACAATCTCCCTTGACAGAGTTGGAGAAAAACTACATATTTTGTATTCCGACAACGGCGTCGGTGTCCCTGAAAATTTTGACTTTCACGCGCAGAAATCCTATGGCATGAGAAGCATATTCAGTATAATTGAACGGCAGCTTCAGGGTGAGATTAATGTTACTACCGGAAACGGTATTGCCTTTTCTATTTTCTTTAATGATTCCCACTATACTCCAAGGGTCTGATGATGAAAGGACCGGTTAAAATACTTATTGTTGAAGATGAAGTCTTCATAGGACTTTCACTTGAAGCAGCCCTTTCCCGGGAAGGATTTGAGATAACCGGAGTTGCGGCATCAGGTGATGAAGCCGTGAGGGAAGCCGCTGCAGCCAGTCCCGATATAATCATTATGGATATCCATCTTGCCGGCGACATGGACGGCCTGGAAGCCGCGGCACAGATATGCACATCAGAGAATATCCCCATTATATTCATGAGCGGGTACGCTGACGAATACATCCAGACCAAAGTGGATTCTTTCACGCCCGTTGCATTTCTCATAAAACCGGTAAAGATACCACAGCTCATTCAGTTGTTGAATGATACATTTGCACTACAGAAGTAACCGCACAATAGAAAAGCCGCCGTACTGATTTTACAGAGAACGGCGGCCATTCATGTTTCCGTATGAGCCAGCTGCCGGAATCGAACCGGCGACCTGTTCATTACGAGTGAACCGCTC
>ERZ795048.3839-NODE-3839-length-10855-cov-5.123796_pt1 | contig 10855 bp, 12 predicted proteins | sample MGYA00375132_ERZ795048 | MGnify/ENA primary metagenome ERZ795048 (study PRJEB30177, sample SAMN05720225) | activated sludge metagenome | isolation source: Anaerobic digester | place: Hong Kong | collected 2014-12-17 ...
TATTATATTTTACTATTGATTTATTAAATATTTATTAGAATTTTTTATTTTATAAAATTTCTTTTTTCGTAATAGCAGAAACTTTTGTTTTTGTTTAAAAAAATTTATATTGCATTTAAATAAAACGTTACTTTTAATTTTTCATTAGTTAACATTAGTGCTTGACCGTTAACATTACGATTTTATAATCATATTGTACAAAGAAATAAATAATTTAAAAATAAAAATACAGAGGGGTGTTATTATGAAAAAAATTTTAGTATTGGCAGTAATGATGTTAGCTATGATAAGTATTTTCGCTGATGCCGATTATCCTATATGGGAATACGGAAGCGATAATTATACAGACTCAACAAACGGAAAAGCTACTTTGGAAAATGAACAGGTTGCAGTAAGAATTTACCAGTGGGTATCCACAAAATTTGTTTCAAGACAGGTTTTAGTTGATAAAAGAGGAGCAAAATTAGCCGGTCAGTCATTAACTTCATTTATTCTTATAGACAAACCCGGTGTACATACTGATCAGATTTTAGGTGTTATACCTGTTATGTCAAACGGAAATGTTAATATGAAAGCTACAATAGATACAACAGAATCTATAAATAATAAAACAAATATAGGCAGTCTTGTTACAAAATTAAACGGTTATGCTTTTGATAATTATTCTCAGATCAAAGGTCTTACATTTACAAAAGATATAGATGATGCATTATTCGGTACAGGTCATGTTCCTACTCCTGTAACAAGCGGAAGAACTGTTGATGTAACTAATATGATAGGTAACAGAGTTCAGGGTAACAAAATAACAGGTCCGGAAATTATTCTTACAGCTGATTTGGATATTCCTTTAAATCAGGGTCCTACAGATGATGCTGTAATTGTAATTGATATAGAAGTTTCTCCGAGAACAACTTTCTGAAATGAATAAAAAAATCCTGCTAAGGCAGGATTTTTTTTATACTTTTATTCTCTCTTTTATATATATGTAATGCATTAGTCTTATAAATTCAACTCTTGTTATTTCTTTTCTTTTATAACAATTTATTATCATTTCTTTTTTTCGTTTTATTGTCATTTTTACCCCCCCTTTAAAATATTTTAATATTTTTATTTTCCGTTAATTTATAATTTTATTAATTTTTTTGTGCTATACTATATTAAATATTTTTTTGGAGGTTTTGATATGAAAACTATTTTTTGGTCTGAATCAGAAGATTTACTTCCGGTAAAAAAAATTCATTCTGATGCCGGATGGGACTTAAAAGCAGCAGAAGATACCGTTATTCCGGCAGGAAGTTCGGCTCTTGTTTCAACAAAAACATATGCGGAAATCCCAGAGGGTTATGTAGGACTTATACAGTCACGTTCAGGACTTGCATTAAAAAACTCAATAGCAAAAAATGCAGGTGTTATTGACAGTGAGTACCGCGGTGAAATAAAAGTTCTTCTTCATAATCTTTCAGAACCCGAGTATGAAATATGCGGAAATGATGTTGTGAGAAAAAAAGTACAGAAAAATGATTTTTATATAAAAAAGGGCGACAGAATAGCTCAGATTCTTATTATTCCGGTTGCTCTTGAATGTGATCTGAAAGTAGGTATACCCGAAAAATCTACAGAAAGAGGTTCTAAAGGCTTCGGATCTTCCGGAAAATAAAAAATTACGTATCTTACGATACGTAATTTTTTTATTTTATTTTCATTATCATATCATTTACCGTACACATTTCTTCGGTTTTAGGTCCATATGATATGTATTCTATTTTTATTCCTGTTTTTTCTTCTATAAATGTAAGATATTTTAAAAAATTTATGTCATTCGTATCTTTCCAACCTCTGAGTTCTTCATAAACAGGTTTTGCAAGTACAAAATCAAGCGAAGTTTCCGGTGTTTCTTTTATTTTTCCCTCAACATCATATGCCGTACATATTTTTACTTTATCAAATCCGTTGAGAACATCGGCTTTTGTAATAACTATTTTTGTAAGTCCGGAACGTATTTTTGCATATCTCATTGCCGGCAGGTCAAGCCATCCTGTTCTTCTCGGTCTTCCTGTTGTTGCACCGAATTCATTTCCGAGATTTCTTATTTTTTCACCATCTTCATCTTTAAGTTCTGTAGGGAAAGGACCTTCACCTACTCTTGTTGTATAAGCTTTTAAAACTCCGTATACTTCATCAAGTTCAAAAGTGGAAAAACCTACGGAAGAAACTCCGTGGGCCATACATGATCCTGAAGTAACAAAAGGATATGTTCCGAAATCAAGGTCAAGAAGAACTCCCTGTGCTCCTTCAAATAATACCGATGTGCTTCTGAAAACATCTCTCATTGATACAGCTGAAGCAAAGTTTACTTTTAATTCATCAAGTTCTTTTCTTAATTTTATAAGGTAACTGTATGTTTCTTCGGCATTAGTTTTTATTTTTCCCTTGTGTATGTTGTTTTTAAGATAATATATATCATCAAGTCTCTGTTTTAAAGTTTCCTCATGGAATATATGATAAAGTTTTATTCCTTCTCTTGAAACTTTATCAGTATATGCAGGGCCTATTCCTCTTTTTGTTGTTCCTATAGGTTCTCTTCTCATGGATTCTATGAGTTCGTCTTCTTCTTTATGCCACGGAAGAACAAGAAAAGCTTCCATATCTATATAAAATCTTGAGGAAATACCGGGAAAATCATTTTCAAGTATTTTTAATTCTTTTATAAGCTGTTCCAAGTCTATTACCATTCCTGCTCCGAGAAATCCTTTGGAATTACTTCCCGGGTCTATTGAAGGTAAAAGATGATTTACATATTTTTTACCTTTATAATATATTGTATGTCCTGCGTTTGCACCGCCTGAAAATCTTACTATCCATTCGTAGTCAGAAGAAAAATAATTTACTACTTTTCCTTTTCCTTCATCGCCCCACTGAGAACCGACTATAGCTACTTTTTTCATATTTTTCCCTCCGTTATAAACCGAATCTTTTGTATATTTCGTCTATATTTCTTATATAATAATCATTTGAAAAAAGTTCCTCAAAATCTTCGGAATTTATTTTACTTTTTATAATTTCATCTTCTTTAAGAAGGTTTTTAAAATCCGTTCGTTTTTCCCATGCGTCAAGAGCACATTTCTGAACAGTTTTGTATGAATCTTCTCTTGAAAGTCCTTTTTCTATGAGTCCGAGCATTACTCTCTGTGAGTATACAAGATTGAAAGATGTATCAAAAGTTTTAAGTATTCTTTCTTCAAATACAACAAGTTCCCTTACAAGATACTGAGATTTGACAAGCATATAATAAGCCGTCATACATGCATCAGGTAATATAACTCTTTCTGCCGAAGAATGTGATATATCTCTTTCATGCCATAATGATATATTTTCATATCCTGTTACTGTATAACTTCTAAGCATTCTTGCCATTCCTGTAAGTCTTTCACATAGTATGGGATTTTTCTTGTGCGGCATTGCTGAAGAACCTCTCTGTCCTTTTCTGAAAGGTTCCTGTACTTCGAGAACTTCTGTTTTCTGAAGATGTCTTATTTCAGTTGCCATTCTTTCCATTCCGGCACCTATGAGCGCTAAAACAGAAAGAAATTCCGCATGTATATCTCTCGGGACAACCTGTGTAGCAACATCTGTAGGTTTTAATCCGAGTTTTAAAAGAGCTGATTTTTCAATTTCGGGATCTATATTTGCATAATTTCCTACAGCACCGCTGAGTTTTGCTTCGCTTACTCTTTCAAGTGATACTTCAAGTCTTGAAATATTTCTTCTTGTTTCTGCAGCGAAAGAAAGAAATTTAAGCCCGAAAGATGTCGGTTCAGCGTGTATCCCGTGTGTTCTTCCTACAGTTATAAGATATCTGTATTTTTGTGCTTTCTGAAGAAGTTCATCATAATATTTTTTTAATTCTTCAAGTATCATTTCACCGGCTCTTTTAAGTGCAAGTGCCCATGCGGTATCTACAACATCAGAAGATGTAAGACCTTTGTGGAAATATCTTGCCTCATCTCCCATTTCGTCTGTTACTCCTTTAATAAAAGCAATAACATCATGGTCAACAACTTTTTCAATTTCAAGTATTTTTTCAACATTTATTACGGCTTTACTTCTTATTTTTTCCGCCGTTCCCTGCGGTGCCTGATTTTTTTCCTCAAAGGCTTCAACTACAGCTATTTCAATTTCAAGCCATCTTTTATATTGTTCTTCAAGACCCCATAAGTCTTTTATCGGTGATAAAGAATATCTCTCTATCATTTTTACACCTCCTAATTAAAGCTATATCCCGTATAGCTTTATTAATTGTCAGTAACTTTGTTTTTTCTGAAAAAATCTTTCATTCCCAAAAGAACTATAAGAACACCTATAATTATTCCCCAGACCGGACTTTTTACATTCCAAAGAAGATATCCGAGTGAAAATCCGTTAAAAATCCAGCTTATAAATGAAAATATCTTTTTATTTTTAATAAAATAAAAAGAAGAAAAAACCGCTGATATGTTTATAAAAATTAAAAAAAGCGGAAAATCCATATTTTTATAATGTGTTATAAAAGATAGCAGAAGTCCGGTTGATAATATTATTGTTGTAAGTTTATCATAATCTTTTTTTACAAAAGTCATTGATATAACAGCAATTGCAAGAATTCCTATTACGAAAAAATAAATTTTTTCATAATACATAAATCCGAGTGCAGCATTTAAAGCCGCAGCTATAATTGTATAAATCATTTTTTCCTCCTCTGAATAATAAAATAATCTTTCTGATTTTTTCAAAAAAAAATAAAGACTTTTTTTGTAAAAAAAAAAAGCCTTTACCTCTGAACGTTTTTATTATACATTTAAAATATTAAAAAATTGTTTCCGTTTCTTATTTAATTTTTCAGAAAAATAATTTATATTTATTCTTCGAACTTACCCATATGTATTATAACAGAATTTTCCATCATCTGTTTTCCTTTAAAATATACATCAGTTATATCGAGTGTTTCTCTGTCAGCAATAACAAAATCAGCATCATATCCCTTTTTTATCCTGCCTTTGTTTTTTAGTTTGAGTATATTTGCAGGATTTACAGTTATTACTTTAAGTATTTTTTCAAGTGGTATATTTTCATTTTTAACCAGTTTTTTTATTTCTCCGTAAAGACTTGTAACTTTTCCAACAGAAAGACCTGAAAAAATACCGTTTTCATCAAAAACCGGAAGACTTCCCTGACCGTCCGAAGAAAAAGTTATATGATTTAAATCCATATTGTTTCTGAGCATAATAAAAAGAGCTTCGGAAGCGCTCAGTCCTTCGGATTTGTCATTACGGCTTGTCGTAAAGTCAGCATAACCTCCGGATTTAATATATTTCATAGCGTTTTCGAAAAGTCTGTAATTTCTTCCCATATGTGTAGGCAGAAATTGTGTCGGAGGGATTTCCGTATTTTTTATTATTTCCTCTATAAAACTTAACTGTCTTTCTCCGTCTCCGACATGAAGATTTACTATACCAGATTTTCCGGAAAGTATTCCTCCGAGTCTGGCATCTGAAGCTATTTTTTTTAATTCTTCAATTGTCGGCTGTGATGATCTGTGATCGGAAATTGCTATTTCCCCCACACCGATTATTTCCGAAAAAAGCATTATATCACTTGCTATATTTCCTGTAACTGTTTTTACCGGAACATGATAAGATCCTGTATAAATATAACATGTAGCTCCTTCTTCATTTATAGCTTTAGCTTTTGCAATAAGATTTTCCATACTTCTTGTAATACCGTCAGTTCCGAGAGTACCTACAACTGTTGATATCCCGCCTTTTATAAGATCTCTGAAGTCGAGCTCCGGAGTTCGCGTACTGAAACTGCCCTCGCCTCCGCCTCCCGTTATGTGAACATGACAGTCTGTAAATCCGGGCATTATTAATTTATCTCTGTATTCTTTTATATCTATTTCAATATTTGTATTTATTGTGATTTCATTTTCAACAGCTATTATTTTACCGTCACAGAATAGTATATCTTTTTTTCCTGTTTTTTCAGGCGAATAAATTTCTGAATTTTTAAAAAGTTTTAACATTCTACTCCCTCCTATATAAAAAGGAATTCCGTATTAATAATGTATATTACAATTTATTTATATAAGTTCTGATATACTTTTAAGTGTTTTAAGTTCAGGTATTTACATCTTTTTCTTTCTCAGACTAATTATTTCTGATAATTCACTTAACAGTAATTTTTTTTCAAATTCTCCGACATTCTCATAAAGTCTTGCAGAAAAAACAGGTATTTTAAAAATTTCAAAAGTATCTTCAGAAAAATTAAAATGTAATTTCATTTGTTTCAAATACAATTCAGCTAAAGATTTTCTCTGTTCAATGTATTCAGCACTCATACTTTCCATACCCATAGGAAGTCCGTATCTGAAAATCATATAGCTTCTGACAATATCATAAAGAAAATATCCCTTCAGAACACCAATCTATTACCTTGAAGCAACCGTTATTTATCAAAACATTATCGGCATGAAAATCCCCATGACATAAATTATTAGCTTCAGGTAAATCAGAAACAATATTCAAAATATAACCTTTCAGTTCAGAATTCAGATATTTATCACTGACATTTCTGATTTTAAAGTCCAGATCATTTCTGTAATCCCTAATATCTTCTACTTGAGTGGATAAAATATTATAATGAACATTACAAAAATTATTCATATGATTTTCCGTTTCTGAAATATCATTGATAAAATAATTCAATAAAGAATTACCGTATACAATGTCAAATATAATTCCATTTCTGCCGTTATATTCGGAAATACCATAAACATTAGGTATTATATTAAGTTTTTCAGAAATTACTTTATTATTGTGAAATTCGAGCTGAACATCAGAAATGGGAACATTATCATAAAATAATTTAATAACTTTTTCATCAGAATAAGTTAAAATTTCAGCGGTTCTTCCTTTACCAATCAGTTGCATAAAATACTCCTCTCCTATAATTTATTTTTGATATAATATAAATTATAACAGTAATCCGAAAAAACAAATGTATATAAATATTGTGTAAATAATTTAAATTATTATTTTCTTTTGCGTTAAAAAATAAAATGTTGTATAATTATATTATAAATATTCTGGAGGAATTGATATGGAAAAAGCACTTATATATTACGGATATCCTTCGTGTATAGATAAAAAATATGACACCGATTATGCCGTAAAAAAATTTTCTGAATTTGATATAGTTGTTTTCCCGGGATCAAAAAAAGGATTTAAGAGTATAGAAAACACTTCGCATGAGGATCATGAAAAATCAAAATATATAATAAAAAATTTAAATAATAAAAAATTCGGTTATATTGCCTGCGGTAACAGACCGGGTATAGATTCATGCTGGAACGACAACGAAATAAAGGCAATAATTGATCAGTGGAAAATAATGGGTGTGAACGGTATTTTTCTTGATGAATTCGGAAAAGACTATAAAAATACCGATTTAAGACAGTCTGAAATAATAAATACCGTAAAACATAATAATTTTAACATAATAATTAATCTCTGGAACACAGCTGAACTTCTTGAAAGACCTGATCTTAATATAAATTCTGATGATTATTATCTTCTTGAATCTTTTATTTTCAGAAACAACGGTGAAATTACACAGTATCAGGAAAAAGATAATATTTTTCAGAAAATTTCGGATTCGGTTGATTTAAGAAATTCAACAGGAATAAAAATAATTACTTACAATACTTTCGGTAATGATTCAGATATTGTTTATGATGAATTTATTTCTACACTGGATTCATTAAATAATTTTATTTCAGCAGATGCTACAGGCATTGCAAAAAGAGATTATTATATTTATGATACTGAAATTATTGATTACGCACCGAAAGATTATGATTTCGCTAAAAACTTCAGAATAAAACATTTTCTTTCAAAATACAGCAGATCTGACAGAAAAGATATTTATGTACAGTGGAAAAAAGATAAATTCGGCGGAAAACCCACAGATATAAAAATATAACTCTTCATTAAAGAAGAGTTATACCGGAAAATAACATTTCGGGGGAAATGTATGTCCGATAATAATTTTATTATTTTTTCCTTAAACAAAGCTTAAATTATTGCGATCAATTCTATTTCAACATCGGCATCTTTAGGAAGCTTTCCTACCTGAAAAGCAGACCTTGCCGGTGAGTTCTCTCCTAAATATTTCGCATAAATTTCATTCATATCTGAAAAATCTTCTATATCTTTTAAAAACACGGTTGTTTTAACTATTTTTTCCATAGAACTTCCGGCTTCTTCAAGAATATTTTTTATATTTTTCATAATTTGTTCCGTTGCTTTTTTTACATCATTTCTTACCATTTCTCCTGTTTCCGGATTGACCGGAAGCTGTCCGGATAAAAATATAAAATTTTCATAAATATTCGCAATTGAATACGGTCCTATAGGTTTTGGAGCACTTTCCGGATTAAAAACTTTTTTCATCATTATAACCTCCTTATTTTTGTTACAACATTTATTATATTACTTTTATTTATTTTTAAAAAATTCCGTTTCGGTTAAAAATCCTTTTCCCGGGGGCGATATTATGAAAATTAATAAAAAGAGTCAGTATATTATAATGATTGTTATTATAATATCATTTTTTTCAGCTTTGGTTGCTTTATACAATATTTATGTTGATAAATTTTATAAACAGGATATGGAATTTGAACTTGATAATATTTCTATAAGCTATAAATATAAAGTAGAAAAATATTTTAATTTTCTTAAATCAATTGAATCAATTGTACTTCTTCAGTATGAAAATTTAGGAGATTCTTATGAAGAAAGTCCGGAAATACAGAATTTTCTTTCTTATCTTTTTGAAGGCAGTCAGAACCTTATAAACATAAGTTTTGCCCCAAACGGTATACAAAAATTTGTCGTTCCTGTTCCACAGGAAAATGTCGTAAAAAATCATAATCTTTTTGAAGATACACGTCCATGGGTAATAAAGGATATAAAAAATGCTATGGAATCAGAAAAACCTATTGTTTCAAATCCTTATGAATTAAGACAGGGCGGATTCGGAATAGTACTCAGAAAATCTGTCTTTTACGGGGAAAAATTTCTCGGACTCGCAAATATAGTAATTGATTTTTCTGATTTTGCCGATTTGCTTTTGAATACAAATAAAAATTATCATTTTATTCTCGGGCATAACGGAGAATTTATATACGGAAATTCTGAAGGTCATAACCCGGCTAAGCTGATGTTTAAATCAATATCTATAAAAGATAATGAATTTGAAATATATATTTGTGATGATATGTACAGACAGAAAAATATTTTTTTCAGATTTATTTTCTATATTCTTGTAATACTTTCAGCCGTAACTTTAATTTTATATATAACAAAATCATATTTTTTCAATATCGAACTTAATAAGAAAGTATCATTAAGAACTCAGAAATTAAGGGAAAAAGCCGAAGAACTCGAAGCAGCTTACGAAGAAATATATGCTTCGGAAGAAGAACTGCGTTATTTTAACGAGGAAATTGAACTTAAAAATTCTGATCTTAAAAAACGTATAGAAGAAAGAGAAACGTTAATTAAAGAAATAAATCACAGAGTTAAAAATAACCTTCAGCTTATAAATTCCCTTATATCACTTCAGGAATTCTATATGGATAAACTTGATAAAAAATCTATTCTTGAAAATATAAAAAGAAGAATTTATTCTCTTTCTTTTGTTTATGAGAAATTTTATAAATCAGAAAGTATAGAAAAACTTAATGTAAAAAACTTTATTGAAGATGAAATAAATTATCTTATAAATTCGACAGGAAAAAATCCGTCAAGTATAAAAACAGCTTTTGATATTTCTGAAATTTATATGAATCTTGAGATTCTTATACCGCTTTCACTCGTTATAAATGAGATAATATCTAATTCGCTTATACACGGAATACCTTATGAGGGAATTATTTCATGTATGCTGCATGTAAAGGAAAATAAAATTATTTTTATTCTCGGTGATAACGGAAAAGGTCTTCCGGATGATTTTGATATTTTAAAAAGTGATTCACTCGGGATTCAGATTATTAACAGTATGATTTCTCAGATGAACGGAAAACTTAATATAAAAAATTCCGACGGACTTTATTATGAAATAAAATTTGACTATAATGAATAACATCCGGAATAGTTATTTCCGGATGTTATTTTTTATTTTTTTTATATAATTAATTTTTTTCCAGGCGTAAAAAGCCAATGCTGCAACTGTTATTAAAAAAGGAATTGACTGTGTTATTTCATAAGGAATATTCATAAACTGCAAAGAATATGAAGCTGCTTCCGAAAATCCGAAAAGAACTGATCCTAAAGCAACCCCGTAAGCTGAACTTCCTCCCAGAGCCTGCGCAGCAAGTGCTATAAACCCTCTTCCCGCAGTCATATCCTTGGCAAACCATGAAACATATCCCATTGAAAGGAAAAGTCCCCCTAAACTTGCAAGTATACCGCTTATAATAAGTGCAGTAAACTGTGTTTTCATAACAGATATTCCTACTGATTTTGCAGCTTTCGGAGACTCACCGACAGATCTTATCCTGAGTCCGAGAGGTGTTTTGTAAAGTATATAGTGAACCACAAATATCATAATAAATGCTATATATGTAATTATATGATGACCGCTTAATATATCTCCCAAAACAGGAATTTTATCTATTATCGGTATTGTAACAGAAGGAAAAACATATGACTTTAAAGATGCAGAAGAACCTTTGTCCCCTGTAAGTACAGAAAGAGCAAATATTGTCCCTCCGCTTGAAAAAATATTTATGGCAATAGCTGCCATTATTATATCTGTT
>ERZ795048.3843-NODE-3843-length-10850-cov-12.364521_pt1 | contig 10850 bp, 4 predicted proteins | sample MGYA00375132_ERZ795048 | MGnify/ENA primary metagenome ERZ795048 (study PRJEB30177, sample SAMN05720225) | activated sludge metagenome | isolation source: Anaerobic digester | place: Hong Kong | collected 2014-12-17 ...
CCCTCGACATCCTCTCCCAGTTCGTTCGGGGTGAGCAGCTGGGGAGTGGGCAGCGGGTTGTTGGAGCTGAGCACCTGGAACCCCATCACGGGGTCGATCTCCAGCAGACCATTGAAGAGTTTGAGGGGTCCGGTCACCTGCACTTCCTGCCCCGAGGCGGGCGCGAACCCGGGTACCGAGCTGCTGCCCGGGAACACCGCGATGCCCGCCGTGCCGTCCTGCAGGTAGCGGATGCTGCCCAGCTCGGGGCCGTTGGTCACGATGCCCGTGATGGTGACCACGCTGCCGATGGCGTAGGTACGCGCTTCGGCGATGTCGCTCTGGGCGTTGAGCAGCGCCGGAAGCAGCAGGAAGGGCAACAGCACACGCATGCCGGGCAAAGGAACGGCGATCGGCATGTTCTTGGCAGCACATCCAATTAACATCCGGCCGGAAGCCCGGGGCTAACTTGCCGCCCGCCATGAAGGAACACCTCCGTATCGGTCTTGTGCTGTTGTTCGCCGCCTGCGGCGTTTCCTTGTTCGCCCAGGAGAAGGGCAGGGAGTACGTGCCGGCCATGATCGGCTTCTACAACCTGGAGAACCTGTTCGACACGATCGATTCGCCGGACACCGAGGATGCGGAATTCCTGCCGGACGGTCCGAAACAGTGGAACACCGAACGGTACCGGTACAAGCTGGAGCACATGGCGCGGGTGATCGCCGAGCTGGGCACCGAGGTGCATCCGAAGGGCCCGGCCGTATTGGGCCTGTCCGAAGTGGAGACCGGTGGCGTGGTGGAGGACCTGGTGGCGATGCCGGCCTTGAAGGACCGGGGATACCGCGTGGCCAGCCACGAGGGCCCGGATGCACGGGGGGTGGACGTGGCCTTCATCTACGATCCCACGCGGTTCCAGTTCCTCGGGCAGCGGGCCTTTCGCCTGCGCATCCCGGACAAGGAGGACTTCCGCACGCGGGATCAGCTCATGATATCGGGCGTGATGGACGGGGATACCGTGCACTGCATCGTGGCGCACTGGCCTTCACGCCGTGGCGGACAGAAGCGTTCGGAGCCCTTCCGCATCGCAGCCGCACAACTGGGCCGCAGCATCGTGGACTCGCTGTTGCAGGCCGATCCGAACGCCCGGGTGCTGTACATGGGCGACCTGAACGACGACCCGGTGGACAAGAGCGTGCGCCGTCATTTGAAGACCACCGCCCAGGCCTCGCTGGCGCGTGACGGCTTTCTGTTCAACCCCATGGAGGAGTTGTACCGCAAGGGCATTGGCACGCTCGCCTGGCGGGACACCTGGAACCTGTTCGACCAGATCGTGCTGTCGCCGGGGCTGGCCAGTGGGGAGGGAGGCACGTGGCGCTACTACGGCGTCAAGGTGTTCAACCAGCCCTACCTGCGCCAGCAGGAGGGGAGTTTCGCCGGGTATCCGTTCCGGTCGTTCGTGGGCGACACCTTCATGGGCGGATACAGCGACCACTTCCCGGTCTACGTGATCCTGGTCCGGGAGAAGTGAGCGCACGAAAAAGCCCCGCACGCGGCGGGGCTTCTCCGGAGGTCGTTCGATCGTGATCAGCGCACCACCTGTACGCGGCCGCTCAGCAGACGCTGTGCCGTGCGCAGGGTGAGGACGTAGTTGCCGTTGGTCAGGCCATCCAGTGCGATCGCCTGGCGGTCGCTCGTCAGGATGCCGCCCAGCACCGTGCGTCCGGTCAGGTCGGTGAGGGTGTATTCCGCGCGCTCGGGTCCATGGGCGAAGGCCACGAAGAGCACGTCCGAGGTCGGGTTCGGGTACACGTTCACCACATCGCCGAAACGCTCGGCCACACCGCTGCTGATGCTGATGTCGTTCATGTCGCGTGGCTCGATCTTGCGCTCACTGAAGGAGTAGCTCATCGGCCCGGTGACATCGTAGATCGTGTTCAGCGTGGGGGTGAAGGCATACAGCAGGTCATCGACCCATACGAAACCCGACCCATCATCCACCTGCCACTGGCCGAAGTTGCCGGCCACATCGTCGTTCACGCAGTTGGCCATGGTCACCTGCACCAGTTGTCCCTCCCAGTCCTCCAGGTTGGCATCGGCGGTGCTGATGCCGGCCACCAGCACGGGGTTGCCGCTGCTCACCGCCGTGTAGTTGGAGACCGAGGAGAGTTGGGTCATGTTGAAGTACTCCTCCACGGAGGCGGTCAAGGTCACGCTGTCGCCCACGGCCGGAGCGTTCGCGTTGTCGAACACGTAGATGCCGCTCCAGGCACCGTTCCCGTTCTGCAGCCAGTAGCCGCTCGCATACGCGGCGGTCACGATCCCTCCGGTGTTCACCATCTGGCCCACCAGCGGGCTGTCTCCATTGGGGTTGGTGGTGAACTGGATGTCGTGGATGCTCACGTCGGGAGTGGGCATCGGTGCAGCGATGAAGATGCGCACGCTGTCCACCTCCACATGGCCGCTGCCGGCCACCGTATTGCGCACGCTCAGGATGAACTGGGCACCGGTGGTGTCATACTCGGCGGTCACCTGCTGGCTGTACTGGGTCCAGTTCGCCGACACCGTGTTGTAACTGTTGTAGGTGGCGAAGCCGAAACCGGTCGCACGTCCGTCGTAGAGGCCGGTACGGATCTCTCCGGCACCGCGGGCATAGAAGCTGATGGTGAACGTCTCACCGCTGTCCACCGGCAGCGACTGGGTGGTGAAACGCCGGTGGTTGCTCTCCACGTTGATCAGGCGCACGGCATACTGACCGAACTGCACGCCGGCCGTGACCTGCTCGAGGCTGTCGGTCTCCAGGTTGGACCGGTCGCCCATCCAGCCATCGGGTTGGTTGCCGGTCCAGTTCTCAAAGCTGGTCGCCTCGATCGTCTGCGCACCGGCCTGCAGGCCGATCAGCAGCATCGCTGCGAAAAGGGTAGTGTGTTTCATGGTCCTGTGGTTTAGGGAGTGGTTCATTGGATCACCACGTTGTCCACGCGGTAGTTGGTCGTCTGTCCGTTGGGCCCGCTGCCGGTGTAACGGAAGCCGATCACGATGCTGCCCGAATACCCTTGGGGCAGGTAGCCATCAAGCAGCACGCTGCCGGACTGCACCCAGGTGAAATCAGCGGTGGAACTGGTGGCATAGGGGCAGGAGATCGGGGTCCAGGTGGCCGTGCCCACGTTGTTGCCCACGAAGTCGGTGGAAACGAACACGGCGAAGGGATCATGGCCGCTGGCCCCGAAGGCCTTCTGGGTCTGGAACGAGAGCGTTTTCCCGGCAGTGAACTCGACCGGTGGGCTGATCAGCCAGCTCACATCGGTGGCGTTGGTGCTCTGGAACGCGGTGGCCTGGGCATAGATCTCGCTCTGGAACACATCCCCGCGCCACACCCGTGTACCGGTCTGGGCCAGGTTGTTCCAGCAATCCAGGTCGATGTCCACGTTGTCCAGCACGGTGCTGAAATCCTCGTTCACCGAGGGCACGGCCGCGCAGGGAGGGTCGGGTACGCCGGTGCAGCGAGGGCCGTCCAGGTCCACTTCCGCCAGGTTGCGGATGTAGAGCTGCATGTCGCTGTTGTACTGCCCCACCACGGCCACGAAGCTCCCGTTGCCCTGCGCCACCTGCTGGCCGGCGAAGTCGGCGTAGCCGCTGGTGCGCACCAGCACGGTGTTGTTGTCGCAGTCGGTCAGGTTGCGGTTCTCGCTCAACTGGGCGGTGGCGTCCGCGTAGGTCAGTCCCAGTTCGCTCACGATGAACTCCACGCTGTCCAAGCGGATCAGGCGGGCCTGCATGGCCGGGGTGATCTGCGCGATGGTGACCAGCTCGGGTTCCTTGTACACCTGGGTGGCCTGCTTGAAGACGTTGTTGTCCACGTCCACGCTGTCCAGCTGCATCATGCCGTTGTAGCTGCCCAGGATCGTGCCGGGGAGGTAGATGCGGATGCTGTCGCCCACGTAAAGCCCGCCGGAGAACGGGAGTCTCAGGTTGATGGCCGCGGTGTGGTCCTGCACGTAGACCTCCTTGTACAGGTTGCCGTTGCTCTCATCAGCGGTCACCACGGCGTACACCGACTTGTCCTCGGTGAAGCGGACCGGAGTGCCTTGGTAAAGGGCACGCAGTTCGGCCACGGTGAGCACGGAGCCCACGGGGATGGTGCGGGCGGGGGGGGAATCCCAGTCCTTCTTGCAGGCGGCAAGCAGGAGCACGGACAGGGCCGCGATCGGGATCAGGGTCTGGGTGGCGCGTTTCATGCGGATCACAGGCTGAAGCTCAACATGGCGAAGAAGGTCCTTCCCCACAGGTAGTTGTATCGGTTCGGAAAGCGGTCCACGTCCTGACGGTCGTAGCGCAGTTGCTCATAGCCGCCCGTGGCGAAGTCCTGCACGTCAAGCAGGTTGTTCACGCTCACGGTCAGGGCCACACGCACGCCTTTCACCATCCAGCTCTTGCCGCCGAACAGGTCCAGGGTGTAGTTCTCGTCCAGGCGCTCCTGCTCCAGCAGGGCCTCCCATTGCGGGTCGTCCACCACCAGGTTGCCCAGGGCTTCCTGGGTCCGCCGGTCCGGGTTCGGGTCCAGGTACAGGTGGTCGAAGTAGTTGCCGGTGAGCCCGACGAACCAGTACTTGGGCGAGTTGTACTTGATGCCCAGCGAGGCCGCGGTCTGGGGCATGTTGCCCACCCGGAAGTTCTTCCAGTACACCACCCGCCCGCTGTCGAACACCTCCGGGCTGTTGTCCCGGGTGATGGTGGCCTCGGGGCGGGAGTTGTACAGGTACTGGCCTCCGGCGTAGACCGCGCTCACCGTCCACGTGCTGGTCACGTTCGCCTCCAGGGCCACCTCGGCACCCATGTGCACCTGGTCCACCCCGGTCATGCTGTAGTTCACCAGGGTCAGGAACTCCTCGTGGTAGAAGCTGCGCGACCAGATCTGGTCCTTGAACTGGGTGTAGTACAGGGTCGCACGTCCCTTCAACCGGGGGAAACGAAGCAGGTAGTTGATGTCCCCGGAGAACACGGTCTCGTTGGTGAGCCCGTCCACCACCTCGTCGCGGGTCCGCGGTGAGATGTAGGCGGCACGGGGTTGCGGCGGACGGGTCATGAACACCGCGTTCGCCGTGATGAAGTTGCGTCCGTCGAGCTTGTAGGTGGCACCGCCCTTCACCCCGTAGCTGATGAAGGTGTGCTTCTCCGATTCGCCGAAGGAGTCGTCCGGGAAACGGCCGTTGCGCATGGCTCCGTCGCGCCAGAACGAGGTGTGCCCCAGTTCGCCGCCGGCATACACTTCCCAGCGGGTGAAGCGCTTCTCCCACTGCACGAAGGCATTGTACCTGCGCGTCTTGATCCGGTAGTCATATCCGAACACATCGTCCTGCCGCACCAACCGGTTGGGGTTGTCCAGGTCGTTGATGGCCACCGTGCTGTCCCCACCGAAGTCGCGCTGGGCGAACTGGTCCACGTCCAACCAGAAATCACCGCCGAGCAGATCGTCCATCCGCTTGTAGTAGCGGGTGTTCTGGAACAGCACGCTGCCGCCTGCGGTCAGGTCGGTCTGGTCGTCGAGCTGCCTGGTCCAGACCGAGTTGATGCCCAAGCGCTTGGGGTCCGAGCGGCGGTCCTCCACGATGTACTTGCTCCGGTTGCCGGTCACGTCGTTACCCTCCACCCCGTTCACGTTCTCGGCCGTGTACAGGTTCTTGCCATTGGCGAAGTAGAGCTGGTCCCAATCGATCTGCCCCTGGGCCGGGTCGTTCTGCCAGGCCTGGGTGAGGGCGGCCGCCTGCGCGGGGTCGGTATCCTCGTAGTAGCTGGGGAAGTAGCGGTAGTAGTCCGGACGCGGGTCGCGGGCGTCGAACCAGTTGAGGGCGGTGTACGTGCCCCGGCCGAACGAATAGAAGGCGGAGGTGCGCAACGTGGTGCGGCCGTCCAGCTTCAGCTCATCGGTGAGCATGAACACGGGCTTGTGGTCCAGCGACACGCGCGAGTTCCGCTTCTCCCCGTCCTGGAAGCCCCAGTAGGGGTTGTAGTAGTTGTTGTCCTTCAGGTCGTAGGCCTCCTGGATGGCGGCGCCCGAACGGCCCCTGGCGATGGGTGCGCCAAAGACGGTGAAGGCCAGGCGATGTCCTTCGTGGAAGCGCTTCTCGGCGCTGCCGAAATAGGAATAGGCATCGAAGAAAGTGCCCTCCACGTAGCCTTCGTTCGCCCAGCGGCGCGAACCGGAAAGACTGAAGGCCCAGCCGTTCTTGTTGTAGCCGGAGGTCCAGGTCAGCATCACCCGGTTGTTGTAGGCCCGGTTGCTCACCGCGAAGGATCCCCTCAGGCCCTTCCGCAGGCTGCCGGCCCGCAGGTCCATGTCGGTGAATCCACCGATCCCGCCGAAGTACAACCTCGAAGGGTTGATCCCCGTGCGGATGACCGGGTAGCGCGTCACATCGTTCAGGCCGCCCCACTGCGACCAGGAGGACCAGCCCGATTCCAGGTCGTTCATCAACAGGCCGTTGATGCTCACCCAGGTGTTCTCGCTGTCGTATCCACGGATCCGGAAACGCGCACTGCCCCAATTGAACGCGGCCGTGGAGGTGAACAGATCGCGGGAGGACTGGAGTATGCCGGAGATGTCCTGCGATCCGAGCTCGGAATCCAGGTCGTCTGCGGTGATCGTGTAGATCGGAGTGGTCGGATTCTCCGCCGCGGTGGTGTCGGCCGGAGGCACCAGACCGGTGGTGTCCTCCTGTCCGAGCACGGAGAGCAAGGGGCCGATCAGGGCCAACGGCAGGAGGGTCCGGCGTAGCGCCGCGGAGCGTGGACTATTGGCTGGCATGGACTGGGCCGGAGGCTGATCGATGGTCTTCGGAACAGGGTGCAAAAGTAGCCAATGGGGTGCGCCCTCCATGAAGGGATCGTTAAGTCGGCGTGATGCCGATCGAACCTGCTGGCTATCAAGCGAATGCTCCTTGTCCGGGCACCTGCATCATCGTACCTTTGCAGGTCGTTAAGAGCGTTCGTGTTCCGCACCTGGACATACCGTGGACTTCTGTCCTTTCTGTTGCCACTGATGGCCATTGGCTGGCACGGTGCCAGGGCGGCACATTTTTCGGGTGCCAGCATCACCTACGAGTGCCTTGGAGGGAACCAGTACCAGGTGTCCCTTGACCTGTTCGTGGATTGCTCCGGCGTGGCCGTGATCCCTCAGGACCTGGTCTTCCAGAGCGACTGTGGCGACTTGTTCACGGTGTTCGACATCCCCGTGTCACCACCGACGGAGGTCTCCCAGTTGTGTCCGGCGGAACTTCCCAACAGCACCTGCAACGGGGGCGCCCTTCCCGGGATCGAGCATTACGTGTTCCAGACCACGGTGAACCTGGCGGCCTGTGATGACTGGACGATCAGCTGGTCGGTCTGCTGCCGGAACACCACGGTGAACCTCGTGGCCAATCCGGCCATGTACGTGGAGGCCTCCCTCTCCTCGGCCACCGCACCCTGCAACAACTCCCCTTCGTTCACGGACCAATCCCTGCCATACGTGTGCGTGAACCAGGAGGTGAACTACAACTTCGGGGTCACCGAGCCGGACGGCAACACCTTGGTCTATTCCCTGATCAATGCACGCTATGCCGCGCCCCTGCCCACCCCGTGCACCTACACGGCAGGGTACACCGGTGGCAACCCGGTGCCTGGGATCATGCTCGATCCGGTCAACGGTCAGATCACCTTCACACCGACGATCACCGGCAACTATGTGGTGGTGGTGCTGGTGGAGGAGTACGATGCCATGGGCAACCTGATCGGCACCGTGATGCGTGACCTGATGTTCACGGTGCTGAACTGCACGGGTTCCGCCCCCACCTACGGCGGCCTGTCCAATAACACCGCAGGGGTCGTCACCGGTCCAGGAGCGATCCAGGTCTGTGATGGGGAACCCTTCTGCGTGGACCTGGTGTTCACGGACCCGGATGCAGGTACCGTGTTGAACGTGGTCTCCCAGGCCACGACCCTGCTGCCGGGTGCGACCTTTTCGGTGAACGGTACCAACCCCGCCGTGGCCACGCTGTGCTGGACCGGTGACCTGGCCAGTTCGCCGGTCAACGTGCTGGTGCAGGCCCTCGATGGCGCTTGTCCGATCCAGAACGTCACCTCCACGGCGATCAACATCACGGTGCTGGCGGCCGGGGCACCGGTGAATGCCGGGACCGATGGGGCCTTGGCGGTCTGTTCCGTGGACGCTCCCGTGGCGCTCTTCGGTTCCCTGGGAGGTGGACCTGATGCGGGCGGATCCTGGACCGGCCCAGGTGGCACGGCCCATTCCGGCACCTTCGATCCGGCCACGGACCCTGCAGGTAGCTATGCTTACGTGGTGGGGGTGGGATGCGCGTCCGACACGGGGTTCGTCGACGTGTCCATCTCCACCCCGCCCGACGCCGGGACCGACGCCGTATTGAGCCTGTGTTCGGATGCCTCGCCCACGGCGTTGATCGGAGAGCTTGGCGGAACCCCGGATCCCGGAGGTGCCTGGACCGATCCCAATGGAGTTCCGCATAGCGGCACGTTCGATCCGGCCACCGATCCGGTCGGGGCATACACCTACACGGTCAATGCCACCGCACCGTGTGTCGCGGCCCAGGCCCAGGTCACCGTGTCCCTGACCCAGGCTCCGGATGCGGGTCTGGATGCGTCGGTCGCCTTGTGCAGCAGTGGCGCGGCATTGGGCATGTTGGCCCAATTGAACGGCACGCCCGATGCAGGTGGCTCCTGGACGGACCCCAATGGGAATGCCCATTCCGGTACGTTCGATCCGGGTACGGACCAGGCTGGGGCCTACACGTACAGCGTGGCGGGGACCGCTCCCTGCGGAAATGCCCAGGCGGTCCTCACCGTCACCGTCTCTCCGTCCCCGGACGCGGGTGGTGATGCTTCCATTTCGTTCTGCGACAACGGACCTGCCGTCCCGCTCCTGGGTTCGCTCGCAGGCACACCGGACCCCGGCGGGTCCTGGGTGGACCCGAACGGGAATGCGCACGGCGGCACGTTCGACCCGGCGTCGGATCCTGCCGGGGTGTATGTGTACACGGTGAATGGCGTTGCCCCCTGTGCGAACTCCACGGCACAGTTGACCATCGCGTTGCAACAAGCGCCGGACGCCGGACAGGATGCCACCTTGGACCTCTGTACGACATCCCCGGTGTCGCCCTTGTTCCCGGCTCTCGGCGGGACTCCTGCCGCCGGCGGCAGCTGGACCGACCCCAACGGGAACGCACATGGCGGTGCCTTCGACCCGGCGACCGACCCGGTTGGGGCCTACACCTATACGGTGGCTGGCACGGCTCCATGCGTGGGGGCTTCGGCCACGGTGACGGTATCGCTGGCCACGGCTCCCGATGCCGGTCAGAACACCGTCTCGTCGGTCTGTTCGAACGCGCCCTCGTTCTCGTTGCTGCCGCTCCTGAACGGCACACCGGACGCCGGTGGGTCGTGGACGGACCCCAACGGTCTGCCATTCGCTGGTCCGTTCGACCCGGCGGTCGATGCCGCTGGCACGTACACCTATACGGTCGCCGGTATCAGCCCCTGCGTGGACGCGAGCGCCACGCTTGACCTGAGCATCGTGCCTGCCGGGAATGCAGGCCTGGATGCATCCCTTGCCTTATGCGACGGGGCTCCCCCCACGGCGCTCTTCACCGCGCTCGGTGGAACACCGGATGCGGGTGGCACCTGGACGGACCCGAACGGGAACGCGCATTCCGGCACCTTCGATCCCGCATCGGACCCTGTCGGTGTGTACACGTATCAGATCGCGGGTACGGCTCCATGCGCCGACGCACAGGCGGCCTTGACGGTGTCCGTCGATGCGGCACCGGACGCTGGATCGGATGCCGCGGTGTCCTTCTGTGCGAACGCGGGCCCTCAAGGGCTGCTTGCACTGCTTGGTGGGTCACCTGATGGTGGTGGCAGCTGGACGGACCCGAACGGGAACGCGCATTCCGGGACCTTCGATCCGCTCGTCGATCCGGTGGGTGTTTACGAGTATCTCGTTCCAGGCTCAGGCGCGTGTCCGGATGCGACTGCCGAGTTGACGGTATCCTTGGTCACGCCGCCGGATGCCGGGTCTGATGCGGTGCTGGACCTCTGCTCCGATGGGGCCGCAACGGCATTGTTCGGTGCATTGGGAGGGTCACCGGATGCGGGTGGCACTTGGACCGACCCCAACGGGAACGCACACGGGGGCACGTTCGATCCGGCGTCCGATCCTGCCGGGAACTATTCCTACGTGGTCGCCGGTGGGTTGAACTGTGCGGATGCCCAGGCCACCATCACCGTGAACGTCTCGCCTGCCGTGAACGCGGGACTTGACGGAGTACTTGCGGTCTGCGATGATGCGGCGCCCACCGGTCTGTTCGCTCAGTTGAACGGCACGCCGGATGCGGGTGGCAGCTGGACGGATCCGAACGGGAACGCGCACGGCGGAAGCTTCGATGCCGCCAGCGATCCGGTCGGTATCTACACCTACACCGTCGTCGGTACGGCCCCCTGTCCGAATGCCCAGGCCACGGTCACGGTGTCCGTGGCGGCCGCGGTGAATGCCGGCCAGGATGGTTCAGTGACCGTCTGTGACGATTCGGCTCCGTTGCCCTTGTTCGCCCAGTTGGGAGGAACTCCGGATGCGGGTGGTACCTGGACAGACCCGAACGGGAACGCACACGGCGGCAGTTTCGACCCGGCCACGGACCCGGTGGGGGCTTACACCTACCTGGTGGCTGCTCTGGCTCCTTGTTCTCCGGACCAGGCCACTGTGACCGTTAGCCTGGAACCTGCGCCCAATGCGGGTGTTGACGGCGCTCTGACGCTGTGCGCGAACTCACCCGCCACAGGCCTGTTCGCCGAGCTGGGCGGCA
>ERZ795048.3848-NODE-3848-length-10823-cov-6.254272_pt1 | contig 10823 bp, 22 predicted proteins | sample MGYA00375132_ERZ795048 | MGnify/ENA primary metagenome ERZ795048 (study PRJEB30177, sample SAMN05720225) | activated sludge metagenome | isolation source: Anaerobic digester | place: Hong Kong | collected 2014-12-17 ...
GACCTCACGGAGGTCGAGGGGCGAATAGGTTTCGTAGTCGAGGTGAATCATGAGACTAGCGGCTCCTCTGGTGGATTCTCCAGCGGCTCATACTTGGCTTTTAACTGCTCGTAGAGAAGCCGCTCCCGAAGCTCTTTCTCGGCGAGGGCGTGTCGGGAGCTCTGAATCCGCTCTGCCCACTCCTCAGGGGTCTCGGGACGCTCGTAGGAGATACAGACCGTAACGTAGATAGTGTCGCCATAACTCTCACGGGAGTCGAAAAGTATCTCGGCTCTGCTCCGGTATTCGAGTGGATGCTCGCTATGTGGGCTTGAAGCCATGCGTTAAAGTCTAGCAAGGTGGTGGGAGGGAATCCGTCGTCGTACTGCTCCGCTTCCACTATGGTAACAGTTTTTGTTTGGGGAGTGTTCATAGGTTAGAGCCCTTGGTAGGTTTCGTAGTCGAGGTGGATCATCGGTCAGAGCCCTTGGAGGGTGCCCGGCGTGGTCTCGTCTTCGACCGGATACTCTTCACGGGCAATCTGGTCTTCGGCCACGTGCTCCAGATGCGAAAGGGCCATTTCATCTACCACGGACAGATGGCCGGGGACTTCCCATCCGATGAAGCCGCGCAGACCGGAAGCCCGCACCTCGATGCTGTGGCACTCGTCGCAGTTGAGCAGGGTCGCGCCCTCGCGGCGGTTGACAATCGTGAGAACCACGTTCTCGGCGGACGTAAGCGATTTTTCGATGCGTAGGAATTTCATGGGTATGACTAGGGTGTTTTGAGCCTCCGGCCTCTGGGGTACCCGGATGTCCCTCGCGACTCTTGTACCATCAGAAACCGGAGGCTCAAAACACCCTCCTGCGGCTCCCCGCAGGAGGATGGGCCGGTGCCGAGCCAGCCGTGGATCGCGGCACCGGACAGGATCAGAGCGTCTCTTCGCCGCTCTCGTCCTCAAACACCTCGGTCGGATCGACCGGCTTCTCGCCGAACGGATCACCGTCGCGCTTGAACTGCACGGCGCGGAGGGAGGAGGAGATGCCGGCCCCGCTCTTCGGATGGACGTAGGGGTACACGTCGATGACGGCGTTGACGAAGCACCCGGCGTAGGGGCGACCCTCCTCGGCCGAGAGCGGGCTCATGTTCGCATCCACCACGACCACCTTGCGGGGTGAGCGGGCGGTGAGGAACATGACAGACTCGTCATAGCCATCGAGGTGGCTCTTCTCGCTGCCGTCGCGCAGCGGAAGATGCTTGCACGGCTTGCCCTTGATCTTCGGGTCGAGCTTCAGCTCGGCCACGACCTTGTTGATCTCGGCGATGGTCGCCGCGTGGCGCTTCTTGTCGAGGAGGAAGGTCGCCGCATAGCTGTCCTTGCCGTTGGGGGTGCCGTCGTCGTTGGTGCCCTTCTGAGGCACGAAGAGATAGGGGAACGAGAGGCGAGCGTCTTTGATCTTGATTTGCATGGTATCTGTTTTGGTTGTTCTGCGGTTTTGGTTACAGGTAAGTCTCGTCGACGAGACCTTCGAGAGGGTTGATGACGATGGCGGGGCGTGGATCGGATTCAAGCGCAAGCACGGGCTTGCCCTCGGGTTTGGTGATGAGGCGTTCGAGCGCCTTCTCCAGTCGGGCAGTGACGGGTTTGAGCGGCTTCTTCAGCGCCTCCTCGGCCTGCGCCGGGGTGATGAACTTCGGCTGCGACCAGAGTTTGTCCTTCGGGATGAAGGCACGCAACTTCGTTGCGGCTTCGGCCTCGTCGGTCCATGCCCGGTTGGAGCGACCCTCCACCAGTTTGAAGCCGGGGACTTCACGCCCGTCAGAGAGGAGGGTATAGACATGCGCCTCGATGGAGTCGAGCCACTCGATCAGTTGCGGCTTGGCCTCGACGATGCGGCGGATCTGGTCGTCCGTCAGCCCCGTGGCGGGCGGGAGACCACCGAGCTGCATGGCCGTGTCCTCCGGAAGAACTGCCAGAGCTTGGTTGCCGCGGGCGGGGCAGATGCCCTTGGCGTCGCAGAACCGGCAGGCGCTACCGGGGGCGAACTCGGTATCCTCGTCGGCAAGGATCTTCCTCGCGACCGCGCCAATCCGGGCGCAGAAGAGGCCCAGTTCGTCGAACGTGGTGGTCCACGACTTCACAGGCTCACCCTCACGGGTGCGCGGCTGGTCGATCTCCATGGTGACGACCCATCGGGGGTCGAACCCGAACTGTTCACGATGCTGAACAATGAAGGACCAAGCGTAGATGGCTAGCTGCTCGTTCTGCTCGGCCTCGACGACCACGCCCTCGCCGTACTTGAAGTCACGGATGAGGAGGTGCTCGTCGGTCGGCGAGACGCGGATGAAGTCGATGCGACCCGTGCGTTCCGGCATATACCAGAGGGGCACGGAAGCCTCGACGAAGGTGGTATCACCGATACCGATGGACGCCTTGCAACGATCCGCGTAACCTCGGGCATGGTCGGCCATGTCCTGCGGACAGGACCACTCCTTGCCTTCGAGCATCTTCTGCGCGATCTCATGGGCCTGCGACCCCTCCGAGGCGTAAACGCTCTCGGACTCGGGCAGCTCGGCGGCGTGCTCCGCGCAGAAGCGCGGGCCAGCGGTGCAGACCATCCAGCTATGCGCCGAGGAGGGGCGCAGGCGGAGGTTCTCGGGGTAGGGGGTCATCAGCACTTCTCCTTCACAGCCGCGAGCAGGGTCGGGAGGTGTTCCGCACCGATGGCCGGCAGACCACGCCCGCCAGTGACGGAGCATTGGGCGCCCTGCAACTCGGCGAGCTTGGCGACGAAGAACGCCTTGAACTCCGGGTTGCCCATCTTCGGACGAGCGAGGTCGACGATCTGCGCACGGAGTTCCTCTTCGCTGACGGGCTTGGGTGCCGGGGCCTCGGGCACCGGGGCGGGTTCCGGAGTCGGCTCGGGGGCCGGAGCGGGAGCGGGCTCCTTCTTCACGACCTTTTTCGGTGCGGGGGCCGGGACGGGGGCCTCGGTAATTGTAGTGGTAACGTCGGAGATGGCCACGCTCGGCGTTGGGGCGGGGATGGTCTTCGCCGCAGAGGCGAGGAGCACGTCGGTCAGGTTGCGGATGGCAGTCGTGAGACTGGCGATTTCGGTTTCGATGCTCATAGGTAATCTTCTGCTGATGTTTCGGTTGATGGGGTGGAAAGGTACTTGGCCCGGATGCGGGCGATGGTGCGGCGGCAGCGTTGGTAGTACTCAGCGGCGGCGCTGTCGGTGTTGCCCTGCCGCAGGAAGTGGGCGATCTCCCGTTCCTGGACGGGAGTGCAGTGTTGGCCGCAGCGGAGACGGCGCTTGAGTTCGGCGGGGGTCATGGGATGTCTTCGAGCTGGGTTTCCAAGCTGTGGATCTCGTCGTCTTTCTCGGCGAGGAGCCCTTTCAGGTCGGAAACCTCGTTCTGAAGATTGGTATTCTCGTGGTCGAGATCCGTGATCTGCCGATCGAGGTCTTCGATGATTTCAAGAAGTGCGGCGAGGGAATTCTCCGCTTGGGCGATCGTAGAGTCTTGGGCTCGTGTAGTGTTTTTCATAGGTGATAGCTTGGACTGTGACAACTATCTCAACTATCGCAAGCAGTTTGTGCGTACTATTTTTCGGATACTAAAGCCACTCCTCCGCACCCAGCTCTCCGGCAACCAGCTTCGACACCGCGACAGATGCATTCGCGTCTGCCTCAGTGCCCCGACGGGTCCAGAAAGAGTGCCTGCCATCGGGCATCCGTGCCCGGATGGCGGAGCGGAAACCGAACTCGCGGAGGACGGAGGGGACCGACTGACCGGCCCCTTCGCGCACTCCCCGAGCAGCGAGGCAGTCAGTGAGGGCCTTCATGCTCACGATGTCCTCGGTAACGAGCGGGTTCGGCCCCTCCTCCAGAAGCTCCTTGATCGCGACGGCGATGGGGGTGGAGGCGGCGCCGACCATCTCGCCGCGGTACACAGTCCGGGGGGCGTGGGCATCGGGATCGAACTCGTCGCCGATCGGGCGGTTCATCATCCAGTGGCGGAGCTGGGGGGCCGAGTGGTTGATCGCGCCGAAGAGGCGGCGAAAGTAGTCCTTCCCCAGCTCGGCGACCTGTTGCTCGGTCTGATAGCGGGAGAAGAGCACGAAGTAGCGCCGGTCGTCGGGAGTGATGGCGAGGGCGTCCTGGTAGTTCGTCAGGAGGATGTAGTTGGTGCGGTTGGCCGTCTCGACAGCCTTGGCGTACTTGTTCTCGATGGTCACCTCGTCGTTGGTGATGACCGGCTTCAATCGGTTCATGACCTGATGGCGGTTGTGGCCCACCACGCGTACCTCCTCGAAGGCGACCACCTGCGCCCCCTCGGCCCAGCCGTTGTAGTTGCGGAAAAGCTGATCGGCGTCGGTGAGTCGCACGTTGGTCTGCCCGAGTACCGCCTTGAGCAGCATGGCAATCGCCGTCTTCCCGCAGCCGGGGGCACCCTGGATCAAGGGACTCCACCGGACCTTCCGGCCGGGGTTCTGGACGATGTAGCAGCAGTAGTCGAGCAGCAGCTCGGCGTATTCGCGAACGTCGAACAGCCCGTGGACGTGATCCTCGACGATCTTCCCCACCTTGTCGGCGTTGCGCTCATCAGGCTCCGGATACGTCGGCCGGTACGTGTTAACGTACCGATTCTGCGTCACCGGGTCCGTGATGAAAGTCAGCTCGGAGTGAGCCGGATCGTAGGAGAACTGGTCGACGCGGGGAATGCGCACGACGTTGAGGAGGTAGTCGCGGGCGCAGATCGCGGGCTTGCCCGAGTCGTTGCCACCCTGCGGCATGAGGTATACGTTGAACATGCTGTTCAGCACGTCGGGACTGTAGCGCCGGTCGCCCTGCCGGAAGAAGAACTCGTCGGTGCCGGCGACGTAGCAGCATCCTTTCGCCCAGCTCGGCAGTTGGCTCTCCGGGGCGGACTTGACGGTCTCCGCCGGCGCGAACGCCAGCTTGGCGATGCGGTGCATCTCCTTCTTGAGATCGAACTGGGAAATCTTGAGCCCCGCCTTCTTGAGTTTCCCATGTAGGATGGAAAGCAGGTCGGCCCGTTCGAGCTGGGAGAGCATGGGCGCGGCGGCGATGCGGCGGGGGGCCTCGGTCATCAATTGCTGGGAAGTCAGCCCCTCGGTTTCCAACCAAGTGGAGAGGGCCTGATGCATCTTGACGGACACCTTGCCGGCACCGGACCAACCCGCAGCGGCGGCGCGGAAGAGGAGGGTGCGGGCCGTCACCGGCTTGCGTCCTCGGGGCGTCTGTCGCAGGGAGTTCCACTTGAGGCGGGTATCCTCGGCCCCGGCATACTTGCTACCCTTCGCGCTCCAACGGTCGAAAACGCCGTAGGCGGCTTCGGCGTCCTTCGGGAACTGGTGCCGCAGGCTTGCCGCGACCTCCAGCCACTCCATGTAGGGCATGTCGGGATCGAGAGCGGAGACGGCGCTCTCCATGTCGGTTAGGGTGACTTCATCAACCGGGGCGGCGAGGAACTCCAGGTCGTCGGCCGTGGCCTCCTCGGGGTTGATGGTGACTCTCGAAGACGTGGCAACGTCCGCGTCGCTGATATGCTTGACGGTGAACGCCTCGCCCTCCGGTCGCGCCGTGAGCAGAGGATGAATACCTAGAAGGTCTTCACCCGCGAACAGCGTCGGGAGGTACATCGGCTGGACGGCTACCAGTGACTCGCTCGTCACCTTGGGGAGACTGAGGAGCTTGGCTACGGAGCGCACGGCTTCCGGATAGGAAGCCGACGGCAGGCTGTCTGCCTGCACGACGATGCGCATCCGGGGAGCCTCGGGAGTCGAGGAGACTGTCAGGTAGGCCGCGAAGGCGAAGGGGTCGAGGGCTTCATGGAGAGCCTGCGGGGTGCGGGCGTACACCTTCGCCATTGCGAGATTCTCGTTGTCGATGTCGATGGCGAGGAGGTTACAGGTCTGCGCCAGCTCGTGAACCCTTCGGGAGGGGGAATGTGCGAACGTCGCCGGGACGAAGAAGGGGACACGCTTGAGCGCGTTGCGCTTGTCCTTGGGCATGGCGTGGAACTCTTCGCGGGTCACGTTGAGCATGGCCGGGTGGCCGAGCTGTTCTTTCACGAACTGGGCGAAGGAAGTGACGGGTAGTGCGGAGACACTGCCCATGTTGGAGCCGTCGGCTCCGTAGTAGAGGGGCATGGCTACTGTAGGAAGTTGACGGTCAGGCCGCGAAGGTCGAGGGTTGGGGGGGCGCCGGCTTGGGACCGGAGGGTGCGCAGTGTGCCGGGGCGATAGCCGAGGGCGACGCCAGCGTCGCGGAGAGTCGCGAACACCTTGCCGTCCGGACAGGGGACGCCGTAGAAAGCGTGATACGCTCGGCGGAAGGCCGTCGGGTTACCCGACTGGACGCGAAGGATCGCGACCTGCTTGCGGTGGTGGGATTTAGTGGGGGCAGGCATAGGAGCGGGTCAGTAGTTCTTTCATGATGAGATCGGGCCGTGCGGTGAAGTCGGAACCAAGATCGAGTTGATCGGTGCGGCCGTGAACGGATCGGCGGACTTCCAATCGGGTGCCGTCAGGAAGAAGGGCGGTAAACAAAAGCCGCCCTCGGGCGTCGTAGAGAGCCCGCTTTCGTTCGGTCTCGGCGTCGGACCGTTCGCCGCGGAGGCGCTGCATCTCGCGATGCGTACCCCCTGGAGTCCACGAGCGGCAAAGGCCGTCATGGATTCGTTGGCGGGCTTTTCGACTTATCCGTGAAACTTTGGAAGTCGTGCTATTCACTTGTTAGGCAGAGAAGCGCCGAAGGTCGTGGACTGCGCAGTCGTGCGCCCCTGCTATTTGGTCTTCGTCGATGTCTGAGAGCACGCGCTTAGCTGCATCGTTCAGTCGGTTCAGCCGGTTCCACATCGCCAGCTCGGTGCGTTCAGCCGGTCGGCATCCGCCTGAGAGCCATTCAAGCACTTGGACGCCCGAGCGTTTTTCGATGAAAAATCCAAGCCGCCTAACCAGCGGACTAGAGCCAACAGCCTTAGCCGTCCGGCGAGCTTTCGTTTTAGTGTTTTTCGTGGGCATAGGTTTCATGGTTGAGGTTTTATTTTTTCGTCGGCTGCGGCTCACCCGCGACGTTCGCCACATTGTGGTGCAGGTAGAATCCGACCTTCCGCATCTTCGCCGCACAGCTCTGTTCGATTATCTCGGGGTGGATGTCACCTGCCGATTCCATGAGCTGGAGCGCCGCTTGGATGTGCCCGATCTCGTCCGTGAGCAGAGTTCGGTTCGATGTTTCAAGGTCGTTCGGGTGGCAGCTTGCGTAGCCGTGGCGGAGAATTTTACCGATAACCTGAATCGTCTCGGCACATTCCTCTGCGAGCAGCGCGAGGCGTTCTGCCTCCGCTGGAGTGAGTTGGTTGAAGTGTTGCATGGCGAAAGAAGTTGGCGAACCAAGGGCCAGACCGAACGCCGCTTACGCGCCGTTCGGCTGTGCGGAGTCATGGGCGCGGCGCCGGTCATCCGCAGCGTTCGGCGAGAATATAACCCATCCCGCATTTGGAGACTGATCGACGTTGAATCGGTCGAATTTCAGCCATCCAGACAGGACGATTGCGGTCATCTCGGCGACGTGCGCCGCGACTTCGCACGACTCTCCGGCTTTGAGTCGGTCGCGCAGTTCGCCACGCGTCCGAGGCCGAACCAGCCGGCCACACCCAACGCGGGCAGAGGTCTTGTTTGTTGTGCTCATGTCAGGTGTCCCGACGTGGGTGATCCGGGGTGTTCTGCTTAAAGTCCTTCGCGGCGCTTGTAGGTCTCCCAGCATTTCGATGAACAAAACGCTCGCCCGGTGAATGCCTGAAATCCGATTGGAGTCTTGGTTTCTCCGCACACGAAGCAGGGTTCGGGAGGTGGAGGAGGCTTTGCAGAACCCGTCGATACAGCAGCAGCGCATGGCGCCCACCGTCCGATCGCATGTACCATTTCCGGTTCTTCGTTCATAGGTAACACCCTTCTGTTTGTTTAATGTTTAGAGGTTGTCAAGTCAGCAGGAGCGTCAGCTCATGCTTGTCCTCGTACAGGGCGACGATCTCGGCATTAAGGCGCCGGCGGCTGCCTTCGCACGTCTCGCGGTCGGCTTGTCGGGACAAGGCGTAGATTTTCTCCTGGAGCGATTCGCAGACTTCGTGGAGGAGCTTCTCGGTGTAGGGGTGGAAGTCGGAGTTCACGTCAGGACGGTGTTGGATTTGCGGAGCATGTCACTCTGCGCACGGTCGGCAGTCTCCCCGATCCGGCGCATAACTTCGGAAGCTAGGGGCGTTGCGGGGTAGCACCCGGCCTCGAACATCTGGAAATCGAAGGCGCCCCATGAAGGGAGGGCCTTGGTGAAGGGGTCGGGCGTAGCCAAGGCGCAGGCTCCGAGGTGTCCGAAGAACCGGGCCTGCTGGCGTGAATCCATTGCCCAAAAGGCTTCGGCGAGTTGCTCGGGGGTGAATACCTCGGGGGAGAGGTGGAGAGTTATGGTGTCAGGGTTCATTGATAGTAAAAAACTAGCTTCGGCTTGGGTTTGTACGCTTTGGGGAGACGGAGCCGACGTAAGGGGAGCTTCCCTTTGTCATTGAACAGCGTCTCCCGAGTGAGGTCGACCGAGTAGAGGAGCGTCCAGTCTATGCGTCGAAAGCCGATTCGATACGGCGACCGGATGGCGATGTAGGCAGCGTAGGGTTTGGTAGTGAAGAGGCGAAGCTCCTTACCGTTGAGGGTCTGGGGAGGGAGGGACTTCCACCAGTTTTGGAGAATCTTCTTGTTGGCCGTGGCCCGCGCTCGTTTCTCAGATTCGGAAATCTTTGGGGCTTGGAGGGAGTAAAACACCCGTAGCCTTTTACGGAGGGCGTCGTCCATCCCGGCGGTCGAGAGGCCGAACTTGTCGCAGAGCTTCTCAAGCTCTTCTCCGCTGAGTTTCCGGATTTCGGCGGGTTTCACGTCAGCGCCTCCCCTCTCCGGCGAAGTTCTTCGTTGGCGATTCTTGCCGCAAGGCGGAAGCCCTCGGCGTCGTGCTCGTGGAGCCTTGCGGCCTCCATGTTGGATGCGCGGCGGCAATCGATGGCGAATTGGTTGGCACGGCCGGCATCCCAGGAGGCATCTGCGGCGATGCGGCGCAGGACGTTGGCCTTAAGGCGGGTTGGGTCGATCATGGCAGATACCTCGCTATGACGTGGTTCTCGCCTGAATTCCTCCGGAAGACGTAGGCGGTGCCGCACCAGTCGCCGAGCTTCACGTCGGCAACGGACTTGTTGTGGATGGTGACGTTCGGAGTATCCAGGAGGCTCGGCCCGCGATCCTGCGGCGGGATGGCGAACACCGCGCACCACTGGGCGGGCTTGGCGATGCAGTAGGCGTGGGGGTGGATGTGGCGGATCGCAGTCGCCTCTGGATAGAGTTTCCGAGCGATTGCTTTGAGGCGTTTTTGTTCTGAGGTCATAGCTTCTTCGGGTTCGGGTTTCGTGCGGATTTGGGAAGTTCGGCGTAGTACGCCGATCCGGGCTTGATCGGCTGGCGGCGCTGCCATGCGTCGAACGCGCCTTTAAGCTCAGAGGCTTTGGGCAGGTGCTGCCCCACCTTCGGTCCTCGCGAGCGGGTCTTGGCGAATCCCAGACGGGGCTGGATGGGTGTTCCTAGTGCGTTGGTCATTTGGTGGGGGTGGGTTTGGCGTTGCGGGCTCTACGAGCTTCCTTTTCCCAATATTCGGAGTTCCGGACTTCCCGAGCCACCGCTTCGGTCAAGGTATTCATGTCGGTTAGCATGAGAACCCGACCGGCTTCGAGGTCCGCTACTCGGTGGATTTGAGCCTTAAGCTGGTTTACAGTATTCTGGTAGGCTAACGCGAGACGGACGATGCACTGGGACAAATCCCGGTCCTGCGACAGGCCGATGGCGTCGAGTTGCTCCTTGGTGAGCATTTCCTCGAAGCTGATCCATTCGCGGGCGTTCACTCCCCACCCCCTTCCCGGTCCTCGCCCAGATCCCGCCCGAGACGGGACAAGGCGCGACCGAAGATGCAGATGGAGACGAGGATGGCGAGGAGGCTTAGACCTCCGATGAGGGCTAGAGCATTAAGGATGGTGGTCATATGTGGAAAAGCGGAAATATCCATATCGGATCGCCTCTGCTATTGCCTCGTCTAGGCGGGTCCGAAAGTCGGCGGTTGGGTGTTCGGGAAAGGCGTCCAGGACGCATTCGCCGTCTGGGTCGCACTCCCATTGGGTATAGTAGGGGTTCACTGTGGCGGTGATCCGCCCCTTGGTAGATATGCGAAGCCACGCCTGCCGTCGGTCGAGCCAGTAAGCCAGAAACTCGATCCGTTGGGCGTCTGTAAAGGGCTTCATATGGCTTCGACGGCGAGGCGGATGATGTAGGCCCAGAGGGCGAGGGTGATGATGACCATCAAGGTGGTCTGGGTTCGGTCTTTCATGGTGAAATCGTTGTCGCTTGGGAGATGGCGGCGCGAATCTCGCGGAGATCCTCCGCGAGCGGGCCGGTGGGGTTGTTGACCTGTCGGGCGTTGGGTTTTAGTCGGCGACAAGGACCCGAATGTCCACCCCCAGCGCTCGGTCTTCGTCGGTCAGTCCGCACGAATCCAAGTCGCCCATGAGGCCGGAGCAGTCGCCCATGAGGCCGGAGCAGTTGCCCCGGAGGTTGGAGCAGTCGCCCCAGAGGTCGGAGCAGTCGCCCCAGAGGTTGGAGCAGTTGCCCCGGAGGCCGGAGCAGTCGCCCATGAGGCCGGAGCAGTCGCCCCAGAGGGCGGAGCAGTCGCCCCGGAGGCCGGAAGATCGGAAGAGCACACGTCTGAACTCCAGTCACTTCGTACCAACTC
>ERZ795048.3851-NODE-3851-length-10819-cov-12.395206_pt1 | contig 10819 bp, 8 predicted proteins | sample MGYA00375132_ERZ795048 | MGnify/ENA primary metagenome ERZ795048 (study PRJEB30177, sample SAMN05720225) | activated sludge metagenome | isolation source: Anaerobic digester | place: Hong Kong | collected 2014-12-17 ...
ACTCAATAGTTGCCGGTGGTTTTCCGGTTATGTCATAGACTATCCTTGTTATACCGTGAACTTCATTGGTTATTCTTCTGGATATTCTGGATAATACGCTTTGTGGGATATGAGCATAATCAGCTGTCATGAAATCACCAGTTACTACTGCTCTTAAAGCAAGCACATAACCATATGTTCTTTCGTCTCCCATAACTCCGACTGTCCTTGTATTAGTAAGAACTGCAAAATACTGGCTGGGTTTCTTTTTGAGTTTTCCTAATTCTTCTCTATATATATAGTCAGCTTCTCTTAACATATCCAGTTTCTCTTTGGTAAGCTCCCCTATTATCCTTATTGCAAGACCAGGGCCTGGGAATGGCTGACGTTCAGTAATGGCTTCTGGAAGACCAAGCTCTCTTCCTACTTTTCTTACTTCATCTTTGAATAATCCTCTAAGAGGCTCGACAAGACCGGAAAATCCCATCTTTTCAGGTAATCCTCCTACATTGTGATGACTCTTTATTGTAGCTGCTTTACCGTTTCCTGATTCAATAACATCCGGATATATTGTGCCCTGAGCAAGGAATTTTATACGTCCTAATTTTAAAGCCTCATCATTGAATACTTCAACGAATTCCGCTCCAATGATTTTTCTTTTCCTTTCAGGGTCTGTTACTCCTTCAAGTTTTTTCAAAAATCTTTCAGATGCGTCAACTGCTATCAGCTTTAAGCTTTTATCTGCAAAAGCCTCAATTACTTCCTCAGCTTCATTCTTGCGCATAAATCCATGATCTACAAATATACATACAAGCTGATTGGGTACGGCTTTTGATATTAAGGCTGCACATACTGCAGAATCCACTCCTCCAGACAGTCCTAATAAGACTTGCTCATTACCTACCTGCTTTCTTATTTCCTCTATTGCTGTTTCGATATAGTTCTTCATGTTGTAGTCCCCCTTGGCGTTACATATATTATACAGGAAATTTCGTATAATTGTCTTTCCTTTTAATGTATGTGTAACTTCAGGATGAAATTGAACACCATAAAGATTTTTCCCCTTGTTTTCCATGGCTGCTATCGGGCAGTCTTTAGTGCTGGCAGTGGCTATAAATCCATCAGGCAGTTTTGTTATTCTGTCTGTATGGCTCATAAGTACTTTAAGATCATTTCCTACTTTATCAAAGAGAACTGATTCAGAAACTACAGTACCACATGTTTGTCCGTACTCACTGACTGCTGCGCTTTGAACTTCACCTTTTAGTACATATGCCATCATCTGCATACCATAGCATATGCCCAATATAGGTATTCCTGATTCCAAAAATTCATTGTCACACAAAGGTGAATCAGGTTTATATACGCTTTTTGGTCCACCAGTAGTTATAATCCCTATCGGCTTATATGAAAAAATTTCTTTTGTTGTGGTATCACCAGATAATATTATCGAATATACGCCGAGCTCTCTTACCCTTCTTGCAATTAAATCTTTATACTGTCCACCAAAATCCAAAACAATTACAGTCTGCCTATCCTTCATATGTTTTAATAATCCCTTCTGCAACTTCCTTCAATGTAACTCTTCTATCCATAGCCTGTCTTTCTATATACTTATGAGCTTGATACTCATCCATTTTAAGATACTGAATAAGTACCCACTTGGCATGATTGACTAATTTCATCTGCTCAAGTTTTGCTTTAAGTTTTTCATTAGTCCTCTCAAGTATCATAAGTCTCTCTTTTGTTGCAAGAGCCAGCCTGAGAGATTGCAAAAAAACAGTTCTAATAACAGGTTTTGCGACAACAAGTATACCATAAGATTCTAATGAATAGGAAATTTCTTCATATGATTCGTTTCTTACTAGAACAACAACTCCACAGTCGCTGCTTTGTGATATGTGTTTTGCTAATTCTGTTCCGAATTCATCAGTTAAGGGAGTATTAATTATTACTGCATCAAAACTGCGGTTCATAAAAAGATTTCTTGCTTCATTTGCAGTTTTTACATAAGTTTTGGCATAAAAAGATTCATCACACAATGTGCAATTGAAAAACTCCATATGTTTTTCACTTGCAGCAACTATAAGGATGCTGCTGGTTTCATGCCTTGTCATCCTAACTCCTGTTTCAGTCTTTATTTCTTCTTTCTAAATAGCCTTCTATTATCTGTTTAGGAATATATTTATCCACAAACTCACTTGAAGATGCAAGTTTTTTAGCATCATTAAGGTTATCAGGAAGTCGCTCTATTCCCTTAACCATATCACAGTTTGTTTTATACAGATTCATATCCATAGCATCAGGTGGCGTCATAGCCTGCAATATGCCTTCTAAAGAAGAATAGATAAGTAATGCGAAAGTTATATAAGGATTAGTAAGCGGATCTGGAGATCTAAGTTCTATCCTCGATGCTGCTTCTGATGATGCAGGAATACGTATAAGCTGAGACCTGTCAGAGAATGCCCATGTCACATAACCAGGAGCTTTAAACTTACTTAATCTTTGATATGAGTTATCTGAATTGTTTAAGAATAAAGTAATTTCCCTTATTCTTTTCAATATACCAGCTACCATGGAATCTCTTTCTTTAGTCGTTACATCATGTTTTGTTACAGATTTTACAGACATATTTATATGCAGTCCGCTTCCTGCTTTATCCTTTAACGGCTTTGGTGAAAAATCCGCATAAAGTCCGTTTCTGGCTGAAATCGCACTCACTACTGCTTTAAAAGCTGTCATATTATCTGCAGCTGATAACGCATCAGAATATGCAAAATCAATCTCGTTCTGCCCTGGTCCCTCTTCATGATGAGATTTTTCCGGTTTTATACCCATCTGTTCCAAAGTCAGACAGATCTCTCTTCTTACATTTTCACCCCTGTCATCAGGCGCTATATCCATATATGTTCCATTATCAATGGGGACATTTGTACTGTTGCCATCTTCATCTGTTTTAAAAAGATAAAACTCGCATTCAGGACCGAACAAAAAACTGTAACCTTGTTGTGCAGCAAAAGAAACAGCTTGTTTCAAAATGTACCTTGTATCAGCAATGTACGGATTTCTTTTTTCATCATAAACATCACAGAAAAAACGCACAACTCTTCCTGATGTCGGACGCCACGGAAGTAAGGACATAGTTTTAGCATCTGGTATCAGAAAAAGATCTGATTTAGATTCTTCTTTAAATCCCTCAATAGCCGAAGCATCGAAACTTATCCCTCCTTCAAATGCTTTTTTTAGCTCGCCTGGCATAATAGATACGTTCTTCTGTCTTCCATATATGTCACAAAAAGCCAGTCTTATAAACTTCACATCATTTTGTTCAATAAACTGAATTGCTTCGTCTTTTGAATAATACATGTTTGCTCCTTTCAAAATTACTTGTTTATTTTATATTAATCATGAATAACAGTAAAGTTGTTTATATGGATTGTTTGTATTAGGTCTAATTACTAAAAATGGACTTTCCATTATGTTTTTTATATCCTCACCAAACATATCACAATATTTTTCTATATATTCTTTTACTACTTCCATATCTTCTTCATTTGCCTTTGTTACTGTAACCTGTGAAGGCATGCTTTTTGGCAGATTCTTGGTCCTTAAGAATATTAATCCTCCATGCATTCCTGTCGCACAAAAATTCCCGGCTACTGATTTTTCTTCATGTCCTATACCAAGCACTATTATTATTCCTCCTGCCTGATACTCACCCAAAAAACTGCCTACTGTACCGCCTATTACCAACACAGGAAGTTTGTTTTCATATTGTTTCATATGAATTCCAGCTCTGTATCCTGCATCATTTTTTACGAATATCTGCCCGCCTCTCATAGCATATCCAACAGCATCTCCTGTACTTCCATGAATGGTAATCTGCCCTTTGTTCATGGTATCTCCTGTAGCATCCTGAGCATTTCCATAAACAGTTACATTTCCTCCGTCAAGATATGCAGCCAATGCGTTTCCAGGAGTGCCCTCGATAATATATTCATTTTCTTTATCCCCACAGGCTATGTACCTTACACCTAAACAGTTTGTGTTATCCATTTTTATTACACTTTTCATATCACCACGTCTCCTTTCTGTTTAAAAGGCTTGTTCTTCTTTCCTGTGCCAAAGCGCAAAGTGCAGGTTTTTTCTTTATTAAATCAAAATCCATTGAACTTAAAAGAGTCTTGTTCCTTATCATAGCAGTGTAAATGCCTGCACATTCTATATCATCAACGAGTATAAAGCCTTTTAGCATATCATCTTTGTAAAACAATCTTTTATATCCTTTTTTGTCTTGAAAGACATATTCTTCCCCTTCATAAATGCCTGCAGTAAGAATATGAAGTCCCATAAGGCTTAACGCGTTCATAGGCATCCCGCTTAAATATATTTTTTCTTCTCCAGCCATATTTACTCCTGCGCAGAAACCCTGCATATATGCATTTGGTAACAGAGCGAGAATCTTTTTACAGTCAGCAGTCATGTCATATCCTTCTGCACAGTCTCCTGCACAGTAAATATCTTCTATTGAAGTAGCACAACACTGGTTTATCAGAACGCCTCTGTTGGTATCGACACCAGCTGCTCTTAACAAAGATATATTCGGTCTTACGCCGACTGCCATCACCAAAGCATCAAATCTCACAACAGAATCATCTGTAAGCAGTGCGGAATTTTCATATACCTGTTTTATACTGCAAGACAATTTAAGTTTCACCCCTTGTTTTTCAATATGTTGTGCTACAATATCTGATGATGTTTTATCCAGTATGCTTGGTAATACCTGTTTTGCTAAATCTATTACAGTAACCGATGCAACTTTATCTTTTATAGCCTCACAGCATTTTAGTCCAATAAGACCTGCTCCCAGTACCAGTACATTTGATTTATCATTTATAGATTTTTCCAGTTCAAGAGCATCATCCAAAGTCATAAAAGTATGCATACTTTTTACTTTATCCAACCCAGATATATCCGGAACAAAAGGAAGTGAACCCGTTGCAATCAAAAGCCTGTCATATTCATAAGAAGAAGAATCCTCAAGTATGACAGCCTTCATGTCAGGGATGACTTTTACTGCTTTTTTCCCAAGGACTACAGTAACCGAATTGTCTTCATAAAAACTATCAGGACGGTATTTCATCTTATCAAAATCGGTTTTACCCTGTAAAAGATATGAAATTAAAGGTCTTGAATATGTATGATGGTTTTCAATAGATATTAATGTAATCCTTCCTTGCTTATCAATACTCCGTATTCCTTCAATTGCAGCAATAGCTGCTGTGGAATTACCAATTATCACATAGTTCATCCTACACCTCCACCAGTTCTATAGCCTTATTAGGACATGCTGATACGCATGCAGGAGAGGAAACTGAATTACCTACACATAATTCACATTTTCTCACTGCTCCTTCTTGAGATGGCATAACTGCTCCATATGGACATACTAGCACACAGGTATAACAGCCTATGCATCTTTTCTTATCAATAGATACAACGTTGTCAATTATACTAAGTGCTCCTGTTATGCAGCTTTTTACACATATAGGGTCTTCACAGTGACGGCATGAAACCGCAAATGATATCTTATCTTTCTGTTCTATTCTCAGCTTTGGCTGAATCATCATGTCTTTCAATGCTTTTACCATATCCTCAACACCTGAATTAGCAAATGCGCAGTAATATTCACAAAGATGACATCCTAAACACCATTTCTCATTAACTTTAATCATTTTCATATCATTCACCTGCATGCCTAACGCCTAATATCTCAAGCTCTTTTTCATTTAGTCCGATTCCTCTTAACATTAACCTGTTTCCTCTTAATGCTTCTATTGAATTAATTCCCATTCCCCCCATCATTTCTTTAATCTCATGCGTCCATGCATTGATTAAATTAACAAGCCTTTCATAACCAATTTCAGGATTGAGTCTCTTTACTAAATCTTCCCTCTGGGTAGCGATGCCCCAGTTACATTTTCCGCTATAACAAGTACGGCACAAATGACATCCTAATGCTAAAAGTGCTGCAGTTGCTATATATACTGCATCTGCTCCTAAGGCTATTGCTTTAACCACATCAGCTGATGAGCGGATAGAGCCTCCTACAACCAGCGATACATTATCCCTTATACCTTCATTTCTCAATCTTGTATCAACAGATGCCAAAGCTAGTTCAATAGGTATTCCAACATTGTCCCTTATCCTTACAGGAGCTGCTCCTGTCCCTCCTCTGAAACCGTCTATCGCTATGATATCTGCACCTGATCTTGCTATACCTGAAGCTATTGCAGATACATTATGTACAGCAGCAATCTTAACTATTACAGGTTTTTTGAAATCAGTAGCATGCTTTAGCGACATAACCAGTTGATTTAAATCTTCAATGGAATAAATATCATGATGAGGAGCAGGACTGATGGCATCCGTGCCAACCGGTATCATCCTTGTTTTTGAGACATCTTCAGTTATCTTTGTTCCAGGAAGATGTCCTCCTATTCCGGGTTTTGCTCCCTGTCCCATCTTTATTTCAACAGCAGCTCCTGCGTTAAGGTAGTCCTTATGAACTCCGAATCTGCCTGATGCAACCTGAACTATAGTATTACTTCCGTACTGGTAGAAGTCTTCATGAAGACCTCCTTCTCCTGTGTTATATAGTATTGATAAACTTTTTGCCGCTCTGGCTAAACTTTCATGAGCATTATAGCTTAAACTTCCATAACTCATTGCAGAAAACATTATAGGGGTAGAAAGCTCCAATTGAGGTCCAAGGTTTGATATTATTCTACCTTCATTATCCCTTTTGATTTCATGTTTTTTCTGCCCTAAAAAAGTCTTTGTTTCCATAGGCTCTCTAAGAGGATCTATTGATGGATTTGTAACCTGAGAAGCATTTATAAGAAGTTTATCCCAATAAACAGGAAATTTCATTGGATTGCCCATTGAAGAAAGAAGAACTCCTCCGCTCGATGCCTGCTTATATACATCAGTTATTATCTCTGCTGTCCAGTTTCCGTTTTCTTTAAAACTATCCTGATTTTTAACTATTTTCAAAGCAGAAGTCGGACAAAGTGCAACACATCTGTGACAGTTAACACATTTTGATTCATCCGCAACCATAATTTTATAGTCTTCATCATAATGATGGACTTCATTAGCACACTGTCTTTCACAGACTCTGCACTTTATGCATCTTGACTGGTCTCTTACTATTTCAAATTGTGGAATAATATAGTTTATGGGCATCAGCTTATACCTCCTCGAAGTGTATATATTACTGGCTCTCCGCCTCTTGGGGAGTAAACAGAATCTAAATCCTTACATATTTTCCTTATTGCTGATTCTTCAGAAGATATATAAACAGCAGGTCCTTTCTCCCCTACAACCATAGAACGAAGTTTAAGTCTGTCATTTAATGCCATAATGCCACCACTGAAACCTGCAATTATGGAAAAAGGCCCAGTTATTAAAAGTGAAGAAAAAGTATTTCTTAGATATGTAAGTCTTTCTTTTTCTTCTTTGTCTTTTCTGTCTATTGTTGACCAAAAAGGGGCGGCAATAACACTTGCAGCTTCTGAATATGTCAGCCCAAGCTTACGTACCAGAAAATCCAGTATATATGCTATTACTTCTGTATCAGTCAGCAAATTGCATTTATATCCGAACATTTCGATATATCTGCGATTAGCGTCATAAGAAGAAATTTCTCCATTGTGTACAATTGAGCAGTCAAGAAGCGAAAAAGGATGAGCTCCTCCCCACCACCCTGGAGTATTTGTGGGATATCTTCCATGAGCAGTCCAGCAGTATGCGTTATACTCATCTAATTTATAGAAGCTTCCGACATCCTCAGGATAACCAACAGCCTTAAATACTCCCATATTTTTCCCGCTGGAGAAAACATATGCTCCTTCTATATCAGTATTAATTCTTGTTACACATAATGATGTATACTCCTGTTCATCAAGCTGGCTTGAGAAAAGGTCTGCTGGATGAGGTAATACAAAATATCTGAAAATTAAAGGTTCGTTAACAATCTTCGGATGTTTTTTTGTAGGTATCCTCGAAAGATTAACTACATCAAAGTGCTTATTAAGATACTCTTCACATGTTACTTTGGCACGGTCATCATCATAGAATATATGAAAAGCATAATATTCTTTATACTCAGGATAAATACCATAACCAGCAAATCCGCCACCTAAACCATTAGATCTTTCATGCATTATGGCAATAGCCTGAATAATGTCAGAACCGCTTATTCTCTTTCCATCTCTGTTGAATATGCCGCATATCGCACAACCTGAGGGTATTCTGTAATTGTCTGTTCCTTCTCTTTGCATAAAATTCTCCTTAAAAATAAAGACGACCGATAAGAAAGCCTGCTGGCTTCATTACCGGACGTCTTTGTCCTTTAAATTAATATTATAGAAAATTGACGACTTGTCAACTCTTTTTTTGTCGGTATACCAAATCTCTTACAAATTTTTCATATTTTCGATAATGAAATTTGATAGCCAATTATGGATTTTAAAATTTTAAAAAATATATTGACATGACAAATTTGGGATATATAATAAATGAGTAGACAGCAAAGGCGCTGTGAGTACAGTACTCGCAGCGTCTTTTTTTATTGAAAAAAAGGAGGATTACAGATGGAATATACTACACATGATGTACCAAAATTATTCGGAAGCGCAGTATTTAATGATGCTGTTATGAGAAGCCGTCTTCCAAAGGATATATATCATTCTTTAAAAAAGACGATTGAAGAAGGAACTGATTTAGATATAAATTCAGCAAATTCCGTAGCTTCAGTTATGAGAGACTGGGCAATTGAAAAAGGTGCTACTCATTTCACTCACTGGTTTCAACCGCTTAACGGTGTAACCGCAGAAAAACATGAAAGCTTCTTATCAGCCCAATCAAATGGGACTGTTATTATGGAGTTTAATGGAAACGAATTAATAAAAGGTGAACCAGATGCTTCCAGTTTTCCATCAGGAGGATTAAGAGCAACCTTTGAAGCAAGAGGATACACTGCATGGGATCCAACATCATATGCTTTCATTAAAGGAAACTGCCTATGCATACCTACAGTTTTCTGTTCCTACTGCGGAAGTGTTCTTGACAAAAAAACACCGCTTCTTCGCTCCATGGAACAGTTAAACGAACAGGCATTGAGAATACTAAAACTTTTCGGACATAGTGATGTTACTCATGTAGCCTCAACTGTAGGTCCAGAACAGGAATATTTCCTTATAGACAAGGAAATGTTTGAAAAAAGAAAAGATTTGAAATTCTGCGGACGTACTCTTTTTGGAGCAAAACCTCCAAAGGGGCAGGAAATGGAAGATCATTATTTCGGTGCTATAAGGCCAAGAGTGGAAGCATTTATGCAGGATTTAAATAATGAATTGTGGAAACTGGGTATATTCGCTAAAACTGAACATAATGAAGTAGCTCCAAGCCAGCATGAATTAGCTCCGATTTTCACAACCACTAATACCGCAACTGACCATAATCAGATAACAATGGAAATATTGAAAAGAACAGCAGAAAAACATAATATGGCCTGCTTATTACATGAAAAACCCTTTGCAGGCATAAACGGTTCTGGTAAGCATAATAACTGGTCCATGAGTACCAATACAGGTAAAAATCTTTTAGATGGAGGAAAAACACCTTCATCCAATAAACAGTTTTTACTTATCTTAACTGCAATTATAAAAGCAGTTGATGAGCATCAGGACCTTCTAAGAATTTCTGTTGCTTCTGCAGGAAATGATCACAGACTTGGAGCAAATGAAGCTCCTCCGGCAATATTATCTATTTTCCTTGGAGAAGAACTTACAGGAATACTTGAAAGTCTAGCTAATGATTTAATATATAACGGCAATGGCCATGTCAGTATGAAGACAGGTGTTCATGCAATACCGGGATTTAGAAAAGATACTACCGACAGAAACAGAACATCACCTTTTGCTTTCACAGGCAATAAATTCGAATTTCGTATGGTAGGCTCTAATATGTCTATTGCAGATGCCAATATTGTCTTAAATACAATAATTGCTGACAGTTTATCATCATTAGCAGATGAACTGGAAAAAGCTGATGATATTGATAAAGCAGTAGATATGCTTATAAAGAAAACATATGTCGATCACAGAAGAATAGTATTCAATGGAAACAACTATGCGCCAGAGTGGGTTGAAGAAGCAGAAAAAAGAGGTCTTTTGAACTTAAAGACTACCGCTGATTCTCTTTCTATGTTTATATCTAAAAAAAATATTGAGTTATTTGAAAAATACGGCATACTGAGTGAAATTGAACTTCGTTCAAGATATGAGATACTTTTAGAAAACTACTGTAAAACTATTAATATTGAAGCTTTAACCATGGCTCAAATAGCTAAAAGAGATATTTATCCTTCTGTTTGCGGATATCTTAAAACATTGCTTGATTTACTAAATTCTAAAAAACAAGCTGGTATTGAATCATCTTGCGATTCCTTATTATCACACATCAAAAAGTTATCATCTCTTAGTGATAGTCTGTATGGAGAAATATCAGAGCTTTTAGATGCTGTTATGAATCAAAACGAAATAAGCAGCAGTCATGAGCTTAGTTTTTACTGCAAAGATACCATAATACCTATTATGAACAGATTAAGAGCCGTTGCTGATGAACTTGAAACACAGACATCTTCAGATTTGTGGCCATTTCCAACTTATAGTCAGATACTTTATTCAGTGTAGTAATTTCAGTCTAGTACAAAAAGCAGCACCTGAAGGTGCTGTTTTTTTTATTCTTTTACTTGTTTTTATTCTTTTACTTG
>ERZ795048.3861-NODE-3861-length-10806-cov-5.529811_pt1 | contig 10806 bp, 7 predicted proteins | sample MGYA00375132_ERZ795048 | MGnify/ENA primary metagenome ERZ795048 (study PRJEB30177, sample SAMN05720225) | activated sludge metagenome | isolation source: Anaerobic digester | place: Hong Kong | collected 2014-12-17 ...
AGTTGTACAGCTTAAAACCGATGTGTCGGAAATTGAAAGGGCTATTGAGCGATTTAAGACTTTGGCTTAGCTTAGTTGATTCTATGTAAGGGGCAGAAAATTAGATTAATATGTGATGTTTGCGATTAGTGTGTTTTTGGGTTGTGAATTTCCTATAGTACATTGATTGCAGATCATGATGCTTTATTTAGAAATATAAAACCCTCCTTGGTCTTCGAATATTTTCGTGACTAGGGAGGGTAAAAGTGGAGCTGCCGGGATTCGAACCCGGGTCCAAACAGGGAAGCAATAAGCTTTCTACATGCTTAGCCTCGACTTAATTTTCGTGCAACGGCTGGATCAAGGCCACCGACCGCTGCCTTAGCTTCTTTAATTTCAGAATCGGCCCAAAGCTTGCCTCATCCTAGTTCTCTGTTATTAGCACCTCACTATCGGACCGGTAGAAAACGGAACCATCCGGGAGATGTCTTGTCCCAACATCTAATGTCGGGATTAAGCGGTTAACCTACTAAAATTCGGTTACGCAGCAAGAGCGTAATTATTTTCGCCAATTATAGTGTGACTGCTTAATTAAGGGCAAACAACCGAAACCCTGCATGCTTACTTACCTCCTCGGCCTGCTGTCAAAACCAGTCAGCCCCTTTGAAAGGGTAAGGGCTGCAAAAATACAAAAAAATATGCCTTTAAGTCAAGTAGGTGTAATTTATTTGTGTTTTTGCTATTGTTTGAAAGCAGCAAAAAATATAACTTGAAAAAATTGTATCTTTGAAATATGGTTGTAAAAAATGAAATATTAAAGAGATTAACTGATTTCAAAGCATTATGTCAAAGTCATAATGTCAAATATTTATATGCATTCGGTTCATCAACAACTGACAAATTTGATTCAGATAAAAGTGATATAGATTTACTTGTTGAAATTGACTCCCTTGACCCACTTGAAAGAGGTGAAAAATTGATTTCACTATGGGATACATTTGAAAATTTCTTTAATCGTAAAGTTGATTTGCTTACTGATTCATCAATTAGGAATCCGTATTTAAGAAAAAGTATTGACTCAACAAAAGTGTTGATTTATGATGGAAAAGAGGCTCAAATATTTGTATGATATTTTAAAAGCAATTGAATTAATTGAAGAATTTATCTCAACAATTAATTCATACAATGACTATGTGAATGATTTGAAAACTCAAAGTGCAGTTGAAAGACAGCTGGGTATTATTGGAGAAGCAGTTAACAAATTCGACGCAATTCAGCCTGATTTAAGCCTTAAAAATTCACGAAAGATTATTGGATTTAGAAATCGATTAATTCACGCTTATGACGCTGTTGACCCATCAATGATTTGGGCTATTATACAGAGACACTTAACTCCTTTGAAAGAAGAAATTATTCAGAAAATAGCTACCTGCTAAAAGCAAAATATAATTATTTGCTATACTGATCTACTTAAAGTCGATTGCAATATAGCTTCGCTGATTTCCAATTAACTCCGCTGCACTCCGTTGAACTTTGTTTCGGTTCTGATGATCACGGTTTATGTACTGCATTAGCTTAGGTGCTTTTTGACATACAAACGACCATGGTGATATGACTAAGTTTAAGTACTCAGTAATTAGCAACTAATCATATTTGCGGAACGATCGTGCTTTTGTTTTTATTCTGCTGTTTGATAATAGTATGCTCCTTTTATCAGTACATTGCTCAGCCCCGGGGTTTTAATCTCGGTCATGCCCTTGTGGCTTTGCCCTGTTTTAACGGCTACTTTTTTAAATTCTATATCTTGATCGTTTTCGTTGCTTTTAACCAGTACAAAGCTTTGGTCGTTTTCCAAAAAAATGGCTTCGTCGGGGAGGACCAATACTTCGCGTTGGTTAATTATTATGTTGCTTTCGGCATACATTCCTTCCAATAAATGCAATCGATCTGCATTGTCAATCTCGGCTATACAGCTTGCCGTTTTCGAATTGTTATCGATTGAGCGGCCTATCGAACGAATTACAGCGCTGTGGGTTTGTGTTTTGCGGTCGGGGTCGTAAAATTTAACGGTTTGTCCCGGGCTTATTTGCTGAACGTCTTTCTCGAAAACATTGAGCACCAAGCGCAGTTTGTTGGTATCGACAATGCGGGCTGCTGTTGTTTGCTGTTCAATGAACTGCCCATTGCTAACTTCAAAACTAGTGAGATGGCCTGATATGGTTGCATTTACATTGTAAAAGGAATTGATTGTTCCTGCTTCAACTTTTTCAGCATCGAGGTTAATAGCTTTCAATAAAGCTTGCAAGGATTGCTTCTCGGCCATGGCAATTTTATAATTGCTTTGTGCTAAAATTAAATCTTTGCGGGCACTAATGTTATCTTTCACCAATAAGCTGATACGATCGAGTTCTTGTTTGGCCAAATCGTATTGGGCACAAGCTTTTATGTAGTCGTTTTGCAGGTTAATTACTTTGTTTCCACCAACTTTAAACAGCACGGTTCCCTTTTCGACATAATTGCCGGCAGCATATTTTACTCCCGAAACTTGACCTTCGACCAAGGCTGTTATTTGAGCCTCACCATTGGGTGCGGGGCGAATAAAACCATTGGTGCGAATTTCGTCATAGACGGTGTCGGTAATTGGTTCGCCAATTTTCATGCCCACAGCGTCGAATTGTTGACGTGTAAAAACAATGGCCTCGCTTTCGGTTGTTGTACTTGTTTCGGTTTTGCTGTTGCATGAGGCAAACATCAACATCAAACCAATTATTGCAAAATGTAGGTATATTCGTTTCATACGATTAAATTGTTTGTTTTTAAAGGTATCGTATGGAACTCGCATGAATTTAATCATTCCCTTAGATGTGATCGTTTTACATGCTCGTTTCATAATCAGTTTTCTATAGCGTTAAGTAATTAATTTCAAGAACTGCTTTGTTGTATTTGAGTAAGTTATCGAGGTAGTCAATTTCAATTTCGATGGCATTTTCAATAGAATGTACAAATCGGAAGAAATCAATTTCGCCTGCTTCGTAGCTTTTGGTAGCGGCTTCGATAATCTCTTCTGAAAGGGAAATGCCTGTTTCTTCGTAATATTGAAGTGTTTCGCTGTATTTTTTCAACTCCGACAATAATGAATTCAAAGCGTATTCAAAACGAATTTTGTAATCGTTTTGCCGATAAAAGGCTGCAAGTTGGCTTTGCCGTGCAGCATCGATTTTTGCTTTTTGGCTTCCAAAGAACAATGGAAGCGCCAGTCCCACGTGCACGCCATGATAATTTTGTGCATTATCGTACGCATTTGTTCCGTTAAAATAACCCAGGGTAATATCGGGCAAAAGTTTGTTTTGTTCCACTTTAAGCATAGCCTTGTTCAAGTTAACCTGGTCGGCAGTTAATCGATATCCCGCTTCATTTTCAATTTGAGGCAAATCGGGTTCAATTTTGCTTAAAGGTTCAAAAATAACGGTATGGCTATTTTCGTCCTGTAGTAGCGCGTTGAATGCTTCAATGGCCATTTCTTTGTCGCGCAGCATTTGTTGATGCCTCATTTTTACAGTACTGTGTTTCGATTGGGCATTTAACAAATCAAGCTTGCTTATTTCGCCTGCTTCAAATTTCTGTTTTGCTGCTTTTGAGTAGCCTTCGTAAGTTGAATCGATAATGCCTAATTTTTTTAGTTTACATTGAAGACAAACAATTTCGAAATAGGTGTTACTTATTGCTTTGTTGAGTTGATTTTTTGCACGCTCGTATTCATTCTTTGCAAGTTCGACCTGACGGTTGGCTGTTTTGCGTTGAGCAGCATAAACCGTAGGGAATTCAAACGATTGTTCAACGCCAAATACGCCAAGTGGATAGCCATTTTCGGCAACATTGTTTTGATCGTATTCGTAAAAAACGGCTGTTTTTTCAATGTTGTAGGCTGTTTTTACCAACGCTTTTTGCTCATTGAGGTAACTCTCGGCCGATTTTAACACAGCATTATTCTCTTGTGCTAATTTTATGGCTTCGTTTAAACTGATAGGCTTTTGTTGTGCCTGTGCCGAAAAAGCTGGTAAAAGAAGCAAAAGCAGCAGCGGTAAGGCACTTTTTCGAACAATTCGAAAAGGCTTGAAACGAAGCCCTGTGGCATCGTCAAAAATTGAATAGAGCAGGGGCAGCGCAATCATGGTAAGCATTGTTGAAGTGATTAGTCCGCCAATTACAACTGTTGCCAATGGCTTTTGCACTTCGGCACCGGCCGAGGTTGAAAGCGCCATAGGTAAAAAGCCCATCATGGTTGACGAAGCGGTTAACAATACCGGGCGCAAACGTTCTTTTGTTCCGCGTATCAAACGTTCTTTCATGTCGGTAACTCCTTCGGTTTTTAATTCTTTTAAATGCTCAATCAATACAATGCCGTTAAGTACAGCAATTCCAAACAGGGCAATAAAACCAACGCCTGCCGAAATACTAAAAGGCATCCCCCGAATCCACAACAGCATCACCCCGCCAACTACCGATAAGGGTACTGCTGAAAACACCAAAGCTGCTTCGCGAATGGAGTTAAACGCGAAATGCAGAAAAATAAATATGAGCAAGAGTGACACGGGTACAGCCAGTTTCAAGCGTTTGGTTGCATTGTTGAGGTTCTCGAATTGCCCGCCATATTCGATGGAATAGCCCGGAGGCAAATCGAGTTTTTGGTCGAGTATTGGACGAATGGCATCCACCACGGTTTGCAGGTCGCTGTTACGAACGTTCACGCTTACCACCACACGGCGGCGGGTGTCGTCGCGCGAAATTTTTGCCGGGCCCGTGGTGTATTCAATCTCGGCCAGCTCGCTGAGTGGCACCTGATGCCCGTTCGGTATGGCCACATACAAGTTGCGGATGTGTTCAATATCGTCGCGAAAGTTGGGTTGCAAACGCGCCACAAGGTCGAAACGGCGCTCGCCTTCAAAAACGTTCCCTGCCGTTTCACCTCCAAATGCCATCGATACGTAACGGTTCAGCTCTTCGATATTAAGGCCATAATAAGCAATTTTAGCGCGGTTGTATTTTACGCTCATTTGAGGCAGGCCGGCTGTTTTTTCCATTACTACGTCGGCAGCTCCGGGCACATTTTCAATCAGCGCTTTTGCTTCAATGGCCTTTTGGTTAAGCATGTCAAGATCGTCTCCAAATATTTTAATGGCCAGGTCGGCACGCACACCGGTAATGAGTTCGTTAAAACGCATTTCGATGGGCTGTGTGAACTCGTATTCTATGCCCGGAATAACCGAAAGTGCTTCTTTGAAGCGGTCGGCCAATTCTTCTTTCGATTTAGCCGATACCCATTCTTTTTTGGGGTTAAGCTTGATAATCATATCAATTTCTTCCATCGACATGGGGTCGGTAGGAACTTCGGCGGCACCAATACGGCTAACAATTTGATCAACCTCGGGGAATTCAGCAATAAGTATTTGCTCCATTTGGGTTGTTAGCTCAACGGTTTTCGATAGCGATGTTCCGGTTTTGAGAACCGGTTGAATCACAAAGTCGCCTTCGTCGAGGGTAGGAACAAATTCACCGCCCATACGAGTAAAAACAATTCCTGTAAGTAGGAGCGATGCCAAACCCAAACCTAAAACAGTTTTTTTATGGTTGTACGACCAATGTATTACAGGATCGAACGACCAATATATCCATTTCATCATCCAGCGGGTAATGCGGAAAGTTTTTTCTTCGGGAACGGGTTTTAAAAACATGGCCGAAATGGCAGGTAACCAAGTTAATCCGAAGAACATGGCTCCTAGCAATGCAAAGCTGAACGACAGCGCCATAGGACGGAACATTTTCCCTTCAACATCGCCAAGCGAAAGGATGGGAATAAACACGATCAGAATAATTACTTGTCCGAAAATGGCCGAGTTCATCATTTTGGATGCACCGCTGAAGGTGATTTTGTCCATCAGTTTTTGGCGACCTTCACCAATTTGTTTGCCCAAGTCGGAGTTTCGCAATGTGAGGTTCACTGCAATAAATTCAACAATAATCACTGCCCCGTCAATTATAATCCCGAAGTCAAGAGCGCCAAGGCTCATCAGGTTTACATCGATGCCAAAAATGTACATCATGGCTATGGTGAAAAGCATCGATAGCGGAATGATTGACGAGATGACCAGTGCCGACCGTAAGTTTCCCAATATAAGCAACACTACTAAAAATATAATGATGAACCCTATGGACAGGTTTTCGAAAACAGTAAACGATGTTTTGCCAATCAGTTCGCTGCGTTCCACAATGGGGTTGATAAAAACACCTTCGGTCAATGTTTTCTGAATTTCGGCTACACGTAGTTTTACATCGCGGATTACCTTGTTCGAGTTGGCATCTTTGAGCATCATAATTTGCCCCATTACTTTTTCGCCTTCGCCATTGGCGGTGATGGCTCCAAAGCGGTTGGCGCTGCCAAACTGCACTGTAGCCACATCTTTTACAAGCAATGGAATGCCATTGGTGGTTCTGATCACAATCGACTCAACATCGCTTAAGCTTTTTACCAAACCATCGCCACGAATAAAGTAGCTTTGGTTTTGCTTTTCGATATAAGCTCCGCCGGCCACACTGTTGTTTTTATCGAGTGCATCGTAAACATCGATTAGGGTAATGCCAAAACCCTTCAGTTTTTCAGGATCGACCGCAACTTCGTACTGTTTCAGAAAGCCGCCCCAAGTGTTAACTTCAACCACGCCGGGAATGCCCGAAAGTTGACGTTTTACTACCCAATCCTGAATGGTGCGCAATTCCATTGAGGTGTATCGGTCTTTGTAGCCTGGCTTGGTATCGAGTACGTACTGGTAAATTTCGCCAAGCCCGGTAGAGATTGGTCCCATTTCGGGAGTTCCAAAACCTTCGGGTATATTTTCCGAAGCCGACTTGATTTTTTCGGCAATCAACTGGCGGGGCAAATAAGTGCCCATGTTATCGTCGAAAACAATGGTAACTACCGAAAGTCCAAACTTCGAAATAGAGCGGATTTCCTTTACCCCGGGCAGGTTCGACATTTCGAGCTCAACGGGGTAGGTAATGAACTGCTCCACGTCTTGAGTTGAAAGGCTGGTGCTTGTTGTAATAACCTGTACCTGGTTGTTGGTAATGTCAGGCACAGCACCCAAGGGTATTTGGGTAAGTGCATAAATCCCAAATATGGCAATTGTCAGGGTTAATAGTATGGCAATGAGTTTGTTGCGAATGCTAAAATCAATGATTTTATTAAGCATGGTGTTGTGGTTTTTGCTAATGTTGATTTTTTAAATTCTGATTATTGTAAACTAAACAAATGATTACAACAATAGTTTGTAAAGCAAAAATCTTTTGTAACCTATGTCACAATACCAAAAAAAAAAGCTGTCGAATTTTTGTTTTCGACAGCTTCAATATATGATTTATTCTATCACTTTCAGTTTCTCACCGGCATCGTTAACAATGGCACGTTTCCATTTTTCGGGGTACCCTGGTTGTAATGGCGAAGGGGTGCCGCCTGTTTCAGTACGCATGAATTGTCCGTCGGCTTCTTTTTTAATGTTGCCATCGATGTATTTTACCAAAAGGTATTCAAAAAGCTTGTTCCAGCTATCCATGGTTTGATCGGTAGCTTGTGCGGTGTAATTGTTCAGCACATCAATGGCCAAGTCTTTTTTGCCTTCGTTCCAGAATTTATGTGCAGCTTGGTCGATAGCAGGAACCATGTTGATGAAGCCTGTTTCGAGTTCGTTTTGTGCTTTTTTCACATCTTCAATCATGCTGTCGTAACGCAAGTAGGTGAAGTTGGTTACTTTGTTGAACAGCCAAAAAGCCGAGGTTTCGGAGTAGGTGAGCATGTCGCCATTACCTACAGCAAAGGCTTCGGGGATGTTGTTAATGCCGCAGTAAACAGGTACATAGCAGGTACTGTAGGTGTCGTCAACGCCAAACCAAAGTATGCCGCCTATTGGGTCGGGCAGGTAATTGCGGCTTTGTGTTACAAACGAAAAGCCGGTTTGTTGGGTCGATATGGCGCGTTCGTTGCAGTATTCAACCTCATCAACAGTGAAAGTAAGCGGTCGCCAACGGTAAGGCAAACCATGAGGGCCGGCACCAATGTCGGTGGTCATGTCGATGGGCGTTCCTTGGTAATGGTCGCGCATCATGTCCATTACATCGGCTACCGATAGTTTGCGGTCGGGCTTGATCCACAATGGCATACGGTTGCTGCCAAAACCATGTTTGCCGGTTTCGATTTTGCCCATGGCGTAGTCGGTATATTTGTCCATTCCTTTGGCTGCTTTATTAAATCCCGACCACACGCGGGCTTCGCAAAAGCGTGCAGCACCAAAGTCGAGTGGAGCATAAACGTCGGAGAAGCTGAACTCTTTATCGGGGCCATTGTACCAGCCTTTGGTTTTGGCAAACGAAATAACATCGGGCGAGTACAAGCAGTTTTCGTTGTCGTTAAGCGGAAAGGTTGTAATGCGTGCTTGGTTGGCGTGTCCGCTAATGTAACCATCGGGAATGCGTTGTGCTACCCAAACGGCACCTTTTTCGCCTTCGCCCTTGCCAATCATTTCCATAATCCAAACCTCGTTGGCATCGGCAATCGAAAACGATTCGCCCGAGCTGTAGTAGCCGTAGGTTTCAACCAAATTGGCCATCACTTTAATGGCTTCGCGTGCAGTTTTGGCGCGTTGCAGGGTTACATAAATCAAACTGCCATAGTCCATTATGGCGCCGGCTTGGCTGCCCAATTCGCTTCGTCCGCCAAAAGTGGTTTCCGAAATGGCCAACTGGTGTTCGTTCATGTTTCCCACTACACTATAGGTTTGAGGTATTTGTTTGATCTTACCCAAGAATGTACCGGTATCCCATTCGTAAATGTCGAGCATGGTTCCTTCGGAGTGGGTTGCTGCCGGTGTGAAATACAACTCGCCATACAAAACATGCGAGTCGGCAGCATAGGTAACCATTGTTGAGCCATCGGTTGATGCTCCTTTTGTGACCATGAAATTGGTGCAGGCCAACGAATGCAAAACAAGGCTGAATATGATAACAGCCGATAAAACGATTTTCTTCATAATAAAAATATTTTGTCGTGTAATATTCGGTTTCAACAAAAATATAAAAAGACTGATTAATTCAAAGAAACAATGGAACAGGCTTGGTGGTTTATTAAAAAAAAAGAGGGTGTTTTGGTTTGTTCAAACACCCTCTTTTTTATAAAATGAAATGTATTTTAAATAATATCTATTGCATAGCAATAAATAAACAATCAAAATTATTCATATTCAACAACATCGCTAAGCCATTCGTAAGTGCCATCGGCATATACTATTGCTAATTCGGGATAGCTGTCGCCCCATTCGTAATCGTTGTACATTTTAAATTCAACATGACCCATTACAGCTTTTTCGGCTGTGTGTATTGCAACAACATCGAGTTGTGAGTTCAGATAAGTTAAATCGGCATTTTCTTCGTTTTCTTCATTGTAATTTTCAATGGCTTCAATGTTGATCCAGCCGTCGAGTTTAACGGGGGCAACAGTATAATCACCTTCGAGCTTTTCAATGTATTCCATATCCGAAGTATAGGTAATATCGAGGTCGTGGCTCATTAGCTCTTCGGAGTTGTATTTGTACATTACTTTTGAACGGTACTTTGTGCCGCTACCCGAAAAGCTGTAAGTAAGCTTGTATCCATCGGCTTCTTTCGATGCGTCAACCGAAAGAGGTAAGCCTTCGCTGTTGTATGTGGCTTTGTAAGAGGCTTCGAGCTCTTTTTTGCCATCAATGGTAATTTCAACGTTCGCGCTGGTTGGTATTTGTTCTTCGGTTTCAACAGTTTCGTAAGTTTCAGTAAACCAATTGTATTCTTCTTCGTACGATTTGATTGTGGTGAACTCGAGGTTGGTAATGGTTAATACGGCATTGTTGATTTGGTTATACTCTGCTGTTTCGTCGGCAGGATATTTAAGTTGAAAAACACTGTTGCTTTCTTTAATAAAATCAAAATCTTGGGTGTAGAAGTTATATTCAAAATATCCGTACATACTACTTTCGTCGTCGTCATCGTCGAATAAGCCCGATTTAAGAACGCTTTTTTCGCCCCTAAAGTAGTTTAGTGCATTGCTGTAGGTGAAATCGAATATGCTTAAAACTTTTTGGCTGGTTTTTGCCGATTTCAATTCAGCTCCCGACATGTTTGCCAAATGTTGAAGCGAGCCCATTGCAGGCGTGGCAACCATTTGATCGAATTTGGCTGTAATTTCTTGGTTCGCAGCCCTTATTTCAACTTTTGCGTCTTCTGCATCCATTGTTTTGTTGGGTGTGCCGTTGTTTTGAAATAAGTTACACGAGACCGTTATTGATGCAAGAACGATTGCGTAAAGACTTAAAAATAAGATTTTTTTCATGATTGTTTTTTTAATAATTGTAGTACAAATTTAGCTTGTTTCGGGCAATTGTCAAGCTTTTGTCAAAAAATGTTTTTTGCTATTATATAATGGAACAATAGTTATATATTGCCAAAAACTTAATGAAAGGTTATGTCCAAAGAAGTTGTTTTAGTTTTTCTGATTTTTTGTTGTTTGTCATGTCGAAACAACAAGCTTGATGATACAGGCAGCTTGGCTTTGAATGCCAATGTTCCATTTGCTATCGATGGCTTAAACGAAACCAGAAAGGGGGATATTATCATCAGGCCAAATGTTAATTTTTTACCTGGTTCGGCCAGTGTTCCAAATGGTGCAAATTTTGGTCATGCAGCAATTGTAACAAAAGGCTTTAAACACAACAATATCGACACTTTGCTCATGAATACCTTAATAAT
>ERZ795048.3862-NODE-3862-length-10800-cov-10.179153_pt1 | contig 10800 bp, 12 predicted proteins | sample MGYA00375132_ERZ795048 | MGnify/ENA primary metagenome ERZ795048 (study PRJEB30177, sample SAMN05720225) | activated sludge metagenome | isolation source: Anaerobic digester | place: Hong Kong | collected 2014-12-17 ...
TCGACGACTTCCAGATCAACATCCTCGCTCTTTGCGGGCATGCCCCCTCCATCACTTTGTGACTATGCCGGTCAGACCCATGCGCCGAACCGAACGATCACCGTCGGGGCAACAACCCCAGGGGATCGACGGGCCTACCGTCGCGTCTGATTTCAAAATGCAGCAGTGGGTTGCCATTGTTGGCAGTACCCATCTCCGCAATATTTTGTCCTTTGGTGACCTGATCGCCTTCTTTGACCAGGATCGATCTGTTGTGCCCGTAAGCACTCAGATAATTATCATTATGTTTGACGATGATAAGCTGCCCGTAGCCGATCAGTCCACTACCGCTATACACCACCTTTCCAGCTTCGGCGGCCTTGATTGGGAGACCGTTACGGCCGGCTATCTTGATGCCGTTACGCAGTGGATCGTCTGCTTTGAACGACGATACGACCTGGCCGTGAGCAGGCCAGCTCCAGGCGAGTCTTCGCGCAGGTGAAGGTACGGGATCGGGCTTGCGCTGCGGCCGCTTTACCGGACTGACCGTTGGTCGTGCCGCGGTCGTTGATGCGGGTGGTGGAGGTCTTGTGGCAGGAGGCGCGAGGCGAAGCGTCTGCCCGGGAAAAATATGATACGGGGGACGTATACCGTTCCACGCGGCGATAAGGCGGTAATCGACCCCCCTCTGCCACGCGATGCCGTACAGGGTGTCACCCCGCTGCACCCGATACTCATCGACACGCAGCGTGCCACGCACCGGTTTCGGCGTCGGCGCCCTGCTGCCACGCGTCTCCACCGGTGCACGCCAGCTTGCCGTGCAACCCGACAGGTGGACGACAATGCCGGCAAGACAGCACGCAAGCAGCATCCGTCCGCACCTGCCGGACGTCACTGTACACAACAATTTCCGTAAGGCTTCGTGCTTCAAGTCCCCGGTACTTTACGGCGCCAGATCATGATCTGTAGATGAAGAATATGATGAGCAGCGCTGCAACCGTCAACCACCCAAGCCAGTCGACCCAACGGTGCAACCTCTGTTCCATTGCCTCGCCACCCCAGGACATGAGCAGGGCGACCAGGTAGAAACGCAGACCGCGTCCGATAAACGATGCCAGCATGAACGGCAGGAAGGCCATGCTGACCACCCCGGCCGTGATAGTGAACACCTTATAGGGGATCGGTGAAAAACCGGCAGCGAAGATTGCGAGGAAGCCCCACTCATCGAACCACTGCTGCGCCAGTGCGAAGGTCGCCGCATAACGGCCTTCCTGCAACCATGGCTGAACGAGCTCAAAGGCAAACATGCCGATCAGATAACCGAACATGCCACCCAGCACGGAGGACAGGGTGGTCAGGGTCGCGAACCACAATGCACGGCGTGGTTGCGCCAGGCTCATCGGCGCCAGCATCACGTCAGGCGGAATCGGAAAGAAAGAGGACTCGGCGAAACTCAATCCACCCAGATACCAGGGTGCACGCGGATGACGTGCCCAGCGCATCGCCCGTTCGTACAATGGTGAAAAAATCTTCATTCAGCTCACGCCGGTGACCAGCGGGACGAAGCTCACCCGCTCGAGCAACTCGTGCTCATAACCATCGGTCGTCCGAATGACTCGCACGAGTGCCTGCTCATCGCGACGGCCGATCGGCAGCACCATCCGGCCGCCTGGACAAAGCTGCTCCACCAGCGCCAGCGGGATGCCCTCGGGCGCGGCGGTGACGATGATGCCGTCAAACGGCGCATACTCGGGCAGCCCCATTCCGCCATCGGTATGCTTGGTAACGATGTTGCGTATTTTCAATGCCTGGAAACGCCGACGCGCCTGATCGAGCAGCACCTTGATCCGTTCAGTTGTATAGACGCGTCGTACCAGGGGCGCCAGCACCGCGGTCTGGTACCCCGAACCTGTCCCCACTTCCATGACGCTCTCCAGCGGGCCACCCTCCAGCAATGCCTCAGTCATACGCGCGACGATATAGGGCTGGGAGATCGTCTGGCCGTTACCGATCGGAAGTGCCGTGTCCTCGTAGGCGCGGCTCGCCAGCGCCTCATCGACGAACAGGTGGCGCGGTGTATTGCGCATGCTATCGAGTACGTGATGGTCGCGGATGCCTTCATCACGCAGCCGCTGGATCAGGCGCTCGCGCGTACGCTGCGAAGTCATGCCGATACCCAGATTCCCCGGCGTCATCTTTCGAGCTCCAGCCAGGTCGCCAGCGATACCAACGCCTGGTGCCGCGTCAGATCGACCTGCAACGGCGTAATCGACACGAAGCCATTGCGCACCGCATGAAAATCCGTACCCGGACCAGCATCCTGCTCCGCACCTGCGGGACCCACCCAGTAGATCGGCCGCCCGCGCGGGTCTTCGGCCTTTACCACTGGTTCGGCCTTGTGACGATGACCGAGGCGGGTTGCCACCATGCCCTGCAGTTCCTCATAAGGAAGGTCCGGCACATTGACGTTGAGTATCGAATCCGCCGCCAGTGGTCTTTCGCACAGACGCTGCACCAGCTCGACGGCGACCCGGGCCGCCGAATCGAAATAACGCGGCGTATGCGATGCAATCGAGATCGCGATCGCCGGGTAACCGAGAAAGCGCCCCTCGGTAGCCGCCGCAACCGTACCCGAATAGATTACGTCATCGCCCATGTTTGCGCCCGCGTTGATCCCCGATACCACCATGTCCGGTTCTTCTTCCAAAAGTCCGGTGATCGCAAGGTGGACGCAGTCTGTCGGCGTACCCTCCACGCGAATGAAGCCGTTCTCACCGGCACGCGCACGAATGGGCTGTTCCAGGGTAAGGGAGTTGCTCGCGCCGCTTCGATCACGGTCCGGCGCCACCACGACCGTTTCCGCAATGCCCGAGATGGCGCTGTGCAGTGCCGCGAGGCCCGGGGCCTGATAACCGTCATCGTTGCTGAGAAGAATTCGCATACCATCCTGAGTGCCGACCGGACATTGTCGCCGGGCGGTTTTTTTGGCTGACCGATGATACTGCAAACCCTGCCCTGCCTCACCTTGATCTGGACCCGATAAGCCGTTTCAATCACCGCCATGGGCGACCCAGACAACAACCCGGACGACAAAGACGACGGCACATTCCGCGAGGCGATGCGCGACGTCGAACCCATCGAAGACGGGCGCGCGCTCCCATACCGTAAAAAACGCCGCCCCGAACCCCTCAATCTGCCAGTCGGTGATGAACGTGCGGATGACTTCGCCGACCTGGCAATCGAGACCGGGGAGTTCCTGGAGTTTCGCCGTCCAGGTATCCAGAACCGTGTATTCCGTGATCTGCAGCGCGGTGTGATCGAGGCGCAGGGGACGCTGGACCTGCATGGCCTTCGTGTACGCGAGGCCAAGCCGGCATTGGCGAGGTTCCTCAATTACAGCCTGGCCAGCGGCCGGCGCTGTGTCCGCATCATCCATGGCAAGGGCATCGGCTCTGGTGGCCAGCAGCCCGTTTTGAAGCAGAAGACCAACCAATGGCTGCGCCAGAAAGACGAAGTGCTCGCCTTCGTGACCGCGCCGCGTTGGGATGGCGGCAGTGGTGCGGTCTATGTGTTGTTGTCAGGCAAGTATCGGCGGCACGATTAGCCACGCAATCGCCGCATCAGGAATCCGGATCGGTTTCATCTGCGTCCGGCGAACAGACGATCTCGCGCAACACCGCGGTCGCAAAGGCCCCGGCGACCAGATGAAACGACAGCAGCAGTGCATCGCCCTGCCATTGCCACGCCAATCCGGAGACCACCAGTCGGAACGCACGCCGGTCAGCATCCAGCCCCAGGCGCGTCAAACCCGCGATCCACGGCTGCGCATCGGCAAGCGCCCGTTCCTCGTTCAGTTTGGCATCCGCATCGGGCTGCAGCGCACGTCTCACACGACCGCACAAGGGACCGGTCGGATGAATATCCAGTTGTGCAAGTCTGTCCGCAATCGACGGGTCCGCAGGCTCGTACATGAATTGCCGCTGTGATCCCTCCAGGGACATCACGTCACCGTCTATCGCCCGGTCCCAGTTTCCAGCGCTGACGCGCGCCGCCAGCACCTGATTGAAAAGCTGAGAGCGCGCCGCCGACAGCAGCATGCTGCGCTGCTCACGCCCACCTCTGCGACCGCGCCCGGCCAGCAGTTCATCCGCACGCTGCAGGTTTTGTCCGCCACGTCCGAAGCGCTGACTGCCAAAATAGTTGGGTACGCCGGCATCACGGATGCGTTGCAAGCGCTGCTCGGCCTCGGCGACGTCACCCGCCACGCTGTCGATCCTGATGCCGAAGCGATTGCCGCGCAGCGAGCCACGGCGGATCTTTCGGTTGTGCCGTTGCGCGTCGATCACCTGCAGGGATTCGTCCTCGATCATTGACCAGTCCGGCGCCTCGCGTCCCGGCAGCTGTACCGAAAAATGTTGCGTGGTAACCGCATTGCGGTCTTTGAGCCCGGCGTAACCGATCGCCACCTGTGGCACACCGGCGAGCCGCGCGATCGCCCTCGCCACGTCATGGGTATTGCGTTCGCGTTTGCGCACGGTCAGAAAGACGTGCTCGCCATCGCCCGAGGCCTGGTAACCCAGCTCTTCCTCGACGACGAAGTCCTCCGGCGAGGCACGCAGCCGTCCGCCCAACACCGGCCCACCATGGGCGAAAGGCAGCTCCAGCGTCGGATCACCCGATGGCAGGGACTGTGTCATCAGATCGCCACCAGCAGCACGACCGCATGCGCAGCGATGCCTTCGCCACGCCCTGTGTAACCCATGCGTTCGGTCGTGGTGGCCTTGACGTTGACCCTGTCTTGCGCGACCCCCATGTCCTGGGCCAGATTCGCGCACATGTCCCGGATGTATGGACCCATGCGCGGCGCCTGGGCCACGATAGTGGCGTCGAGATTGGATACCCGCAGGCCATGCGCCGCGACGGCGTCTCGCACGCGACGCAACAGTACGCGACTGTCGATTCCGCGGTACTGCTCATCCGAATCGGGAAAATGCCGCCCGATGTCTCCAAGCCCGGCGGCACCGAGGATCGCGTCACAGATGGCATGAATGAGCACATCGCCGTCCGAATGTGCCTCCAGGCCAAGGTCGTGATCGATACGGACGCCGCCTATGACGATGTGAGTGCCTTCACAGAAGCGATGGGCATCAAAGCCGTGACCAATACGCATGGATGATTTACACGGGTACCAGGGGGAGCGCGATCATAACACCGGTGGCGCGTTAGACTGACGTCATGGAACTGTTCGATACACACTGCCACCTGGACGTCGAAGAGTTTGACGAAGACCGCAACGAGGTGCTCGCCGCGGCGCGTGCGGGCGGTGTCAGCGAGCTGCTGGTGCCGGCGGTGCAGCGCGCGACCTGGCCGGCACTGATCCGGCTGTGCGCCGGCGATGCCGGCCTTTATCCGGCACTGGGCCTGCACCCCGTGTACCTGTCCCGGCATAAACCCCAAGACGTGGCGGCACTGGCCGAGCAGGTGGCGCACACGCGACCAGTGGCCATCGGCGAGATCGGGTTGGATTGGTTCGTGCCGGATCTCGACCGCGAAACGCAGCAGCGCCTGCTGGAGGACCAACTGGAGATTGCGCAGTCGTTCGGCCTGCCCGTCGTGCTGCATGTGCGCAAGGCACATGACGCCATGCTCAATACGCTAAGACGTTACCGCCTGAACGGTGGCTTCTGCCACGCGTTCAACGGCAGCCTGGTGCAGGCGGATCGTTACCTCGACATGGGGTTCCACCTGGGGTTTGGCGGCATGCTGACCTTCGAACGGTCGAATCACCTGCGACGTCTGGCGGTTGCACTGCCGCTCGATGCGATCGTTCTCGAGACCGACGCACCAGATATGACAGTGGCCTCGCATCAACATCAACGCAACAGCCCCGCCTACCTACCGGAGGTGTTGTCCACGCTGGCCGCACTTCGTGGGATGTCGGAAGAGCAGGTCGCAAACCAGACAACTGCCACGGCGCGCCGCATTCTGCGCGTGTGATCGTGGGCGCGTGCCCCGCCCGACCTGTCAGGGCGTATGCCAGTCGGCAGTGGACTCGTCATCCTGGCGTGCCAGATAGTAAGCAGCCAACGCCAGGTCTTCGGGCCGGGTGATCTTGATATTGTCGGCACGACTTTCGATCATGATCGGGCGCTGACCCGCCCATTCGATGGCACTTGCCTCGTCGGTCACCAGATACCCCGCGTTCAGCGCGCCTTGAAGCGCATCGAACAACCGGCCAAAACGAAACATCTGCGGTGTGAATGCGCGCCACAGGTGGGTCCGCGCTACGGTCTCGACGATGCGGTCGGCAGCGTCCGTCCGTTTCATGGTGTCATGTACTGGCATGCCAAGCAGTCCACCGACGTCGTGGTCGCACAGCATGTGAATCAGGCGGTCGATGTCTTGGCGCGTAACACAGGGCCGCGCAGCGTCGTGCACCAGCACCCAGTCGCCGCGGTCTGCGCGGGTGGCCAAGGCCTGCAGTGCATTCAACACCGAGTGACATCGTTCGACACCGCCACTCACCCGGACCAGGTCGGGATGGTCAGCAAACTCTGTTTCCGCCCACCAGCTGTCGTGCTCACTCAACGCAAGATAGATGCCATCAATCGAGGGATGCAGCAGGATGCGTTCTACCGTGTGGTCGATCACTGCACGCCCGTTGAGATCGAGGTATTGCTTGGGGACAGCACCACCCATGCGCCTGCCCACGCCGGCGGCAGGCACGATCGCCCAGAAACGCGGTTCAGTCACGCGCTTTCCCCTCTGGCGGCAACAGCTGAAAATAGGTTTCGCCTTCGCGAATCAGGCCAAGCTCACTGCGGGCACGCGCCTCGATCGCTGCCAGCCCATCTTTGAGGTCGTCGACTTCGGCCTGCAATGTGGCATTGCGCTCGTAAAGGTCGGTCAGTTCGGCACGCTGGGCCGCCAGTTGGCGCTTCAGCGTGACGACCTCGGCAAAACTGCCTTCACCGACCCACAGACGGTACTGCAGCCCCACGAGTACCAGCAGAATCACACCAACCGCCACCTGCAGCTTCCAGCTCACTGCCGTCCCGATCTGGACTAGAAGCAGGGAAAGGCGCTTTTACCTGCGAACACTGCGTCATCGCCCAGCTGATCTTCGATACGCATCAGCTGGTTGTACTTCGCCACTCGGTCGGAACGCGACAGCGAGCCGGTCTTGATCTGGCCGGTTGCGGTTGCGACAGCGAGATCAGCGATCGTGGTGTCCTCGGTCTCGCCAGAACGATGCGATATCACCGCACTATACCCGGCGTCATGCGCCATACCGATCGCCTCCATGGTCTCGGTGAGCGTGCCGATCTGGTTGAACTTGATCAGGATCGAGTTCGCAATTCCCTTGTCGATGCCTTCTTTGAGGATGCGCGTGTTGGTGACGAACAGGTCATCGCCGACCAACTGAATACGCTTGCCCAGCTTCTCGGTCAACAGCTTCCATCCCGCCCAATCGCCCTCGTCCATGCCGTCCTCGATCGAAATGATCGGATACTGGTCGACCCAGCCGGCAAGAAAATCGACGAACCCGGCCGAATCGAAGGACTTGCCCTCGGATGCCAGGACGTACCTGCCCTCTTTGAAGAATTCCGAACTGGCGGCGTCGAGGCCGAGGTAGATGTCCTCGCCCGCCTTGAAACCCGCCTTGTTGATCGCTTCGAGGATGACTTCGATCGCCTCTTCATTGGAGCGCAGGTTCGGTGCGAAGCCGCCCTCGTCTCCGACCGTCGTGGCCAGCGCCCGCTTTCCCAGCACCGATTTGAGGGCGTGAAACACCTCGGCACCGTAACGCACCGCCTCGCGGATGGATCCGGCCGCGACCGGCAGAATCATGAACTCCTGCAGATCGACGCTGTTATCGGCATGCTCTCCACCGTTGATGATGTTCATCATCGGCACCGGCATCCGGTAAGTGCCGGTACCCAGCGACTGATACAACGGCATCGCCTTTTCCTGCGCTGCGGCATGTGCCGCGGCAAGTGACACCGACAGGATCGCATTGGCGCCGAGGCGCGATTTGTTTTCGGTGCCATCCAGGTCGATCATGCGGCGGTCAATTGCCTCCTGGCCGGCAACATCCTGGTCCAGCAGGGCGCTTCGGATCTCACCGTTGACATGGCCCACCGCGGTCAAGACACCCTTGCCGAGGTAGCGACCCTTGTCGCCATCACGCAGCTCCAGCGCCTCACGCGAACCAGTCGAGGCACCCGATGGGGCGACCGCACGACCGATCGCACCGTCAGCGGTCAGTACATCGGCCTCGATCGTGGGATTGCCGCGCGAATCGAGAATCTCACGCGCGCGGATGTCGATGATTTCGGACATGGAAACTCCTGAATGTCGAAAAATACCGTAGCCTGCGGCGACCGGCGATGATGCGACGCTGGAAACGCCGCACCCGACGACGGGCCGCATGATTTTCTGATTTCTACCCGGTTTGGCCGGCGTTACAGATCTTGTTCAATGAAACCCTGGCGCTTGACCGCCTGGTCGATCTCGACAAGCGTCTCAAGCAGCGGCCGCATCCTGTCCAGCGGCCACGAGTTTGGGCCATCCGATAGCGCATTCGCCGGGTCTGGGTGGGTCTCCATGAAGAGACCGGAGATACCAGCCGCCATCGCCGCGCGCGCCAGCACAGGGACATGCTCGCGCTGTCCACCGGATTTGCTGCCCAGGCCACCCGGCTGCTGCACCGAATGCGTCGCGTCGAACACCACCGGGCAACCGGTCGAGCGCATCACGGCGAGGCCGCGCATGTCCGACACCAGCGTGTTGTATCCGAACGACACGCCACGCTCGCAGACCATGATCTGCTGATTGCCCGTCGCACGCGCCTTGTCGACCACGTTGCCCATGTCCCAAGGCGCAAGGAACTGCCCTTTCTTGATGTTCACCGGGCGTCCGGCACGTGCCACCGACTGAATGAAATTGGTCTGCCGACACAGAAATGCCGGCGTTTGCAGGACGTCGACGACCGCCGCGACTTCGTCCAGCGGCGTGTCTTCGTGCACGTCGGTCAGCACCGGCAGGCCGAGCTCGGTCTTCACGCGCTCGAGAATCCGCAGGCCCTCATGCAAACCCGGGCCACGCGGGCTGTCGTGGGAAGAACGGTTGGCCTTGTCGAACGACGACTTGTAGATGAACGGGATGCCAAGCGAGGCGGTGATCTCTTTCAGAGTAGCGGCCACGGACAGTGCCGAGGCCTCGCCCTCGATAACGCAGGTCCCGGCAATGAGGAAAAACGGCCGATCCAGGCCGACCTCGAAACCACAAAGTTTCATACCGATGCCGCCTCTTTCACGGTAGCGTTGCGGTGTATCACGGCTGCCTCGACAAAGCCCTGGAACAGCGGGTGGCCATACCGCGGCGTCGACGTGAATTCCGGATGGAACTGGCAGGCAACGAACCAGGGGTGCGCAGGGATCTCTATCATCTCGACCAGGCGTCCATCGATCGAGGTCCCGGCCACTTTCATGCCGGCATCTTCAAGTTCCTGCCGGAAACCGTTGTTGAACTCGTAGCGGTGGCGGTGGCGCTCACTGATCACATCCTTGCCATACAACTGGCGCGAAATAGTACCCTTCGCGAGTTTGCAATGCTGTCCACCGAGACGCATCGTGCCGCCGAGGTTGACGCCGGCCCCGCGCTGTTCGACCGAACCGTCGGCATTCAGCCACTCGGTGATCAGCGCAATCACCGGGTAAGGCGTACGTGGATTGAACTCGGTGCTGTGCGCCCCTTCCAGATGCGCAGCATTGCGGGCGAACTCGATGACAGCCACCTGCATCCCAAGACAGATACCGAGGTAGGGAACGTCGTTCTCCCGCGCGAAACGCGCGGCCGCGATCTTGCCCTCGACACCGCGCTCACCGAAACCGCCGGGGACCAGAATCGCGTCCATACCGCGCAGGCTTTCCACACCGCCCGTCTCCAGTTGTTCCGAATCGATGTAATGGATATTGACGTGGCGAGCCGATTTTATCCCGGCATGCACCAGGGCCTCGTTGAGCGACTTGTACGACTCGGTGAGGTCGACGTATTTGCCGACCATGGCGATATCCACCTCGCCCTGCACCTTGTCCAGGCCATCGACCACTGCCTGCCATTCGCTCAGATCAGCCGGCGGTACGTCCAGGCGCAGATGATCGACGACGATCTGATCCAGATCCTGGGCATGCAGCATCAGCGGGATCCGGTAGATGCTGTCGGCGTCGATCGCCGAGATCACGGCGCGTTCCGGGACATTGGTGAACAAGGCAATCTTGCGCCGTTCGCCATCCGGTACCGGGCGGTCGGCCCGGCACACCAGCACGTCCGGCTGGATGCCGATCGAGCGCAATTCCTTGACGGAATGCTGGGTCGGCTTGGTCTTGATCTCACCAGCCGTCGGGATATAGGGCACCAGGGTCAGGTGCATGAAGAGGACATTTTCGCGCCCCATCTCGACGCCCATCTGACGGATCGCCTCAAGGAACGGCAGGGACTCGATGTCGCCGACCGTGCCTCCGATCTCGACCAGCGCTATGTCCGCATCACCGGCGCCGCGCAGGACGCACTCCTTGATTTCGTTGGTGATATGCGGAATCACCTGCACTGTGCCACCCAGATAATCGCCGCGTCGTTCCTTGCGGATGACGTTGTCGTAGATCTGCCCGGTGGTGAAGTTGTTGTTCCGCCCCATGGTGGTGCGGATGAAACGTTCGTAGTGCCCCAGGTCGAGATCCGTCTCCGCACCATCGTCGGTGACAAACACCTCGCCGTGCTGAAAAGGACTCATGGTGCCGGGATCCACATTGATATAGG
>ERZ795048.3864-NODE-3864-length-10795-cov-8.329888_pt1 | contig 10795 bp, 12 predicted proteins | sample MGYA00375132_ERZ795048 | MGnify/ENA primary metagenome ERZ795048 (study PRJEB30177, sample SAMN05720225) | activated sludge metagenome | isolation source: Anaerobic digester | place: Hong Kong | collected 2014-12-17 ...
GTCCCTGTATCGACCGCATGGTCCCACACCGCGGCATCGGCGTCCCGCTCCCAGGATACATCTTCGCTCATAGCAGCGAAGACGTTTCCTGAGAGAAGCAGCACAATGAAGACAATTGTCCATGTTATGACAGCGCGCATTGGTATCAACATCACCCCGAAAAAAATGGCCTTTTGTAGTAGTGCGGATTAAGGGGGAAAAATGACAATTTTTTTATGATTTTATTTTGCAGAGAACAAGGCGGCTTCAGCCCCTTGTTGTTATGATAGTGAAAGATTTCTGACAGCCAGATATTACAATGGGCTAAAGCCCGTTGTTCTCGTATATCGGAATTTCTTCTTTATTGGCAATCGAACTATGAGGAACAAAGTAACTGTTTATGCGGGGATGAAATATAACCAAAAAAGAGGGGGATTGATCTTCCCCCTCTTCTGTAACGCATAAATAAGTGCCTGCTTATTTTTTCTTCTTTGCGGGAGCTTTCTTCTTCACTGGAGCTTTCTTTGCAGCAGCTGCTTTTTTTGCTTCGGCATCTTTTGCTTTCTTTATTTGTCCTTCCAGCTTTATCAAAGCTGCCTCTTCCTTTTTAAGCTCAGCTGCAAGTTTTTTGACCTTACTTGACTTTCTCTTCTGGTCGACAAGTAATTGCTTTAAGGTTTTCTCAGCCATTTGTTAAACTCCTCAACTATAATTTATTATGCGTCTGATTCCTATTTAAGAAAACATATTCCACAAACTCCACATTAGAATAACGTGCCAAAATAGAGTTTATCGAATTGCAACTATTATACATATAAACAATTGACTATTTATGCAAGCAAAAAATTATATTAAGTTTAATAAAAATTGTTTCATACTGTATATTTTTTATAATGATTTTGATACCATCCGCAACAGTCCATTGGATAATTACCCTGTGTATATTTTTTTATTGCCCGCCTTTTCGAAAACTTTTACTGGTATACAGTGAATACTATGATATACTGAATACGCAATAGTGATGATAACAAAATAAATGGTTGCAACTTTAACCGTTCTCCACGCATTAATCATCCAACACATTTCAAACAGGATACTACATATGTCGGATAATTTTCCAATTGTCTCAATAGTCGGACGGCAAAATGTCGGAAAATCTACACTTTTTAATGCCCTGGTCCGCGACCGGAAAGCGATTGTTGACGCGTTCCCCGGGCTGACCCGTGATATTCTTTCATACCATGTGGTCCACAAATCTTCGACCTTCGCGTTGTGCGACACGCCGGGTCTTGACCTTGGAGAGACTGATGAACTGTCACAGTCAATTCTTGAAATTGCCCATGAACAGCTACGCCGGTCATCACTTATTCTTCTGCTTCTGGAAAATCCTGCCCCGGCTCCTTTTGACCTGGAGCTTATTTCATTTCTCCGTAAGCTTTCTGTGCCGGTCATTACCGCGATCAATAAAATGGACAACAGCAGCGACATCGCAAACATGGGAAATTTTTACGAGACGGGTTTTAATGACATCATACCCATATCGGCGTTGCGGAAAAAAAATCTTCCCCTGCTTCTGGATAAAATCGTGGACCTTTTCCCCGCCAGCACACGCAGGGCTCCGCAGAGCGATATCAGAATCGCCATTGCCGGAAGGCCGAACTCCGGCAAGTCAACACTCCTGAACAACCTTATAGGATATAACAGGGCTGTGGTTTCAGATATTCCCGGCACCACCCGCGACTCGATTGACGAGGAATTCAACTTTCAGGGAAAGCGGGTCCGTATTATCGACACTGCGGGACTGAAAAAAAAGGGCCGCCTCGCAAACAGTGTGGAATTCTATTCCCATACCAGGACCATTGAATCGATAAGCAGATCGGATATTGTCATTCACCTCCTTGACGCCACACTCGGCCTCACGGAAACCGACAAGAAAATTTCCGGTGAAATTATGAAGGCAAGGAAAACAGCCGTTATCGCTATTAACAAATGGGACGCGATTGAAAAATCGACAAAAACCTTTGATGAATTTAAGGATAAAATTATTTTCAAATTTTACAAAGCTGCTGACTACCCCATTCTTTCTATAGCGGCAAAGGACAAACTGCGTATTCACAAACTGATTGAAACCGCCATAGAGACATATGAAAGATCGCTGCTGAAAGTTGACACGCCGTCATTAAATAAAATGCTGGAAAGAATTCAGCACTCCAACAGGCTGCCGCTCCTGGGAGACAAGCTCAAAATTTTTTACGGCACCCAGACTGGAAGCGCGCCTCCCAGGTTTAAACTCTTTGTGAATAACGCCGAACTCTTCCGGAAGGATGATATCCGCTATCTGGAAAAAGCCCTGAAAAAGGAACTCGCCCTTGAAGGTATTCCTGTGGCAATAGATATTGAAGGCCGGAAACATGAAAAAAAATCGTACAAAAAAAGGTAATTTGAATAAAATTTTTCAGTTTCGCTTGACATTATTTTACCCTGCATCTACATTGACTCAACGTTGACGGAACACATCGCTTTTTAAAAAAAAGCGAAAAAAAAGAAAATTTTTTTAAAAAGCCTTGACAAGTAAATCAGTATGTTTTCTTATGCTACACGTTGTTAATTGAAAACTTTTTCCTGGTGGCTATAGAGAGGAGGCCACACCTGTTCCCATTCCGAACACAGAAGTTAAGCTCCTCATCGCCGATGGTACTGCATGGGTAACTGTGTGGGAGAGTAGGACGCTGCCGGGTTTGAAATAATACATATCATACCCAAAGCTGTGGATAAAACCACAGCTTTTTTTATTATCCTTGCTAACCATACATTATTATTTCAGGTCTCCGCCGCCCGCACCCGGTATATTGTTTCAGTATTGTATTTTGCGTTTTTTTCATACAGCACCACTTCGTTTTTTACATATACAGCGGAACTCTTGCAGCTTTTTTGCACTCTGCGTATAACCCTTCCCCGCATCTCCCCAGGGCCATCTTTTATTTTCACTATTCGTCCCGGCAATACCCTGGTGAAATGATCCTTCATTAAATAATGTATGCGGCCATTCCTCAGTATTGATAATTTCGCGGCGCTTTCCCCTTCAGCAATATATCCGGCGTACCAGACCGCAGGACCGGGGTTACTGAACCGCAGCACAGAATATCATCGCAAAAAAAAGAGCTGTGAATAAAATTCACAGCTCTTTTTCAAAAGTATTATGCTGTATACGATTACTGAACCACTTCCCCGCCAGTTACTCTTTTCTTAAGACCTCTGGCCTGGACCTGGTAAATAACTTCACAGTTATCGTCTTCGTCATACGTTTCCTTGATTACAGAGCCACCTCTTACAAGACCGCTGAATTCCTTCATTACAGCTACACCAGTTGATGCATAATCAGCAGCACCGGCAGCACCTTCAAGTCTTGCACCCTTGAATTTCTCAAGGATAGAAGCTTGTGCCATAATGATAGCAGCAGACTTCGCAGTTCCTCTACGCTGAATTTTGTTCTGGAGACCCGGTTTTGGAGCGCCTGTTGATGTTATTCTGAATGTATTGTCATCCAGCCATCCTTCTGTAATAAAGCTTTCTCCTTTTACCTGTCCGCCAAGACCACGAGGACCGCAGGATACTATAAATGCCGCTGCAAACATTAATACAGCTGCTGACACAACAAATTTTTTCATACAAAATCCTCCTTAAAATTGATTGCTTTGATAAGGTTAACCGGCCTTTATTTTTCCCGATTACAGTATACCCACTCCAAGCTATCACTCTCGTAAAATTAGAATATATAATAATAATAGATAAAGGGCACGTCAACTTAAAATTTAAATTTTTTTTGAATTGGACTGCCGGTTGCAGTGAGCAGTTTTAAGTCAATATTATTAATTATTCTGCCACAATTTTCTTTTTCTGAATTTGCACCTTTTTTCAGTCCCTTTTTATTACATCTTTGGATTTTTTTACTATCCTTGTCAGAGTCAACACAACAAAAACAGTAACGGCAATAAGGTTAAAAGCAAACCATAAAAAGCTGTATTCACGGTTCTGCACCCACACATGCATTCCCGCGGCACTGAATCCCGTACCCAAACCGAGAAGAATAAAATCGCCGAACCGCGCAAAATTATTTGCGACATCATCCCGTATATATTCTGACGCATTTACCCTTCTCTCCTCTATGGAACCCTGCAGCACAGGGAGAAGGACAAAAAGGATGACCACCACCACGGTACCCGGTAAAAAAAAGTGTGAGATGTACATGAACAACGCACCAAGGACAAGGGGCACGATAAAGAAAAGCAGAAATGAAAACACAGTATTAGCCAGAAAGACAACCTTCAGGCTTAAAAGCATCGCGGGCAGGAAATTCACAATTTCCTCCCTTGAATATACTGTTTTACTTGTTATAAGATTTCCGTAATAATTAATAATGCTTACCACAAGCAGGTATACAACACACGTCACAATGATGGATAGTACCGTCATCACCTACTCCTTATCACGAATGAATAACCTGGTCCCCGCGGGAAACGCAGGCAGAACCCATACCCGAACAGCATACATATTCACAGCTACTGTAAAACCAGCCCTTTCGGGCCATCCGCCAGAAATACTGAACCGGCGGAAAACTTTTATTGTTTTATCAGGACCCTTCTTCCCTTAACCTCAAGCTTTTCATCACAGAAAAGCTTTACAGATTCCGGGAGCACCCGGTGCTCCTCTTTCAGTATCCGCGCAGAAAGTTTTTCAATGGTGTCGTGTTCCATCACGGGAACCGGCGCCTGCATTATTATCGGCCCCGTATCGGTTCCTTCATCAATGAAATGTGAAGTGCATCCTGAAATTTTTACCCCGTAATCAAAAGCCTGCTCCTGCGCGTGAACTCCCGGAAAAGACGGCAGGAGAGCCGGGTGAATATTGATAATCCTGTGGCGGAATGCTGACACAAAAACCGGAGTAAGAATTTTCATATATCCTGCGGCCACAACGAGGTCCGTTTTATAATCCTTTAAAAGCCGTATCAGCTCCCGGTCATATTCCTCACGGCTCTTGTAATCTGCAGGATCCACAAAAAAAGTCTTCATCCCGAAATCCACCGCAAGATCAAGGGCTTTCGCGTCTTTTTTATTTGAAATCAGAATACCAAGTTTCGCGTGTATATCGCCTCCAAGCACATGTTCCGCAACAACCTTAAAATTCGATCCCCTTCCCGATGCAAGAAATGAAACTGTTTTTTTTCTCATCTTATCCCTGATTGCCCTCTTTCAGCTTTTTTTCCAGTTCATCAATCCTGTTTTTCAGCTCATCAATTTCCTGTTTTGAATGAAGGCCAAGCTTGTCCATTGTCTTTTTTACGATACCGTTCACCTGTTCCTCAAGGCTTTTCTTCGCCTCTTCCGACTGTTTCACTATATCATCAACAAACTTTTTCCCTTCCTCCTCGGCAAGTTTGGATTCCTCAGCAATTTTTTTTGCCCATTCCTCCACCTTTTCCTTGCTCATCGCAGCAACGCCGACACCGGTAAGCATCATTTTCTTCAATGTTTCAATCATACTGTCCTCCATATACACAGCATTCTACGCAGGATTCCATAACAGCCGTTTCCCGCAAATTCCTTATATAGTATATAGTATACAGGAGCGGCTGTATCCCTGTCAATAATTTACTTTGCAACCGGCAGGAACATCTGCGGACATAAAAGTTTCCGGCAATTCTACAAACTTTTTTATAATCACCGTGATCTTCACGGACACATACTTGACAATATCACCTTCCTGCTGTTAACTGATAACGGTGCTGTCCGGGAGGCATCAGCGTGCTGCCGTGCATCCCTCCGCATCACAACAGCATCCTGCTGAACCATTACATGTCCCGGAGGACCCATGGAGATACAAATTCTCGAAAATATATTCGAATCAAACCGTGAAATGGCGGAGGAAATCCGCAGCCTTTTAAAAGAAAAAAAAGTATATATGATTGACATCATGAGTTCCCCGGGGGCCGGAAAAACCACCCTTACCGACACAATACTGGGAAGGCTGAAACACGAATACCGTTTCGGTGTCATTGAGGGCGATATAAAAACGGCCACTGACGCCGAAAAGCTCGCGAAACACGACATCCCCATAGTCCAGATAGAGACGTCCCTCTTTGGAGGAGACTGCCACCTGGAAAGTTCCTGGATCATGAAGTCCCTCGACCACTTTGATCTGGACAATATCGACTGCATCATAATAGAAAATGTGGGAAACCTCGTGTGCCCGGCTGAATTTGAACTGGGAGACGATGAGCGCATGGTGGTGCTCAGCGTGACCGAAGGGGAGGACAAACCCGTAAAATATCCCCTGATGTTCAACTCTTCACGGACCATGGTACTCAGCAAAACCGATCTCCTTCCCTATCTGCCGTATGATATAGACACGGCAATCGCGAACGCGCGGAGGGCCAATCCTGACATCACAATTATAAAAACAAGCGCCCTTACGGGAGATGGCATAGAGGACCTTCTGGACCACCTGAGAACAAATATCGACCGGAAAAAAAACGGATAACCCCATGGCGGAACTGAATACAATGCAGCGGAAAAAATTGTGAACGCTGAAACACTGCAGCAGCTCCGGGATGCCCTCACGGAAACATTACCGGAAGGTTCCGTGCTCACCGGCACTGAAGCTCTTGCGCCGTACTGCACCGATGAGGCCCCTGATCTTTCATCGGAACCGGACATTGTGGTGAAGGCACGGGACACACAGTCAGTATCCGATACGCTCCGGCTCTGCTCACAGTTTAAAATACCGGTAACCACGAGGGGGACCGGCACCGGCGTCACCGGGGGATCCGTGGCGGTGCGGGGCGGCGTGGTACTGGCCCTGGAAGGAATGGACCGCATCCTCGAAATCGACAGGGAAAACATGACATGCACCGTGGAGCCCGGTGTCATTACCGGCGATCTCCAGCGGGCGGTCCTTGAACATGGCCTCATGTACCCCCCCGATCCCTCAAGCCTTGATTCCTGTTCCATAGGGGGAAATGTCGCCGTGGGGGCCGGGGGGCCGAGAGCGGTCAAATACGGCACCACCCGGGATTACGTACTGGGGCTCGAGTTTGTCCTCCCCGACGGCACCGTCATGACCTCCGGCGGGAAATTCATGAAGAACGCGACGGGATACAGCATCACGGGACTTCTCATCGGTTCCGAGGGCACCCTGGCTGTTATCACAAAAATAATATTGAAACTCATTCCGGCGCCGCGTCATGCCATTGATCTCCTGGTACCCTTTGACAGCATCCGGGAGGCCCTCAGCACGGTACACCGCATCATTTCAGGGGGCGTCATTCCCGCGGCCCTGGAGTTCATGGAGGAGGACGCCCTGACCCTCGTGGGGAAACTGCAGGGAATGGAGCTCCCCTTTCCGGAGGCAAAGGCGCACCTGCTCATACAGCTTGACGGCAATTCGGAGGATGATATCGCCCGCGATATTGAACGCCTCATGGCGCATATACCCTCGGACCCCGACCGCATTATCGTGGCGGAAACCCCGCAGCAGCGTGAAAGGATATGGAAGGCCCGGAGGTCAATCCGGGAGGCGATAACCAGGGAAAGCCCGGTGTTCCTCGCGGAAGATACCGTGGTCCCCCGGGCATCCATCCCCGATTTCCTGATGGAACTGAAACAGCGGTTCGGTGAACGGGGCCTCCGTTCGGTCATCTTCGGCCATGCCGGGGACGGCAATGTACACGTGGACGTCCTGCGGGACACCATGGAGAATGACGCATGGAATAAAATTTGTATTGAAATCAAAAAAATAATCTACCATACTGCTGTATCATACGGGGGAACAATTTCCGGGGAACACGGGATCGGATATCTGAAGAAGGATTATCTTCCCATTACCGCAGACCATGCGAAAATTGAACTGTACCGGCGCATCAAGCATGCCTTTGATCCCGAAAATATTCTCAATCCCGATAAAATTTTCAGTGCGCATCAAAAGTAATATTACATGAAGATATATCTCCGCAGCAACAATATCGACCCGCTCCTGTACTTTAACGCCGGGGGAAGACTCCAGGGGCCCATGATGGACTATTTAGAATCCCTGAATGTTCCCCTTCATGAAGTTCCCGCTTTTCAGGAAATCAGTGAAAGCTCCGGGGGGGCCCTTGTCTTTCCGGTAAGTATTGATACAATTCCCCACACAGTACAGCTCATTGAATTACTGCGGACAGGGGTGAAGGATCTTCCGCGGATTATTATTGCAACGGATTTGTATCTTCCGGGTCATATTATTGAACTGATGAAACAATGCGGCGTGGAAGGCATTATTGACCTTTTCGAGGGGGGGCGTTTCACATATTTCACTCCCCGGAATCACCACAACCGGGACCGTTTCGAAAATCTATACCGGGAGCTCCTTGTCCTCATTGACAATTACCTGAAAGGCAACCTCTCCCTTCTCTTCAGCCATAATACCATCTGCAACGCCGTGGTAAACACATCCCCCATTCTGATCTGCGTGACAGATATGGCGGGGCGCATAATTTTTTTCAACATGAAGGAAAAAAATCTAAAAAAATATGCCGTGAACATTGAAGAGGTATATGGGAAAAACATCCGTGATTTTACGGCACACGCAGACACGATTGAATCACTGTACCGGGACATCGATGACAGCAATGATGTCTGCACATCGGAAATCGTAATCAGTCATAATAATTCCTCCTACAATCTCTCCGTTACCGCAAAAAAAATGTCCATGTACACCACTGATGTTGTGCTGCTGGTGGGAGTAAATATTACCCGGCAGCGGAAGACAGAGGAACTCCTTGCTGAATCTGAAATAAAATACCGCCTCCTTGTTGAAAATTCATCCGAGGGGATCTGCCTTATTAAAGGGGAGGCAATTGTATATGCGAATCCGCGGTTCATGAAAATCTTCGGCATTGATCAGAATAGCGAAATACACCATATCCTGCTGCGTGATCTTATAACTGAAGATGATAACAATATTGTTGAGGCCATACTTTCACGGGGAAGTGACGTCCTGCCGAAAACCCTTGAAGTCCGGGGCAGGCGCATAAACAGTGACATAGTGGATATTGAACTCGCCATCTCATGCTTCACCATGGACAATGAAAACTTTTTCCAGATCATTGTACGGGACATCACGGAAACAAAAAAAATCTGGCAGAACATACTGCAGTATGAACGGCTTTCGGCAATCGGGGAACTCGTTTCCGGCATTTCCCATGAATTCAATAACATTATCACCTCTATACGCGGCTACATCCAGTACGCTCTCACCACGGAACAGGAACCGGAGGAAATGCGCGGCACGTTGAATATCATTGACGGCCTCACAGAGCATGGCGCCAACATAATAAAAAAGATCAGCATGTTCAGCAAACAGGAAATCGAGAACAGGGAATACTGCCGCCTTGGAGATGTGATAGAGGACATGCTTTCCATACAGGAGAAAATATTCTTTCAGGAAAGCATAACGCTGAAAAAAGAATATATCAGCAATCCGGGAGTGTGTATAGACAGGGCCCTTATGCAGCAGGTGTTCCTGAATATTCTCGTTAATGCTGTCCACGCGATCCGCCCCATTGGAAAGGGAACAGTCACCATTACCATTGACAGCCAGCATAGTGACGCGGTGATCCGTTTTCATGATACCGGGGCCGGTATCGACCCTTCAATCGGCGATGATATCTTCACGCCGTTTTTCACCACAAAAAAAGGCCGCAATAATGATGTACTGGGCACCGGGATGGGACTTCCCATTTCAAAAAATATTGTGGAACAGCACAATGGCACCATATCCTTTACAAGCACCCCCGGCAGCGGCACAGAGTTCACTATCCGGCTTCCCCTCCAGGAAACGCCGGAGTCATTACCGCAGAGGGGCCATGAAACAGATGTTGAAGAGCAGGATATTTCGTCTCTCCGGGTACTGGTCACCGATGACAACACGGGGGTCCGGGAACTGCTGAAGAACATTCTTGCCACACTCGGGGTCCGGGATATCGCCATGGCAGTCAACGGAAAAGAGGCACTCGGGATGGCGGCTGCCGAAACCTATGATATTATATTCATGGATGTGTCAATGCCTGTGATGTCGGGTACCGAGGCCTTCAGGATGATACGAAAAGAAAAACCGGAACAGCGCATTGTTTTTATTACGGGACTTTTTCAGGAGGGGCACATCAAAGACCAGGTGGATAATGAAAGCGCCTACGGGTACATCACCAAACCATTTGATATTATGGAAATAAAAAAAATTATAAAGAGCATTGCCTTTACTGCACGGTAGCAGCTGTTATGTGCCGCTTTCAGCTTTTTTCGCGCGTTTCTGTTCTGCTTTCATCCTTTTCTTTTCAGCCTTCAGTAATTCCTTGTGTGTGGTTCGCCCCTGAACCATGCCTGTCACTTCATAATCAGGTCCCCCCGCCGCAGAGCCTCGCTCATCCCGAACCGCACTGACCCCGGACTTCCGGGATTTTATTTTTTCAACAATATACTTTGCCAGCATTTTCCCGAACTGGGCGATAAACCCCGTCACAAGAATTGTCACGACCCATTTCAGTACCGTCGACAGTTCAACATCCATTCCCTGCATCTCCGGAATAATTATTATTGCCAAAAAACCCGCATCACCTACAGTATATCATAGAACGTATTCCGGGAAAACATTTTTCTGTATCAGGACAACATCGCTGAAGATATGGAAAGCACGCAGGGCACAGGACCTGCACCGGCACGATACATCACCGGAGAGAATGCTGCATGAAAGAAAAATTTTACGGAGCATTTATGGGAGCAGT
>ERZ795048.3865-NODE-3865-length-10795-cov-6.776164_pt1 | contig 10795 bp, 12 predicted proteins | sample MGYA00375132_ERZ795048 | MGnify/ENA primary metagenome ERZ795048 (study PRJEB30177, sample SAMN05720225) | activated sludge metagenome | isolation source: Anaerobic digester | place: Hong Kong | collected 2014-12-17 ...
ACTTCCTCGAGAAGCCACTCAGCCACAAGGCACATCATCTGCTTCACACACATTATACAGACAGATCAAAGAAGAAGTCAGGTGCTGCTGTTAAAGAATAAGTTCTCAAATCAGCAAGATTTCTGATTTTATCAGTATAAGCCATCCTCTACGGATGGCTTTTTTCTTTTGTTTTTCAACTACACCTAATTAATAAATAATGAAACATATTAATTTATATTGACATTTTATTTTCATCTTCTGGTTTTTATCAAAAATGATATATAATCATAATCGGATATACTTTTAATAAAAAAATACAGGGTGAAGAACGTGAAAGAACATGGTGAAAATCGAAAAGATTGTATCCTGATCGTGGATGATGTCAAGGAAAACATCGATGTGCTGAACGGTATACTCATAGAGGATTATACGATAAAGGCCGCGCTGAACGGAAGAACGGCCTTGAAGATAGCGGAAAGATTTAAGCCGGACATGATCCTGCTCGATGTCATGATGCCGGAGATGGACGGTTTTGAAGTCTGCAGGCACCTGAAGGATAATCCGGTCACACAGAATATCCCCGTCATTTTCGTAACGGCTAAAAATGAGGACGTCGATGAGGCGAAGGGATTTGGGATGGGAGCCGTAGACTACATCTCGAAGCCCGTCAATTCACTTGTCGTGAATTCAAGGATAAAGACACATCTCGCACTCTCAAATCAGAAAAAAGAGCTGTCAAGAAAAGTCCGTCAGAAGACCGAAGAGCTGCAGAACGTGCAGACCGAAATCATCAAGAGTCTCGGAAGGGCTTCCGTGTACAGGGACAATGAAACCGGGGCACATATCGACAGGGTCAGTGAATATTCCTACAGAATGGCAAAAAAGCTCGATGTCGATGAAGAGATCGCTCAGATCCTCAAAGAGGCCTCCAGGATGCACGATGTCGGTAAAATTGGGATTCCCGATCATATCCTGAAAAAACAGGGGAAACTCGATGACGACGAATACGATGTGATGAAAACACATACCGAGATTGGCGCGGATATCCTCGGAAAACACGATTATTATATCCTGAAGATGGCAGCCGCCATCCCCCTGCAGCACCATGAAAGATACGACGGGAAGGGGTATCCGAAGGGACTGAAAGGGGAAGAGATCGCATTGTGTGCCAGAATCGTTTCCGTCTGTGATGTCTTTGACGCCCTGACGACTAAACGGCCGTATAAAGATCCCTGGTCCTTTGAAAAGGCGTTGAACCTGCTTTCCGAAGAAAAGGGCCGGCAATTTGATCCGAAGATCGTCGAGGCCTTTATCTCGGATATCGACCGGATCAGGATCATTCATGACACCTACCGGGATGAATCCTGACACACGCTCTCCCGGTTTCGTGAAAGATCGGTAAAAACTACCGTTGGATCAGACAGATTATCGCACCGTTGAAAACAAATCGTTTAATCACGCATCGTGCCCCCTCTTCTTTTTCCCCCGGTTCATATAGGCCCTTCCAAGAGTCATGACGACCTTTCCGAGAGGGCCTTCAAACTCCTTCTGCACCTTTTTCAATTCTTCAGGAATATTGATTCCCTGTGGACAGACCTGTTTACACTTCCCGCAACTCACACACTGACTGACGAGATGCGGTTTTTCGCCGGCCATGATGCCACCGAGTCTCATCAGATAAAGCATTCTGTTCGTCAACCTTTTGTTAAAGAGATACCTGTTGTTGTAAAGTTCAAAAGCAGTCGGGATATCCACTCCAACGGGACACGGCATACAATATCTGCAACCGGTACACGGGATCTTTCTCAGACTCAGATAGGTATCGGCAGCCTTTCTCAGTATCCCCACCTCTTTCTCCGTCAGGGAATCCGGTGGGGTCTCGGAGGCAATCCGAATATTCTCGCTGACCTGTTCCATCGTATTCATCCCGGAAAGAACGACCGTCACCTCGGGATGATTCCACACCCATTTGAGTGCCCATTCCACATTCGAACGCTTCTCATCCGCCTTATCGTAATGCGCCTTGACCTGTTTCGGTAATTCACCGGCAAGATTTCCCCCGAGAAGAGGTTCCATGATGATCACGCCGAGTCCCTTCGAAGCGGCATATCGCAGTCCGCTCTTTCCCGCCTGATTATTCTCATCCAGAATATTGTACTGGATCTGACAGAAATCCCAGTCGTAATCATCGACGATTCTCGGAAAATCATCTTTGGGACCATGGAAGGAAAATCCGATATGCCTTATCTGTCCCTTCGCCCTGATATCGTCCATAAATTCCTTTATGCCGAGACCCTTCATCTGTTCCCATGCCACACCGTTGAGCATGTGGATCAGATAATAATCGATCACTTCCACATTCAACTTTCCAAGTTGTTTATCAAAAAAGTTGTACATATCCTCCCTGGATTTACAGAGAAACTGAGGCAATTTGGTCGCGAGCTTCACCTTTTCCCTGTAGCCATCCGCCAGGGCTTCACCGAGAAATTTCTCACTGTTTCCACCGTGATACGGCCACGCCGTATCGATATAGTTCACCCCGTTATCGATGGCATATCTGATCTGTTTCATGGCTTCCGCCTTGTCAATCCTCCCGCCTCTCGTCGGAAGACGCATACATCCGAAGCCAAGAGCGGACAGCCTGTCACCATTTGAAGGCATCTGTCTGTAAAGCATCATATCAACTCCTTATCTCATCCATTTGATTTTTATGGTCCGATCAGCTTATGGCCGATGTTTCAGTTTCGGTATACTTCATCAACTCAGTAGTGGAAAACTCGATGACCGGAGTCAGGATGTCCTGGTCATTCCGGCGTGTCAGTCTCGTTATATCGACGATATAATCATAGAGATTCTTTGTGGAACGCCGGTACAGCTTCCAGCCCCATTCGTCAAAAGCCGGTTTCACAAACCATCTTTCAAGAACAACCTTGAAGAAGGCGAACAGTACAACGACGATTGTCCCCATCAGTTCAGATTCCATGTGTGCACCAGCTCTGTGGCTGAGAGCAGATAGTACGATGACTAGAACCACGGAAAGGATCATCTCCGCCGCCGTAAGGATACCGTGAAGATTCCCAAAGAGTCTTGAAAACCATTTGGCTCGCTTCGCCGCCTTCATGGAAAATTTCCGAAATGAAGAGAGGTTCTCTCCCCTCTTCAGGACCTCTTCAAACTTCGAGCAGCAGGATGTCTTACAATTCTCCGACGTCGTTGTCATAAAACTATCTATTCGTTCCTGTGCATCCTTAAACGCCCATGTAATGTTGTAGCGCTGCTTCTGCCGATATATTTCCTCAAAATACTCAAAGGTATCTTTTAAATCTTCTGAAATCATCTTTGCCCCCTTTAACTCACGGCCCACGTTCAGATTGAACAATCAGTCACAGTGTTTTCAAAAAGCCTTCTTCGTTTCTTTCCACCCCTATCAAGAGTGTTATGACTGATTGATCATTCATATACTAACACATCCATTGCACTTTGTCAAATCACAAATCTGCCCTTCGATCAAAAAAAAGGAAGCATTTAATCGAAAGATTCACGATAAATGCTTCATAAACAATAAAGACTGAGTATTCAGTCATATTATACACTCCAAAATGACACTTGTCAAATCGCATAATTTGATTCAACGATTATCGATTACAAATTCCATTCCATAACAGGTCAAATGTATTTTGTATAATCGTCTGACAATCTTCAGGTTTATACTTGTTGATATATTTTATCGTTGATACCATGATGCCCTGCACCACGGCAAGAAATAATTCCCTTTCGATTTCCCTGATTATCCCGTTTTCCATCGCATCACGAATATAGCGTTCAAGAAAGCCAAACTGCTCGTTTATTCTTTCCTTATTCAGATGTTCTATAAACGGGGACTGGCAGAACGATTCCTTGAATTTAAAGAATTCAGGATTTTCATATCCCCATTGAATCATCAATGTCCAGATCCTGTTGAACCCTTCCTTGAAATCCTCCGTCCGCTTAAAACCGTTCATGATGTATTCCACCGAATGCTGCTTGATAAAAAGATAGAGACTGTTGATCAGCTCTTCTTTTGATTCAAAATAATTGTACAGGGTTCCCGTGGAAACACCGGCCTCCTTTGAAATTCTCGAAGTTGGCGTATTGTGGAAACCATACTCATTAAAAAGGTGTAAGGCCGCCATCAGCAGTTTTTCCTCTTTTTGTTGCAATTCTTTCATCGTTGACACCTCATCCTGTAAGCCCATATTGAACTGACTAATCACTCACATTCTAACATTTCTTTTTTCCGCTGTCAAATATCAGAGGTGAAGGCCTGTTGGAAACCCACACCACGTTCCTCAAAAGAATATGATAAAATGTGGTAATCGGCTGTAAAACAAACTCATTGGAGGGACTTAATGGAGAGAAGCGCTATCGACAGGAAGCAAAGGGTCGAGATAATGGTTATAGGTGAAGGATAGTGTATGAATAAAACGGCCTTATTTTCTATAGGGGAGATGTCGAAACTGCACGATGTTCCCGTAAAAACGCTCAGGTATTATGATGAGATCGGTGTTTTGACGCCGGTTTATGTCAACCCTGAAAATGGCTACCGGTATTATTCACTGGCTCAGTTTGAGATCCTCAGCACCATCAAATACCTCAGGTTCCTCGGCATTCCACTCTCGGAAATCATCGAGCATGCCGTTAACAGAGATGTCTATGATTTTGTTCGTCTGCTGAAAAGGCAGCAGCAACTGACAGAAAAAAAGATAGAGGCCCTCAACGTCATCAGAAACCGATTTAAAAGCCGTATAAACGAGATAGAAACTGCCGTCGGTATCACCGAGCACGGCATAATAACCCTTGAACATCACAGGTCAAGAAAGATCGTCCGCGAGAGAACTCTCATCAGAACAAATGACGACCTGGAATTTGCCCTGAGGCAGATTGTACTGAAACATCAACTCGTTTCTTCCATCTTTATCGGGAAAGTCTGTCTTTCCGTTTCAGAGGAAAATCTGAAAAGGGGGATTACCGATGAGTATTCTTCCGTTTTTATCCTCGGTGAGGACTTCCTTGAAGAAGTGGCGTTTGACGAATCCCTTCCGGAAGGGAATTATCTCCGTATCACCTTTATCGGTGATCATACACAATCCGGCCCCTCCTATCAGAAACTGTTCGATCACATGAGAGCCAACCGGTATGAAATAACCGGCGATGCCATCGAAAGAACCATCATGGATCATTCGGTTTCGAACAAAAAAGAGCATTACATCACCGAAATTCAGATACCGGTCATTCACTGACTACGTCTTTCTCCCCCCTTGACTCTCCAGTAGCTGGATAGTTTATACTCATGAAAATAAAACCAGGGAGATGATACAAATGCAAAACTCATACGCCAATGAAACCATAAGACTGCTCAACGAGCGGGCCAGTCTGAGGGCATTTTCAGACAGGGAAATCAGCGATGACATCATGAACGATATTCTTGAAGCCACAACACATGCGGCGAGCGGGGGCAATCTTCAGCCGTTTTCCGTTATCAAGCTCACAGACAAGCGTATCATGGAAAAGATCGTATCATTCGGCAATCAGCCCTTTATCAAAACGGCACCGATAAACCTCCTGTTCTGCATCGATTTTTACAGACTCAAAAGGATATCCGAGATGGAAAAGGCACCGTTCACGGCTCAACAGGCCTTCCCGCATTTCTGGATAGCCTTCCAGGACACGATCATTGCGGCACAGACGGCCTGTACGGCCGCTGATTCATTCGGACTCGGCTCGGTTTACATCGGGACCATCTTCACGATGCCCGATTCACTTGAAGGAACCATCGACCTGCTCGAAATCCCCGAAGGTGTCGTTCCGGTCGTCCTGATCTCTATGGGTTATCCGAAGGTCCAGCCGCCAATTGCCCCGAAATACGGGATAAAGACACTCGTTCACGACAACAAATATCATAAGCCAACGGATGAAGAGCTGAAAGCGGCCGTGGCTGAAAAATACGCCGACAGAATCATCAGGGTTAAGGATGATAACGATAAAAGACTGGAAGACATCCGGACAGTCTGCGAAAAGGTTCAGGGTAAAGCCTTCGCAGACGAAGTCATCGAAAAGATAAGGGAAACCGGCATCATCTCTACCTTCCAGTATCGTTTTGGACTGCATTACAAGGCTGATTACATGCCGACAGAAAACGAAACCCTCGTTAAAAACATCAGAAAATGCGGTTTTGATATCTTCGAAAATCCCGAATTCACCAAATAGCGATCTTCGGCATCATTTAAAGGGGGGAAAAGTATGACGCTCACCAATACGATCTATTTTCTGATTGCTTCCATCCTGCTCACACTGATGCCGGGACCAGATATCATCTTCGTCATCACCGCGAGCATCACGCAGGGGAGAAAAAGTGGGATATTCACATCGTTCGGTCTGTGCACCGGACTTCTGTTTCACACGACGATCGCGGCACTGGGGATCTCACTGCTCATCCAGAGCAGCCCGATCGCTTTTTCCCTCCTCAAATACGCCGGGGCGGCCTATTTGTTCTATCTGGCATGGGTGGCCTTTAAAGAGAGGAAAGAGGAAATCAGTTCCGAAAAACTGACCCACATGGATATGCGCAAGTATTATATCCGCGGAATATTCATGAATATCCTGAATCCAAAGGTCTCCCTCTTCTTCCTCGCCTTCCTGCCGCAGTTTGTCCCCGAAGGCACGGGAAACACCTCTTTTTTCATGATATTTCTCGGTTTCCTGTTTATCCTGCAGGCCATCACCGTTTTTACCACCGTGTCAGTCCTGTCCGGATCTATCGGCGAAAGGCTTCTTAAAAGCGAACGGTTTCCAAAGATCATGTCCTTTGTCAAGATAACCGTCTACACCATCTTCGGCCTTAATCTCATCTTTGAATTTATTTAGAGTCTGCCCGGAAACGGACCCTTTCATAAAAAAGCACGCGTCCCCTCCCTTACGGAGGGGATTTTCTCATTCGATCTGATTCCCGGTTTCCTTAATTGGTATGGTAAAATTATATAAAATCGGTCCTTTTTAATAGTCCAATCAGGCGTTATACTCAGTCAACAAACAACCGGAGGTGTCTCATGGAATACAAATCATTAGCGAGCAGTACGACAGAACAGGTGTGGTCGGCCTTTAACGATGCGTTTTCAGACTATGAAGTCCCGATACAGATGCCCCTTGAGAAATTCATCTCGGTGGGAAAAAGGAGAGGAGCGGATTACAACATCTCGCTCGGAGCGTATGATGATACACGGCTGTCGGGTTTTGTCGTCAACGCCGGCGGGGACTGGCAGGGGAAAAAGACCATCTACGACTGCTTTACAGGCGTCGTAAAGGATTATCAGAGGAAGGGAATCGCCACTCAGATGCTGGAGGCGAGCTGCGCCCGGTCAAAGACACTCGGATTCGAAAACTACCTCCTTGAAGTCATCCAGTCAAACACAAAGGCCTATGAACTGTATCTGTCAAAGGGATTCGAAGTGGTCAGAAGTTTCGACGTTTACCGGTGCGAGGTTGAAAAACTCGTACTCTCCGATAAGGCTGAGAAATCATTTAAAATAAGGAAAATGGATAACGCCGACTGGGAGACCTTCAGAACATTCCGCGATATCACCCCTTCCTGGCAGAACAGTGATGATTCCGTCCAGCGCACACAAGCGGACTTTGAGATCTTCTGTGCCTTTGACAAAGCAGAATGTATCGGATATCTCATCCTGGAAAGTGAAACGGGAGATATTCCTCAGATAGCCATACATAAGGATTACAGAAGAAAAGGGATTGCATCGGCACTGATAAAAACCGCCGCTGAGAGTAGAAAGGCGGGATACAGACTCTCCTTCCTGAACATAGACTCCGCCTATGTGCCTTACGGCGACTTCCTGAAAAATATCGGAGCAGGGCTCGTTGTCAGACAATATGAAATGATCAGGACACTTTAACGGAAAGAGGCCTGTCATGAAAAAAAACGCATACCTTTACATGCTGATCACCACGTTAATCTGGGGAGGTTCTTATGTTGTCGGAAAGGCAACCGTCGGCGAATTTCCGCCACTGACACTGACATTTTTCAGATTTCTGATCTCAGCCGTCATCATCCTTCCCATCATGATAAAGACGGAGGGGAAAAAGGCGAAACTGTCCGTGAAAGATCTGCCGCTGATGTTTTTACTCGCCTTAACAGGCGGGTTCGGATACAGTATGATGTACTTCTTTTCACTGGTCCACACAACGGCCATCAAATCATCGATGATCGTCGCCATCAACCCACTCACTACCCTGCTGTTGTCCGCCGTTTTACTCAGGGAAAGGCTCAGCTTCCTCAAGGTCGGGTCTATACTCATCGCCCTGTTCGGCGTGATGATCACGATAACCAACGGATTCTCCATGTTCCGTTCAGGATTCAGTCTGAACCTCGGAGACGTCATCATGCTGCTCGCAGTCGGTCTGTACTCCTTTTATTCGGTCATCAGCCACAAGATCATGAACAGGTATTCACCCGTTATCCTGGCGGGATACAGTTTCATCATTTCCGCCTTTTGCATGATTCCGATCGTCTGGTCCGAAAGGCCGTTTGAAATCTGGATGAATGCTTCTCTGACAGGCAGACTCAGTGTCATCTATCTCGGGGCATTCGCATCGGCCATCGCCTATCTGCTCCATCAGATATCCATCAAGCATCTCGGTGCCAGCAAGTCCATGAGTTTTTACAGCCTCGTCCCCGTGTTTACCGCCATCTTCTCCATCATCTTTCTCGGCGAAACGCTCTCGTTCAGTCTCATTCTCGGCGGATCAGCCATACTCACTGGAATCTGGATGAATTACAACTACAAGGGGAAAAGACATGCTTTTAATACTGCTGAATAAGGAATCAAAAGAACCGTTATACAGACAGATTGTCCATAGGATCGCTCAGATGATCGAATCGGGAAAGCTTCAGAATGATGAAATGCTGCCCCCCACACGACGGCTGGCCGAGACGTTGCATGTCAGTCGGCAGACGATCGTTCAGGCCTATGAGGAACTCTGGGCACTAGGCTATCTGACAAGCGGCAGCGGCTCCTACACAAGGGTCAGAAACCGGATGGCCACGGTTCAGAAAGAAAACAGGACTGAAGCGGGAATAGATTATGAGAGACTGATAGGAACGGAAAAGGTAAAACAGCTGAATCAACTGATCGGCCGGTATCAGCCGGCTGAAGCAGCCGGGAAACAGCTGATCGATATGAGTGTGATGAACCTCGACAGTTCCGTCTTCCCGGTAAAGGAATTTCAGAAGAGTCTGAACAAAGTCTTCAGGGACTATCCGGACTCAACACTCAATTACGGTGAAACAGCCGGATACATCAAACTCAGAGAATGGATTTCAAAGCGGATGCGCGATCATTCGACAGATGTCTTTCCCGGCGAAATCATCCTGACAAACGGCATCTCGCAGGGATTTGAACTGATCCTGAAACTCTTTACCTCGCCGGGGGATACGGTCTTCACGGAATCTCCCGGTTACCGGATCGCCAACAATCTCATGAAACTGCATCAGTTGAATATCATCGAAATCCCCCTCAATGAGAGCGGAGCAGATCTCGACCAACTGGAAGAGGGAATTAAAAAATGTCTGAAAACGGGAATTATACCAAAACTCTTTTACACCGTCCCGTCTTTTCAGAATCCGACGGGTATCCTCACCAGCCAGAAACACCGGGAAAGACTCATCTCGATCGGCAATCGCTATTCACTCCCGATCATAGAGGACAGCTTTGAAGAGGAGATCACTTACTTTGACAAGAAGACCCTGCCGATAAAATCCATGGACGTGGAACAGATCGTCTTCTACCTCGGAACCTTTTCAAAGGTCCTGTTTCCGGGTATCCGTGTCGGTTGGATTGCCGGTGAAAAAAACTGTATCGAACAAATGAGCATCCTGAAAAAGATGAGCTACATGTCCGGCAACACCCTGACCCACGCCGCCCTTTACGAATTCTGCAGCAGCGGACATTATGAGGGTTTCCTGAAAAAGGTTAACCGGCATTACGCCGCCAAACTGAAAAAGGCCATTCATCTGATGGAGGAACACATCCCTGAAAAAGGCTGTACATGGAACAGACCGACAGGCGGTTACCTCTTCTGGTTGAAGATAAAGGCCGGTCCGGAACGCGAAAGTGAACTGATGAAGATCTGTGACTCAAACGGTGTAAAAGTAGCGGCCGGTAGTGAATTCTTCCTGAACAACCCGGATGCCGTCTACCTCAGGATCTGTATCTCCTCACTGTCCGACACTGAAATCGAAAAAGGGATCCCCCTGCTTGGAAAGGCCATCCGGGAATTTCTCACAAGAAAATAGCGGTCTCTTATGATCATTAACCTACTCAGAAGATTTTATGCTTTTCTGATCACGTTTCATTTTAATCTGTCTCATAAAAAGGGTTATTTCACAAGCCTTAATAATCAAACGATAATATTTGTCGTATAAAATCGCCGGGATCTCTTTTGTATTTTCTCGTTTCGATTCGATAAAAAGACTCGAATCACGCGGGGTTATAAACGCCGTGAAATTACCCCCTGCCCGGATAACTGGCGAAAGTTTTACGCAAAATCAGAGATAAAGGCCCTCATGAGGGCGGTGAAATTTGCTGATGACATCAATTTTTTGAGGGATGATTTCGAATTGCTAAAGGGAAAATGGGAACTTTAATTAATCATCAGATTCAGAGCCAACGTTTAACACGTATATGTCATTCTGCATAAGATGGTCTTTTATTCCCCTGGTATAACCATTTTCAGAGTACACAAGAAACAACGCATTTTCCTTATT
>ERZ795048.3866-NODE-3866-length-10791-cov-5.367083_pt1 | contig 10791 bp, 10 predicted proteins | sample MGYA00375132_ERZ795048 | MGnify/ENA primary metagenome ERZ795048 (study PRJEB30177, sample SAMN05720225) | activated sludge metagenome | isolation source: Anaerobic digester | place: Hong Kong | collected 2014-12-17 ...
AAGGAGGAATAATGGCAAACCACGAACAGTTAAGTCTTGAAAGATTTTCTCATTTATGTAGGAAATATGATGTTCCGTTACAATTAATTTCAGCTATCCAAGAAGAAGCTGATCCAATCAAGAGAGAGCAATTGTGCAATGAGGTTGGCAGATTTCTTATCTCAGCGATGTGTAGTTTTCGCATTGAAAATTCTGACGCTAATGATGTCAGAATAGCTGCTGGTCTCGATGGAGACGAAAATATTGCTCATAATATTATTTTTCCAAGTAAAATTAGATAGCTGAGATTTTCTACACAAATCTTAGATATATAAATAATAAGATTTACGTCTGGGGAAAATTGTCAATAATCCAGCCAAGCCGAAAGCAAAAAAACCCAAGTTAGACGTGGTTTGGTAGCTGGAAGATTAAGCCTTAATCCGCAAATTTCCTTAAGAAAAAAAATTGCGTGAAAGAAAAATTACCTCTTTCTAGTATTACAGTTAGATAAAAGTTGTAAACAGAAAGGAGGTAACAATGTCAAAAAAGCAAGTAATTTCCCTAGGAGTGGTCAGTTTATTAACTGCTGGAATCTTCTTACTACCAGGCGCCGCTGATGCTTATCGTGGTGATCCTAGTCTTGAGGGTCCAAATTGTACTGCTGAACGACACGAGGCTATGACAGCTGCTTTTGCCAATAATGATTATTCAGCTTGGCAAGAACAAATGAATGGTAAAGGTCGAGTAGCGGAAGTGGTGAACGAAGGTAATTTTGCCAGATTTGCAGAGGCTCATCAATTAGCCGAAGAAGGTAAAGTTGAGGAAGCTGAACAAATTAGAGCAGAGTTGGGTTTGGGACTTGGTAATGGCGCTGGCGAAGGTCAGGGCACTGGTGAAGGCCAAGGTCAAATGAAGCGTTACAATCGCTAAACGGTTTTAAAAAAGGCCCCCTTAATTATTTAAGTGGGCTTTTTTTACTTTTTAACTAGATTGAAAAATATATTAGTTATAGTCAACAATGAGCTTTATAATAGCGATTAATCAATAGTTATGAGCAATTACCAAAAATTAACTGATGAGGAACTGGTGGGCCTGGTCAGAGATGAAGATCAAGAGCTATATCGATACTTGATTGATCGTTATCAAGCTAAATTACTGCGTTACGCTGTATATTTGACTGGCGACGATGATCAAGCGGCCGATGTGGTGCAGGAAGCCTTTATTAAGGCTTTTGTTAATTTGCAGTCATTTAATATTAAGAAAAAGTTTAGTAGTTGGTTGTATCGCATTACGCACAACGAAGCAATGAATAGACTCAATCGTCACCAACGAGAAGTGCCCATTCTCAAAGATGTCGATTTTGCCAGCGACCTTGATTTAGAAGATGATTTTATTAAAAAAGAGCTAGCTAATCTGGCCAAAAATTGCTTGGCGCAGATGCCAATCATTTATAAAGAAGTTTTAACCCTATATTATTTGGAAGAGCAATCCTATGAAGCCATTAGTGATATTTTACGAATAGCCACTGGTACAGTCGGGACCAGACTCAATCGAGCCAAAATTATCATGAAAAAAATATGCCAAAAACAAAAAAAATAGCAAGCAAGAAACCAACGATGAACCAAACGATGAAAAAATCGATGTCTAAAACAGCAAAAAGACCGGCGACTAAAGAGCTTGACCTTAGTCAAGAAATCATGAGCAAGGTGAAAACTGGGGAAATTAACATGAAACCCAAGTGGTACTTTGTTTTGGGTTCCAGTTTGTTATTTTTTGCTGTGGTGGTTTTGCTAGTGCTGGCAGTGTTCTTCTTTAATTTAACCGTCTTTATGTTGCGCCATCAGGGACCAATGCGCTTGTGGCGTTTAGAGACGTTACTTAGTCAGTTACCACTGTGGATACCAATTTTGGCTGTCTTAGCATTGTGGGGTGGAGTTAAATTATTAAAAAAATATGATTTTTCTTATAAGAAGAATTTTTTGTTGATTATTGTGGGTTTAGTGTTGGCGATTATTTTGGCTGCTTTTGCGATTGATAGCTTAGGTTTTAACGAATTCTGGGCGAGAAAAGAACCAATGCGCCGTTTTTACCAGAATTTAGACCCAAGTCTTGAAGGTAGACACCTAAGAAATACGCCAAGGCAAGGTAGTGGTCTACAATTTTAGCTAAAAATAATCTTATTTTTTCTTTTTTTTCAATTGCTGCAGTAGAGAAACTACCAAGCCCACAACAGCAATTAAGCCAGTGCCGATTATGAATGCAGCGCCGCCCGATAAATTAGATAAGATACCTGTTCCGGTAGCAAAACCTCCCAAACCACCAGCATTTCTTCTCTGAGCAGTAACGCCATCAGCTACATCTTTATCAAGCGATAATAAATCATTGTTGAGTATTGCTTCTTGTTTCATCATCTCTCCACCAATAACACCTTTATTGATCATTGGTGAACCAGGTATCATTTCCATGGAAAAGTCGTCGAATATGGGCATGGGTTGTGGAATGGGTCCATCCCAAAAAACGTTAATTCGGCTTTCATTTTCAATCATTTGGGTATCTTGGAAACGATTGTATTGCTCCATCAGTCGCTTCAAAGTTTCAATCTGCTGTTGATTAACCAAGGCAATTAAAGAAGAGTAGGGGCTGACTAAATTGGCTTGACGAGCAGCTTGATCTAGTTGATCCAGGAGATTAATGTCACCCACTACTTCTTTGCTTTGTTGACTGACAAATTGTTGCAAGAGAGCTTTATTACTAATCATTGCCAAAGCACTATTTGCGCTGAAAACGTTATTAGCTGGAATAGTTGACAAGCCACTAAACTGCAGACTGAGTTTTTGATTCAAATTAATGGCATTTTCAGCGTATTTGGTAAATAATTCTTGCTTAATTAAGAAGCTACGAATCGCTTCTTCAATGGTGGTGCTGGTGCCACCACCGGTTTGCCAGAGTCCACTGGTCATTTCCATATTCAGTGCTGGCAATTGATCCTCACTAACCCAGTAAACCATGGTCGGCTTAAAGAAGGGAAAATTCTTTAATTGAGTAAAGTCAATGTCTTGACTAGTGACTAAAACAATTAAATCATAATCACCAGTGATTTTTCCCAATTGACTAAAGTCGTTGACTCTCGAAAAGTGAATCGGGTCCAGTAGTTCCTTGAAATTATCAGCAGTTATTCTTTCTCCAGCACTAATTACTTGATTAAACTTATATAGATCAATTTGCGCTTCGTTTAACCAACCCAAATCTGTTTGACTAAATAATTCGGCGAATTGATCGAGGGTTTGGTCCTCTTCGTTATTGAAGGAAGTATCATAAACAATGGCTAAACGATAAGCTTTGAGCAGGGGCAATACATCTTTAATTTCTGCGCAGGCTAAGTTTTGCAAATCTGGATCATTGGCGTGAAAAATAATGTTGGCGTTGCGTCCAGCTTCGTTGAGAGCTAGGTTTTGCTCCTGATTTAAGCAGAGATCTCGAACTTCACTGTCTATAGCGGCTATTTGATCGCCAGTCTCTTGCAAATAGCTGATTTGGCCATTATAAGCGAGGGAAATGGAGCTTGAAGCATCAGAGTAAACATTTGATTCTCGAGTGTAGTGCGGTAGGGCAAATCCTCCCGCATTTTGTGCCACGCTATAACTAAATGAGACTTTTTGTCTTTGACCTTGTAAAGTATTGAAATCATTGCGACCTGGCACTGGGAAAATTCTTAAGCGATATTGATTGGGTCCAGTTTGCTCTAAAAGTGCTGGATCACGTCGTTTCACCAATTCGCGCTCATAAACCTTTTGCGCAGCACCCTTAGGAGCAATCACTCCAGAAAATTCCAAATTAGGTCCGAGTTTTAAATCATAAAAAGCTACTTCATCGGGTAAATTAAATTCATAAATGATTTCTTGCTCTGTGTTGGTCTGATTTTCGTATTCTTCCTCTATAGTGATCCGAGCCAATAAACCATCAGCTTCGCTATCTACAGTAATTTCACGATAAGTGAGTAAGACATTTTTATTCTCTTCTTCCTCTGGTTCTTTAAATCTAACAGCAACTTCTTCAAGTTCGTTTTTGTTTTGATAATAAGGATAACCAAATAGATATTCAAAATTATTGCTCAAGGCTTGTTGATCGGCTCGCTCCTCCCAATAAACAAGAGGATAAGCTAAATTGGTAAAGGCGGTTTGAACAACTTTGGCAAAACTTTCATTCCCAAAAACTTGGGCATAGGCATCGGCTACAAAAGTTTCATCTTTATCAAATAAATAATAACTACGAGCCTCGACTTTGCGTTCCACCAATTTTTGCAATTTTTCTTCATGTTCGATTAGTGGTCGAGCAGCTGTTTCTTGAGTTACATAATCTGCTGCTTGATCAAATTCATTAAGTTGGGCTAGAAGGGGATGATCAGGCCACCTAAATAAACTCACAGCAACTAAAATTAAAATGATCACCCAGCTGATAGCCAGACTTTTTTTTGCTCTGTTTTCACCCAAACTGTTAATCAAGTCTAATCGATTTTTTTCGGTAATTTTCCAGAGGGTGCGTAGCAAAATGTAGGGTAGAGCCGTGATGGTTACAATCAGAATAAAAATAATCAAGGCAAAAGCTAGCTTCACAAACAGTGCCGGATAATTGACTATATAAGGACTACCGTAGTGAAACAAATCTGATAAATATTCTTTTGGCAAACCAATCAAAATTAGCGGTAAAAAGAAAGCAAAGAGCAGGGCGTAATAGCCAAGCAAGATCGTGCTTAATTGACTAAAAAAACCGAAAATGTGACTGGCCAGAGCTGATAATTTAACTTGGGCAAAATGCACATAAAGCACCACAGGGATAGCTAATAGTGCTAAAAGGCTTAATCCCGTAAAAATAGTTGTTTGACCGATTAAACTGGAGCAAAGTAATAATAAAACCGCCAGAGGTAATTCAAAGAGAAACAGCAATTTTGTTAAATTAGTGCTGTCCTTTTGCAAGCCATGACGGATGACAAAAATGACTGTCACAATTGGTAAGAAAAAGAGGCCAAGAAAAATTAAAACATCAATCCAGCCCAAACTTTTGATTACTTCTATAAAGTTTTGACCAATAACTAACGAAAACGCTACAGACAAATTAAAAAATATAAAGTAAAGATTGTAGGCCCAGAAAATAATTTTACCCAAGATCCCAGTACCAGTTTTTTTATTTTTTTTAACTGGCTGGTCAATTTGGCTGGCTTCTGGTTGATGATTTGCCCCGCTTTGACCTTGAGCAATTTTGTTGATGAGAATGTTTTGTGCCAATTGACTAGCTTCTTGAGAAAATTTCTCCGAACCTAAATCTTTATTGCCAGCAAAGATTTTGATTAAACCACTTTCTTCATCAATCAAAACAGCAATCCCAATGGCAGCTTTTGGGTTTTGTTCGCGATATTTAGCAATAATAGCTTGTTTGATCTCGGTCATCAAGCTCGATCGAGCATAACCTTGTTTGATTGCTAAATCGAGCAGTTGGGAAAAATTATTTGGCATATATAAATAGTGTAGCGATTTTTGAGGCTACGCACAAGCTTTGACGCTATACACAAGCTCTAATTTCAACACAAGCTCTAATTTCAACACAAGCTTTAATTACAACACAAGCTCTAATTGCAGAAAATGTTTTAAATTAATAAACTGGCTAGGAGGTTGATGATCGGTCCCAGCAGTTGGGTTACGGCTGATTGGCCATTAAAGATGGGTAAAATGAGGAATAACAAAATAAATTGACCATAGCGCTCCATAGTTACTTCGTATTCAAGACTACTTTCTCTGGGTAAAATGGCTCGCATAATTTTGCCACCATCAAGTGGAAAAACCGGCAGTAGGTTGAATAATGCCAAAGACAAGTTGATATAAATTAAAAATTCGGCAAAGACGGCAATTAAATCACCGCCAATGAGGCGAGAAATGATGGCTAACAAAATTGCAATCAACAGATTGGTTAGTGGACCAGCCGCGGCAATAATCGCCGTATCACGTACGGGCGACTTGAGGTTATAAGGATCGTAGGGGGATGCCTTACCCCAGCCGAAACCAGTCAGGATGATTAAAATTGTCCCCAGCGGATCCAAATGAGCGCGTGGATCAAGTGTTAGGCGTCCCATCACCCGTGGGGTTGGATCGCCGAGTTTGTCCGTCACGTAACAGTGAGCTGTCTCATGTAAACTAATCGACAATAATAAGCCAATTAAAATTAAAAGGAAGGCGAGAGGGCTGGTAAATAATAATCCGAGCATTGCTTCATTTTACTATAAATAGCAAAAGATGCATATTTACTTTTAATCTTGAGCTAATTGCAGAAAAGATTACTCCATGTTAGAATTCTTTCCTATGACAAAAGCTAAAATTAGCCAACTAATCAAAAAATTGCCCAAAGTTTCGCATACTGGCAATAATGTTTCTCACGCCAAAAACCGGACTAAGCGTAAATTTAAATACAATTTGCATGCAGTGACAGTGGTTTTAAATGGAGAAAAGAAAAAAATTAAAGTTCCTACTAGTCAATTGCGTCAATTAAAAAGAGCTGGTTTAACCACTCATTATCAGAAACCGACGGAATAAATTTGTCTTATATCCCTTAAATCTTTGGGAAAGTTTTGCTAGCGCCCAGTTGTTTTGGTGGTTAATTGTCGTCTTGGCAGCGTCCTAATCTGTTTTAATCAGGTTTTTTAATTGTTTAAACTGACAAGGCTCTTTGCCAGCCAATTGCACTTTTTTGAGAACTAAACGTTGACCGCTAGCTAATTTTTCTATTTGGCAACTGAGAATTTTTAATCTTTGTTCACCTTTATGGGTGGGCACAATCGTCCACAAGCCTGGCCAAGGTTGAAAAGCTCGACAAGCATTGTTCACAAATTGCATTTGTTCCAAGATAGTGAGCGGGTAATTGCCTAAAATGCCTTGACCAGCCAATAATTGACTGAGTAATGCTTCTTTTTGGCTACTTAAGGATGATTTATTGTCACTGAGAGTTTTTAATTTTTCCTCTGGAATAATCGTCATTAATTTTTTTAATTGGGACCAAGCAACAAAGGCATCAGTTTTGTTTAAGCTCTGCGCGAATGGGGTGGGCGATGGTTGACTTTGAGCAGTCGCTGTTAGTTCTCCATTGATGAATTGCTTAATGTTTTTTGCCAAAGACTGATTCATTAATTGAAAAGCGTGTTGGTAATAATCGGTTAGTATCCAATCCGCTTTGATGTCAAATTTTTTTTGCACAATAATATCACCGGCGTCGAGTTCTTTGCTAATTGTCATCAAGGTCACGGCAGATTTTTTACCACCAATGATGTTGTCCTGCCAGGGACGTTGAAAATCTTGAAACAACAGAGCCATTTGTCCTGGTGAACTACCGCGCCAGCGGGGTAGCAGTGAGGGATGAATGTTTAGAGTAGTAATTTTGGGGAAAGCTAGTAGCCAATCAGGGATAAAGTAGCCAAAATCCACCACTAGTAAAATATCAACCTCTTGAGAGCGGATTTGTTTCTTCAGTTGCGGATTTTTTAAATTATCTGGAACTAATACTGTGTTGATTTTTTTCTCCTGTGCCCACTGGGCTAAGGGATTAATGGTTAAAGTTTGTTTGCGACCGATTTTTTTTGGCGGGGGAGTCAGTACCCAGAGCAAATTAAAAGCTGGGTCTTTGGTCAGCTGCTCGGCAATTTGTTGGCTGTACTGAGTAGAGCCAGCAACGGCCAAACGATATTGTTTAGAAGCATTAGTTGACATGTTAATCTTTAAATTAAAAACTGGCTAAAATTTCTCGATCTTCGAGTTCTACCCATTCATTTTTTATCAGGACATAAGCCGGTAGACCATTTTCTAGCAGGTGATCGGTAAATAAAACCCCTTGCAGATGGTCGTATTCATGCTGAATGATTCTGGCCAAAAAACCTTGATATTTCTCTTGTTTAGTTTCTAGTTCACCAGTTTGGCTAAAAGTCTGATACGTCACTTCGACCCATGCCCAGCGAGGGACTGGCCCGTAGATTTTTGGTACAGACAGACAGCCCTCAAAATGTTCAGTTTCTTTGAGTAAAGTTTTTTTCTGGCTATGGGCGATGATTTTGGGGTTAATGAAAGCGGTTAGTTGATCCAGTTTATCATCTGGTTTGCTTTTTTGGGGTTGATCTTGCTCTGTTTGATCTTGGCTTTTTTGATTTTGCTCTGTTTGATTTGACGCAGTCTGATCATTCTCGGTAAGATCGTGCTCGGTGTGGCGTAAAACAAAAATTTGCCAGGATTTATTGACTTGAGGTGCAGCTAAACCCACGCCTTCAGGATCTTTTTCCAGTAACAGTTGTTTTTTGAGATGCTCAACAAACTTGGCCAATCTTTTATCAAATTTAGTGACGGGATGAGCCACTTGGCGCAGGGTAGGATGAGGAGCGCTAATAATTTTCATCTGGGCTATTATACCTCAAAAAGCTTGCTTTATTAATCTTTATTCCAAATTTTGCTTAGCTAAAGCTTGTTGAGCTAAATCATTATCTGGATCAATATTTTCCAATATATATCGATAATTATTGGCTGCTTCGGCGGTTTTGCCCTGTAAATCTAAGATTTGACCAAGAGCAAAGTAAGCTTGCCAATAATTAGCTTTCAGTTCGATTGTTTTTTGAAGCAAGGCAATGGCTTGTTCTTGGTTGCCCATTTCTTCTTCCACTAAAGCTAAGTTGTAATAAAGTTTGGCTTCAGTGGGTGACAGCTCGATGGCCTTTAATAAGGTTTCTTTGGCAGCCTGATAAAACCCGGCATTGAGTTGGGCTAATCTGATAAAAATTCTTGCTCGACTCTTATAAAAATTAAGATGCACCGGATTAAGTTTTTGTACATAATTACTGGTTTCAATGGCCGCTTCAGCGAATTGAGCACTATTGGTGGCTTGACCCTCTTGGGCAAAAGCAACGGCTAAATTGCTATATTGAGTAGCTAATTCATCATAAAAGACTGCTTCCTTGGGAGATTTTTCAATAGCTTCTTGCATCAGGCTGAGGCCTGCTTGCCATTTGCCATCTTGAATATAAGTATTGGCATTATAAAAGAGATTATCCGCTCGCCAAATTTGCCAAATACTTTTGTTGACCACCGTTAAAATTAGTAAAATCGCGACTGCTATCAGATATTCTGGCCAGCCCAACTTGGCTGTGGTAATTTTTGGCCAAGTCACTGTTTCTTTAACTATGGCAGCAGCAAAAATACTAAATAATAAATTGGTCGTCACCGTAGAAAAACCAAAGAAATTGCTGATAAACATCGCCAACAAGGCCACACTTAAGGCAATTTTTTGGCTTGATAGTTGTTGAGTTCGCCAAAGTTTAATTAAATAAATCAATAACGCTACAAACAAAGCCAAATAGGTAGCTAAGCCCACCACCCCGGTGGTGGCCAAGAAATTAAGTAGTTCATTATGAGCTTTGTTATATAAAAAATCCCATTCTGACAGCAGATTGTGTTCAACTGGCCGATCCCGATAATAACTATAAGCAAAGGTTTCTACACCTGAACCAAAGATGGGATAGCGTTGCCAAACTTTTAAGGCTCCTTGCCAAACCACTTTACGAATATCGCTCGATTTAGAGCCTCCTTCTGTCATCATCGGTGCACTGATTTCCTCACCATTGCCATTGTTTACTTCTAAACCTTCGGTCAAAAAGCTGAAAATTGATTGATTGGGTCGGCTTAAACTCAATTCTCGGCCAAAGAGGAGAAAAACTATAACCACTACAACTAGCGGTGAGATCAATTGGGGGAGGCTGAGTTTTTTATCCTTTTTTTTATTTTGCAAAAATTTCTCAGCGATGATTTGCACCAATAAAGCAACGCCCAGAGCCAAAAGACCAGATCTGGATTTGGTGAAAAAGAGAGCAGTCACTAATAAAAATAGCAATAGTAGATTAAAAATAATTGGCCAGCGGGTTTTCTTTTTGCCTTGGTTGTGCATAGTTTCCCAGATTTGCCAAATGGCTAGGGGAATAGTCATCAACAAGAAACCAGCCAACCAGTTGGGTTGGCCAAAAGTGGCAAAAACGCGATTTTGCACATCTTGAACCCAGCAAGCCACGTTATATTTGCCAGTGACTATTAAACAGCTTAGTGAGTGCCCAAAATGTTCGGGAATGGCATACAAACTAATTAGAAGAGCGGCAAAAAGTAAATTTTTTAAGATTAAATTTAGTTGTTTTTTACTAAGGTTATATTGAGCAGCAAAAAATAAGGCAAGATAAGCAATAATTGATAACAAACCGCCATTAAAACGCGTGTAATAACCAAAAATTGAGGTCCGCTGATGCATGGAAAAAATAGTTGACAGTAACTGAGAAAAGAAAAACAAAGCAACAAGGTAATTATGAGTTCTATTTTTCCATAAGAGTTGTTTCCTAATTAATGAGCGCCCAGCCCAAACCGCTAGAATTAAACTAGTGAACAGATAAACCACGATCATTTTATTAAATTCAAACAATTCTTGATTAAACCAAGTGAAAACAAAGGGGGTAGCAAAGACCAAAATATTAAAAAGAGCAAAAATTAACTTTTGCAAAAAATCGTCAATTTTTTGTCTTTGACTAGTCATTATGGGCATAGTATAGCGGATTTTCTGCTTCTTTTTACTCTTAATTTGTGTTAAATTAAAGGAGTAAATAAGAAAGCCTGCCTATGACCAATATTCAAGACGATCAAAACGTACAAAAACAGCCAACTAAAGCGGATGTTGATGAATTACTTAATCAACTTGAAGCTCTTAGTCAAGAAATTGCGGCTAAAACTGTTGTTGATCAGCCTCAATTAGAAG
>ERZ795048.3867-NODE-3867-length-10790-cov-14.188822_pt1 | contig 10790 bp, 6 predicted proteins | sample MGYA00375132_ERZ795048 | MGnify/ENA primary metagenome ERZ795048 (study PRJEB30177, sample SAMN05720225) | activated sludge metagenome | isolation source: Anaerobic digester | place: Hong Kong | collected 2014-12-17 ...
TCCGCAGGCTGTTTGCACAACTCTTACATTTCCTTTGAGGTTCTTTCACACAAACCCCGGGGCATCCTGTGGTACAGTCCTCAATGCACCCGTGTTCCAGGCGGGTCAGGGGTTTCATGCCTCAATCCATTCAGAGGAAGGGTTACATGAACGAGGGCAGGGGATCTTCTTGTTTCATCTCGAGCCTGCGCGACCCGGTGAGCGGCCTCACCCATTTCATCGGGGCGCTCCTGGCCGTGGCTGGCCTCGTTGCACTCATCGTCAAGGCTGCGAACCCGCTGAGGCCCTGGCATCTCACCACCTACTGCGTGTTCGGTGCCGGCATGATCCTGCTCTACACGGCCAGCACCCTCTACCACTGGCTGCCGCTGGGCAGCAAGGGGACCGCCCGGCTGCGCAAGCTCGACCACATGATGATCTTCGTACTCATCGCGGGCACCTACACCCCGTTCTGCCTGGTGCCGCTGCGGGGCGCATGGGGGTGGAGCATCTTCGGCACGGTGTGGGCCGTGGCGCTCATGGGCATGGTGTTCAAGATATTCTGGATCCACGCCCCCCGGTGGCTCTCGGCCGCCATGTACGTGTGCATGGGCTGGATCGTCATCGTAGGTGTCGTTCCGCTGGTGCGGACGATGCAGCCGGGCGCGCTCTTCTGGCTCGTCACCGGCGGCCTGCTCTACACTGCAGGGGCACTGATCTACGCACTGAAGAGGCCGAACCCCATTCCGCACATCTTCGGCTTCCACGAGATCTTCCACATCTTCGTCATGCTGGGCACCATGGCGCATTTCTGGACCGTGTACCGTTATGTCAGCATGTTCTCATGAGAGCAGGTGATACCTGCCGCCATCTTCCCCCACCTGTTCCTGTTCCAGGAGCCGGCTGAGGTGCTTGTCCATCATGATACGCTCGGAAAGGGAAAGGTCCCATGCACCCAGGGACTTTGGCTTCCCGTAGATGATGTGTGCTTCCGCTATCTCGTCCAGGGTCTTCGGACCTGCGGCCAGCAGGTCCAGGAGCCTGGCTTCCCTCTGGAAGATGATGTCGAGATAGCCTTCCACGAGAGCAGGTGAGGCGTCGAACACCCCTGCGCCGTGGGCCGTGAGGTAGACGTCTGCAGGGATGGTTGCGAGCCTCTTCAGGGAGCAGATGGTGTCGGGAAGGCTCGATCCGATGTCGCCGTAGTAGGGGCCTGCCCTGACGAGGTCGTAGTCCGCAAGGAACAGGATGCCGTTGTCGGGAAAGTGGAAGCAGCAGTGACCCGGGGTGTGCCCGGGGGTGTGGATGACCACTGCCCGGGTATGACCGAACTCGAGGACATCGTTGTCGACGAGCAGGCGGTCAGGCGCCCGGGGGACGTAGTTGCATTCCCCGACAAGGAAATCTTCCCAGGACAGCGCCTCCTCCTTATTGAGGCCGTACTGGTCGATGAGGGCGCGGATGTCTCTGAAGGGTGGGGCGTCGAGTTCGTGCACCCATAGCCGCGCATCCCCGAACAAGCTGTTGTACATGATGTGGTCTTCATGGGCATGGCTCGTGATGAGGATGTCCACCCCCCGTTCCCTATGGAAGGAGAGCAGCCTTTCCCTGTCGCTGGATGCGTCGATGATGGCCCTGACCCGGTCATCCACCGTCACGGTGTGGCAGTGGGGATATTTCCCTCCCTTGATGAGGCCGACGGATCCCTTGCTGAAATCGAACACGCCCGCTCCTTACGGGACGCCATGGTGCGTCCGATGAAAACCTAGTCGATTTGCGCGGTTCAGGCAACAGGTATCTCCCGGACTGATTCCAAGGTCATAAGAGCGTTCAACTTGCCTGTGTTCGTTGATTCATGCGCACTGGAGGCTATTATTGTGATGAAGGAACACCAGCAGGGGGCTTCCTTCACGAGGATGAGGAGGAAGATACGCATCGTCCGCCGGTTCCACGAACCTGTGTATGGAAATGTCCGGGAGGAAGTGGTCCGATGTCCGACTCCAGACACACTATGAGACTTACCGCCAAGGTGGCCCTGCTGGGTGCAGGCAGCGTGCTGGTAACGGCAGTGGCCCTCGTGGCGCTTGCCGTTTGGCAGAGCGGGCAGTACAACAGGCTTGCCCAGAGCGAAGTCGACGCCTTGATCGATGCCGACCTGGACCACATCACCCAGGGGGTGTACAACCTCGTCAGGACGGAGAACGAGGCTGTCCAGCAGCAGGTCGACTCCAACCTCAAAGTCGCCCGGCATGTCCTCTCAGGTTTGGGTGGTGTGAGCCTGTCCGGTCAACCCGTGACCTGGCCGGCCACGAACCAGTTCTCGAACGAAACCCACCGGATCCAACTGCCCAGGATGCTCCTGGGTGGAAGGTGGATCGGCCAGAATACCGATCCGGCCGTCGAGACCCCCGTTGTGGACGAAGTGACGCGACTGGTCGGGGAAACCGCCACCATCTTTCAGCGCATGAACGATGCAGGGGACATGCTCCGTGTAGCCACGACCGTGAGGGACGAAGGAGGCAACCGTGCAATAGGAACCTACATCCCGGCCATGAATCCCGACCATACCCCAAACCCGGTGATTTCAGCCATCCTGAAGGGCAAGACTTACCACGGCCGCGCATACGTCGTCGATGCGTGGTACCTGACCGCCTATGAGCCGATCAGAGACAGGTCCGGTACTCTGGTGGGCATGCTGTATGTGGGCATAAAGCAGAAGGCCGTCGAATCGCGGGTGCGCCACGCCATCCTGCAGACCATGGTGGGCAAGACGGGTTACGTCTATGTCCTGGGTGGAAAGGGTGAAGACCGTGGCCGCTACATAATTTCCTTCAAGGGTGAGCGTGACGGTGAAGATATCTGGGAGAGCAGGGACAGCGACGGCCGCTTCGTCATCAAGGCCATTATCAACAAGGCAATGACCCTGAAACCCGGCGAACTGGCCACAGAGCGCTATCGCTGGCAGAACCCCGGGGAGGTGGAGCCCCGATGGAAGGTTGCCCGTCTGGCATATTACGAACCTTGGGACTGGGTGATCGGGACCAGCGTCTATGAAGACGAGCTGCAATACTACAGTGCCTTCCTGAGCGGCGGAAGGGAAAAGATGACCCACATCATGGGCCTGGCGGGATTGGTGATAACACTCCTGATAGGTTTTGTGGGCATCCTTATCGCTTGGAACATCACGTACTCTGTCAGACAGATGACAGGGGTGGCGGAGAAGATCTCTCTGGGAGACCTGGATCAGGTGGTGGATGTCCGTTCCCGTGACGAGATAGGCGTTCTGGCCCGTACCTTCAATATCATGGCGAAAAGGCTCAAGGAGACCATGGAGGGATTGCGCAGGAGCGAGGAGAAATACAGGGGCATATACGAGAATGCACTGGAAGGTCTCTTTCAGACCACCATCGATGGACGGTTTCTGAGTGCAAACCCGGCCATGGCATATATCCTGGGCTATGATTCACCCGAAGAGATGATGGCCGGTATCACCGATATCCGGCAGCAGCTCTATGTCGACCCGGAAGACCGCGATGCTATCATATCGACCATCCTGGGGCACAAGTCGGTTGTAGGGCGCGAAGTCCAGTTCTACCGCAGGGACGGAGGAAAGATATGGATTTCCATCAGTGCTCGCATGGCATTCGACGTTTCCGGAACGCCGAGTTTCATTGAGGGGTTTCTTACGGATATCAGCGACCGCAAGCATGCGGAGAATGCCCTGGCTGAATCCAGGAACTACCTGGACAGGATCATCAACTCTGTTGCAGACCCCTTGTTCGTCAAGGATCGTCAACACCGGTGGGTGCTTCTCAATAACGCCATGTGCAAGTTTATGGGGCACAGCCGGGAGGAGATCCTCGGAAAATCCGATTATGATTATTTTCCACAGAAAGAGGCAGACGTATTCCGGTCAAAGGACGAGATCGTCTTCGCCACGGGTGAAGAGAACATCAACGAAGAGGAGATCACCGACGCCAGGGGTGTCGTCCATACCGTTGTCACCAAGAAGACCCTCTATACGGATGAAAAAGGGGAGAAATTCATAGTCGCCATCATACGGGACATCTCGGAGCGCAAGAAGGCCGAGGAAGAGAAGAAGAAACTCCAGGACCAGCTTTTTCAGGCCCAGAAGATGGAGTCCATGGGGACGTTTGCAGGCGGCATCGCCCACGACTTCAACAACATACTCTCGGCCATCATCGGATATGCGGAGCTTGCACGGGATAACATCAACCATTCGGAGAGTGTACTGGACGACCTGAATGAGGTGCTGAAGGCCGGAGACCGGGCCAGGGATCTTGCGAAGCAGATCCTCACGTTCAGCCGCATGACCGAGACCGAGTATTCACCCATAGCCCTCAGGTCCGTCATCGACGAGTCGCTCAGGATGCTCCGTTCGGTCATTCCCACAACCATCGAGATCAGGAGGGATCTTGCCGATTCGGGCCTGATCATGTCCGATCCCACCCAGATTCATCAGGTGATGATGAACCTCTGCACCAATGCGGTGCATGCCATGGGGGAGAAAGGAGGCCTGTTGGAGGTGAGCCTCCATGAGGTGTTCATTGACGGCGATTCACGAGGGCATGATCTCGATCTGATCGCAGGACCCTATCTGAGGCTCTCCGTTCGTGATACGGGCCAGGGTATGGCGCCGGAGGTCATGGAGAAGATGTTCGAACCCTATTTCACTACCAAGGAACTCGGTCGCGGCACCGGGCTGGGGCTGGCACTGGTTCACGGCATCACGAAAAGCCACGGCGGGTCCATCAGATGCACGAGCGCCCCGGGAGAAGGCACTACCTTCGAGATCTTCTTCCCCGAGATACAGTCCGGGAAGAGGCAGACGGGCCTTTCCGAGAAAGAGGATCTCCCTGTGGGAACCGAGCGCATCCTGTACGTAGACGACGAGCCGGTACTGGCGGAACTGGCCAGGAAGATGCTGGGCACTCTGGGATACCAGGTGGTTGCCGTGACAAGCAGTGTCGATGCCTGTGAACTGTTCGGCAGGGACCCTGAAGGATTCGACCTGGTGATCACGGACATGACCATGCCGGGTATGACGGGAGACAGACTGGCGCAGAGACTGATGGAGATCCGCCGTGACATACCGGTGATCCTGTGCACCGGATACAGCGAATACATATCGGAAGAAAAGGCCAGGGACATCGGCGTCCGGAAATTCATCATGAAGCCGTTGAACATGAGCGTGCTGGCCACGGCAGTTCGAAAGGCCCTGGATGGAGGGTAGAACCCTCTGACCCGTTCGGCCGGCGGACACATCCCGCAGCCTGTTCCCATTCCCTGCCGGAAGTGGTACAGAAGACATGGACGATGTGCGTGTACCGACTCTTCTGAAGGGACGTGAACCGTATGGCCATGCCCGCATTCTTCGACTCGGCGATGTACACCTGGGTGGTTCTGCCCCTGCTCATCTTTGTCGCCCGCATCATGGACGTGAGTCTGGACACGGTGCGCATCATCTTCATCAACAGGAACCTCCGTTCCCTGGCCGCCATCATCGGCTTCTTCGAGGTGCTCATCTGGCTCATGGTCATACGCCAGATCTTCCAGCAGCTGGACAACCCCCTGTGCTTCGTGGCCTATGCAGCGGGCTTCGCCACGGGCAACTTCGTGGGCATCATCATCGAGAACCACCTCTCCATCGGCAGGGTCATCATCCGCATCATCACGCGCAGGGAGGCGGACGAACTCGTTGCCTTCCTGAGGACCTCCGGTTACGGACTGACCCTCATCGACGCAGAGGGGGTGACCGGCCCGGTGAAAGTCATCTTCACCATCGTGGAGCGCAGCAACATCGGGCACATCGTGGACATGATCAAGCAGTACAATCCCCAGGCCTTCTACTCCGTGGAGGACGTGCGTTTCGTGAGCGAGGCCGTTACACCCCATCGACTCCCCGCTTCCCGCAGGTGGTTCAGGTTCGTCTCACGGATGCGCAAACGTGAAGAGTGAGGGCCGGGGACTACTGGAAGGTGTCCCCCTCGTGTTCCCTAAAGAAGAGGACGAGGCCCGGACCTTTCAGGACCCTGCCGTTCGCCTCTATCTCCTCGGGCCGGATGCACCCGTGAGCGGTCCCTATGAGTACGTTTTCCCCTTGGAATCCAAGAGAGCCCGGCTCCAGGGAGACATCCGGCAGGAAGGCAGCCTGTCGGAAGAATACCATGTCTTCCCCCAGGATCCCGAAGGCGCCGGAGAAGGGGCTTGTCATGGCCCGGACGAGGTCACGGATCTCCCCGGCCGTCCTGTCCCAGAAGATGCGGCCTTCTTCCGGCATGACCTCGTCATGGCTCGAACCTGCGGTCAGGTCCTGGGGAGTCAGGGTGAACTCGAGATCCCTCATGCGGGGAAGGACCTCGGCAAGCATGGCATCGGCGGCGCGGTCGATCTTGTGCGAGAGCGAGCCGGCCGTATCGTCAGGCGAGATCTCTACTGTTCTCCATGCCGCGACCGCCCCGGCATAGGGCTTGACCACCAGTTCGTGGAGCGTCGTCCCGGTGGTGCGCTCCCCGGCCATGATGGCCCGGCGGACCGGGTCCGGCCCGCGGTAATCAGGCAGGAGAGCGGGGTGGATGCGGAACGAGCCGTGTTTCGGCAGGGCCAGGATCGGTGCCTTGAGCACGGGTGGATAGGCGAAGCTGAAGAGCATGTCGGGCCCGGCTTCCCTGATCCGTTCGATCCATCCGAACTGGTTGGGATCCCGGGGCCCGACGCAGGCGACCGGGAACTCCGTGCAGAACGCCTCTACCGAAGGGGATCCGCTGTCCTCGTCCCGCAAATCCTCGCGGGTGAAGACCAGAGGGATCTTGAAACCCGCCTCGATGAGCCGTCGTATTCCCAGGACACCCATGGCGCGGCAGGCGAAGACCACCGCCTTCATGGAGCGGTCCTCCGGTGAGGGGAGAAGGGTTTTTTCATGGTGAGAAGGGCCTCCTTGCCGGCGGTATTGCCTGCTGCTAACGGCTTTCCCCTTTGATCTGCGCCACCTTTTCCCAGAACCGAGCCTCTTCCGGGCTGCGGGTCATGCACATGTCCCTGAGGCGGTTCGTTCCTGCTGCAGTGATCCTGTGGGCTGCCAGAATCCTTTCCGCCTCGTCCTGACGGGAGCACGGGACCGCAAGGGCGATACGGGGGCCTCCCAGGTGTGCGAGCTCGATGGGCCGCGCCGTGACGGCACAGGGCAGGGCCGCCTCCCGCAGGTGGACCATCGCCCGGCGGACATGGTCCTTGGAGGTGAAGCTCATGATGCATGTCGTGTCGTCCCGGACGAGCCGGGAGAATTCCCTGAGCCGCGTGGCCGCCTGCTCAACGGCATCGGCGGCCCGGAGCACCTCATCAATGGTGTTCTCCCACCCGGGACTGAATCGGACCGTGCCGAAGGCGAGACCGGGAGGGATGTCCAGGGCCTCAAGGACCTGCGACGGACGACGGGAAAAGAGTGACGCCCTGGGGGACACGGTGATGCCGTTCAGATCGAGCCAGGCTGCCAGGGCATCGGAGGGGACACCCTCGAAGGAGATGCTCGCTATGTGGGGGGCTCTCTCCGCCTCGGCACCGTTCACCGTGATCCCGGGGACCCGTGTCCGTATCTCCTGCTCGAGCCTGTCCCGCAGGTCCTTCAAGAGGGCGGCATTCGCTTCCATGCCGGAGAGGGCCTCCTCGCAGGCCCTGCCGAAACCCACGATGCAGGGTATGTTCAGGGTTCCGGGTCTGAGCCCCCCCTCCTTGAATGAACCGAAGAGGACGGGAGAGATTCTTGTTCCCTCGCGCACGTAGAGCGCGCCGGCCCCCTTCGGGCCGTAGAGCTTGTGGGAGGATATGCTGAGCAGATCAGCGTTCATGGCCTCTGCATCGACGGGGATCTTGCCGGCGCTCTGGACGCAGTCGCAGTGGAAGGGGATGCCCCTGTCCCGGGCGATGCGGCCGATCTCACGGACGGGCTGGATGACACCGGTTTCGTTGCTCACGTGCATGACGCTTATGAGGATGGTATCTTCCCGGATGGCCTCTTCGACCGCAGCAGGGTCAACGAGACCGATCGCATCCACGGGCAGCACGGATACCCTGCAGCCCGTATCCCCGAGGTGCTTCGCGGTGTTCCTCACCGAGGCATGTTCGACGGCGCTCACGATGATGTGGCCGCTGCGGGCCTGCGTGATGCCCAGCATGGCCAGGTTGTTGGCCTCGGTCCCGGACGAGGTGAAGACGATCTCAGGGGGGCGTGCCCCGATGAGAGAGGCGACGCGGTTCCTGGCTTCGGCGAGGGCGGCGCGGGGTTTTTCACCCGCAGTGAAAGGGGCCGACGGCGGGGCGAAGTGGTTGCCGAAGAAGGGGAGCATGAGGCCCAGTACCTGTGGGTGTACGGGTGTGGTGGCGGCGTGGTCGAGAAACAGCTCCTGGTTGTGGGACATGGAGGCTCCCCCCTGTTGTGAGGTGCTCCCCCCTGCCGGGGAGAGTCGGGTGTCACTGCCCCTTCCTATACTATGTCCGGGTACTCTTCAAGGCTCGATTCCTGGTGCTATCACCCCTTTAACACCAGTTCCAGAACGTCCTTGAGGACCTTGACCTGATAGGGCTTCTGGATGTAGGCGGCGAGGTCATCATCAGAGAAATGCCTGGTCGCCTCCTGTTCGCTGTAGCCGCTTGAGAGGATCACTTTCACGTCGGGCCGGATGCGTTTCAGCCCTGTAAAGGTGGCTGCGCCGTCGAGGTCCGGCATGGTGAGGTCGAGGATGACCGCCGCGATCTCGTCTTCGAGTTCGGAGAGCAGACGGATGGCCTCTCTGCCACAGTCCGCCGTTATCACGGAGTACCCGAGGTGCTTCAGCATGGCCCTGCAGGTATCCCGTACCATGTCCTCATCGTCCACCACGAGGATGGTGCCTCTGGCAGCCCCGGGCAGGGTCATGGGTCCGGCGGTTTCCTTTGCCCGTCTGTCCGGAACACCCCCCCCGGCCACGGGGAAGAGCGCGAGCACTGTGGTGCCCTTGCCGGGGGTGCTGTCCATCATGACGGCACCCTTGTGGCCTCCCACGATGCCCAGCACCGCGGGCATGCCCAGGCCCCTGCCCAGGAATTTGGTGGTGAAGAAGGGCTCGAACACCCGGGCCAGGGTTCTGCCGTCCATGCCGCTGCCCGTGTCCTGGACCTTCAGGAACACGAACCTCCCCGGTACGGGCTTCTCCGGGGTGCGGCTCCTGCCGAGAAAGGCCTCGTCGCAGTCCATGACCCCGGTGGAGATGGTGATGGTGCCTGTCGTCTCGCCCAGGGCCTCGGATGCGTTCAGTACGATGTTCATGATCACCTGCTGAACCTGGCTCTGGTCGGCATGGATGGCGGGAAGCGGTTTCATCAGGTCTTTCCTCACGGATGCGGTGCGTGGGACGGTCGCCGAGATGAGGTCGTCCATGCCGGAGATGATCTCCGTCATGTCCGCCGGCTTCATGGCGAATTTCCCCTTGCCCGCATAGGCGAGGATCTGCCGCGTGAGGTCTGCGGCACGCCTGGCCGCCTTCTCCGATTCGATGATGTTCTCCAGGGCGGGAGAGTCTCCGGGGAGATTCAATTGGGCGAGGTCCAGGTTGCCGAGGATGGCAGCCAGGAGGTTGTTGAAGTCGTGGGCGATGCCGCCGGCCATGACGCCCAGGCTCTCGAGCTTCTGGGCCTGCTGTGTCCGGCGCTCCATGGCGATCCGTTCCTCCTCCGCCTTTTTCCTCTCGGTGATGTCCCGGGCAAGGCCGTAGATACCCGTTGCCTCGCCTTTGTCGTTGCGAAGGGCCCGGCAGTTGGTCTCCATGAACCTGGTGGTACCGTCCTTATGGTAGTACTCGAGTACCAGCGTGACCAGGCGGTCCGGGTCCACGCCCGGCCTGCCGTCACGCTCAAGTTCCCGGGCGAGGGTTTTTGTGACAAGGGAGTAGGATTCCGGTGTGAGCTGTTTTCTGGGATTATCCAGCACCCTTTCTCCCGGAGAGTAACCCAGGAGCTTTTCCGCAGCAGGGTTCACATACGTGGTCTTCAGATTGAGGTCCACGATGAAGGCCATGTCGCCCATGTTCTCCGTGAGGAAGCGGTAGCGCGCCTCACTCTCCCTGAGGGACTTCTCGGCCTTCTTGCGCTCGGTGATGTCCCTGACGATGCCCACGGCATGCCAGGCGTTTTCCGTCCGTACCGGGGACAGGGATATCTCGATGGGGAATTCTTCTCCATTCTTATGCAGTGCCCTCAGCTCCAGGGTCCTGCCCATGGCCGCTCCGGTCCCTGAGGCCTGGAACCCCTGAAACCCCTTTCCGTAGTCTGCATGGTAACGCCCGGGGGCAACAAGGCGATGGAGATCCATACCGAGCGCCTCATGGGACGGGTAACCGAAGATCTTCTCGGCCGCCTCGTTCCACAGGGAGATGTTGCCGCGGTCATCGATCATGATGACCCCGTCCTTGGTGGCGTTCACCACGGACTGGAACTTTTCCCTGCTCGTTTCCAGTTCTCTCTCGGCCCGTTTGCGTTCCGTTATGTCGCGGCTCACCCCGATGATGCCGGTGAAGGCTCCCCGGTCATCGAAGAGCGGCGCCTTGATGGTCTCGAAGAATACCTCGCTGCCGTCTTCCAGGATGAAGGATTCATCCGATTTCAGGGGACCTCCGTGACGTACCGCCTCCTCGTCGCTCCTGGCACACTGCTCGGCCAGGGGCCCGGGAAGGATGTCGTAATCCGTCTTCCCGATGAGCTCCTCCCTGCTTTTTCCGGTGAGCAGCTCATAGGCCCTGTTCACCTCCAGGTTCTTCCCC
>ERZ795048.3868-NODE-3868-length-10790-cov-10.910852_pt1 | contig 10790 bp, 8 predicted proteins | sample MGYA00375132_ERZ795048 | MGnify/ENA primary metagenome ERZ795048 (study PRJEB30177, sample SAMN05720225) | activated sludge metagenome | isolation source: Anaerobic digester | place: Hong Kong | collected 2014-12-17 ...
ATCGATGCCGGCGGCGAGAAGATCCCGGGCGGCATCGTGGTGATGTTCCGTCGGAACGGTGACGCTGACGGCATCGACACGGCCGATGAGTTCCCGGGTATCGGTGAAAAACGGGCAGCCATACGCCCGTCCCGCCGCTTCCGCTTTTTCGGGAAGGATGTCCACCACGGCCGACAGGACGCACTCACCGATCCCGCTGTACTTCTGCAGGTGATAGGTTCCGAGATGACCGATTCCGACAACCCCTGTCCGGACTTTCGGCTTTTTCTCTTTCATGAAACAGCCTGCCTTTCCGGTGAGCGGCCGTTAACGGCAGATTCCCCGGGGGGCTTTTTCAATAAAGGAAACAAAGGCTTCGACTTCCGGCAGGGGCGCCACCTCTTTTTTTACCTTCTCCAGGGCCTCCGAGAGAAGCAGGGAGGATCGGAAAACGATCCGGTAGGCCTTCTTGAGGGCCTCTATGGTTTCGACCGGGAATCCTCTGCGACGGAGTCCCACCTGGTTCAGTCCATAAAGCTTGGCCCGGTTGCCCGCGGCGCTGACGAAGGGCGGTATGTCCTGGGCCACTGCCGATGCTCCGCCGATGAAGGCGTGAGAGCCGATCCGGGTGAACTGGTGGATGCCTGACATCCCCCCGACGATGGCGTGGTCGTCGATGTGGATGTGACCGGCCAGGTTGACCCCGTTGGCGAGAATGATGCCGTTTCCGAGTTTGCAGTTGTGGGCCACGTGGCAGTAAGCCATGATGAGATTCTGGTTTCCGATGACCGTCCGGGCGATGTCCGCGGAGGTGCTCTTGTGGATGGTCACGAATTCCCGGATGATGTTATTGTTCCCGATGACGACGGGGCAGTCTTCCCCTTGGTATTTCAAGTCCTGGGGAAGGGCGCCGATGGCGGCGAACTGGAAAATTTGGCAGTTTTCGCCGATCGTCGTGGTTCCCTCGATGACGACATGGGGGCCGATGCGGGTGTTTTTTCCGATGGTCACGCCGTCGCCGATGACCGAATAGGGACCGACCTCCACCGTTTCGTGGAGGACGGCCCCGTCTGAAATGATCGCCGTTGAATGAATTTTCATGGGTTGTCAAGTCCTTCCTGGGGTATACAACAAGAGGCCGGGGAAAGAAGAGCGGCCGGCATCGCCTTCCTCTTCCCGCAGCCTCGAAGCCGGGCTCTTCATATCAGGATTTGGTTTTTTCTTCCAGTTCCTCGATCCGTTTCTGGAGGCTCGTCAGTGTTTTTCTCATGTCGGGCAGCCTGGGGAAGCAGGCCAGGGTTCGAAGCCAGTCCTGGTGGGGCATCTGGACGTATCCCGACACGGTCTGCAGGGCCGGCACGTTTTTGTGGATCCCCGATTTGGCGGCCACCATCACGTGATCGCCGATTTCGATATGGCCGACGATGCCCACCTGTCCCCCGATGATCACTCCCTTCCCCAGTTTCGAGCTTCCCGATATGCCCACCTGGGCGACGATGACGGAGTTTTCGTCGATGACGACGTTGTGTGCGATCTGGACGAGGTTGTCTATCTTGACGCCCCTCTTGATCCAGGTCTTGTCAAGCGTTCCCCGGTCGATGGTCGTATTGGCGCCTATTTCCACGTCGTCGTCGATCTGGACGATGCCTGCCTGGGGAACCTTGATGTTTTCCCGCCCCGGGTTGGCGAACCCGAATCCGTCACTGCCGACGACCACCCCTGCATGCAGGATGACCCGTTTGCCGATTCGGCAGCGCCTGTAGACGGTGACATTGGGATAGAGAACGGATTCGTCGCCGATCTCCGCCTCGTCGCCGATGACGACGCCGGGATGGAGGACGGCTCTCTTTCCGATCCGGGCCTTTTCGCCGATGTAGACACCGGGATAGATGGTGGCATCGCCGTCGACAAAACTTCCCGGGCTGATCCACGCGTCCTTGCTGATGTGGGGTTTTTCTTTTTTTTCCGGGTAAAAGAGGCGAAGAAGCCTGGCAAAGGCGGCATAAGGGTCGGCGGCGAGAAGGAGGGTCTTCCCGGGAATCTCCGTACCCGACGGAACGAGAATGGCCGAAGCCTTTGTTTTTTGAAGCTGGGGTCGGTAACGGGGGTTTGTGAAAAAGGTCAGATCCCCCGGGCCCGCTTCCTGGAGTCCCCGGATATGGCGAATGGCCACCTCACCGTTTCCGGAAACGGTTCCTCCCACGTACGACGCGATCTCATTGAGTGTTTTCGGCATCTTCCGGGCTCCCGGCTGTTCCATGGGGGCCGTTATTTCTTTTTGTAGACCTTGTCATACTCGGCGATGACCTTGTCGGAAAGGTCGATCTGCGGCGCGTGGTAAGCGAGACCGGGGCTGTCGGCGTCCCATATGGCCAGGTATCCGCCGCTCTTTCCCATTTCGGCGACGATTTTAAGGACCTCGGGAATCATTTTCTGGCTCATTTCCGTGTTGGTGCGCTGCATGTCGTTGTTGGAGTCCTCGACGAGCCGCTTGTAATCCCGGTATTGCTTCTCGTATTCGATTTCCTTTTCCTTCAGGGCCTCCTCGGTGAGGATGAGCCGCTGCTTTTCCAGGGTCTCCTTCAGTTGCTGCAGTTTCTTTTCTTCCGCCTCGATCTTGGCCCGTGTCTTGTCGAATATTTTTTGAAACTCCTTGGTAGCCTCCTGTCCCGCCAGGGATTTCTGAAGGATTACCTTCATGTTGATGATGGCGATCTTGTCCGCCGCCAGGAGATTGCCCGCCGTCAGAAAAAATACCAGAACCGTCAGAAGAAGCACCTTTTTCATTTTAGTCTCCTTAAAAAATAATTGTGTCTTCCCGGGGGAAGGTTACATGAACATTCCGATGGTGAATTCCCAGCGGCTCGCCGGTTCATCGTCTTTTTGATCGAGGACGTATCCCCACTCGAGCCTGAGCGGCCCGACGGGAGAGTACCAGCGAATGCCGACCCCCGCCGTTTTCCGCATGTCTCCCAGTTCATAGCCGCTTTCCCACGCGTTTCCCGTGTCGAAAAAGACGACGCCTTTCATGCCCGCCGACTTGACCAGGGGGAAAACGATTTCCGCGTTGAAATTGAGCATGGTGAGACCGCCGATGACATCCCCCGTTACGGGATCGACGGGGCCCACGTCTCTAAGGCCTCTCAAGGTGGATATGCCTCCCAGGTAAAACCGCTCGTAAACGGGAACTTCCTTGTCGTCCATGGGGGAGATGTATCCGAGCCTGCCGCGGATGTTGAACACGTTGTCCAGGGGCAGGGGAAAGAACCACGAGGAAAAAAGGATGTATTTCGTGTAGGCGGCGTCGCCTCCGAAGATGGTTCCCGTCTGCTCGACGGAAACACTGTTCTTGGACCCCCGGCTGGGAAACATCCAGTCGTCCGTCGTGTCTCTCATCAGGGTCAGGGTCACCCCGCTGGAGGTCAGTTCCCCTTCCTGATCCTTGATGTAACTGGAGGCATTGTTTTCGATGTTGTAGACATCGTTGCGGGAAAGCTTGTATTCCACGTATCCCTTGAAATACTCGAAAAGGGGATAGCCAAGGGTAAAGCCGAGACCGTTTGTATCGAGATCGTATGTATCGTAATCCACTTCCATGTTCCAGGCTTCCAGGCGGCTCCAGAGGGGCATGTCGAAAAGCCAGGGCTCCTCGAAGGAGAGCTCGTAATTGGTCGTCTGGGAACCGAAATAGGCGTTCAGGCTGAGGGTCTGTCCCCGGCCGAAGAGATTTCTCTGGGCCACCTGGGCCATGAAGATGGCGTTTTCGGTGGCACTGTATCCCGCCCCGATGCTGAAGAGCCCCGTCGCCATTTCCTTGACCTGTATGTTAACGTCCATGAGGCTTTCGTCTGGGCCCTTCTCCGTCTGAAAGTTGACCTCCTCGAAATACCGGAGCTGGTTGAGTTTCATATAGCTTTTCTGAAGTTTGTCCCGGCTGTAGCCCTCTCCCTCGACGAAGCCCAGCTCGCGACGGATGACCTTGTCCCGTGTTTTGGCGTTTCCCGCGATGGTGATCCTGTTGAAGTAAACGGGGATGCCTTTGCTGATGCGCAAAACGACATCGACCTTTTCTTCCTTTTCCCGGGTGACGATTTCCGGGGAAACCACCGCGTAGGCGAATCCCTCATTATTGCAGATCTCCTCCAGGGTGTCCACGTCCTTCAGGACCGCCTGCCGGTCAAAGTAATCCTTCTTACTGATATTGAGGTTGTCGAGAAGGTCCTGGCGGGGCCGGGAGAGGGTGTCTCCCTCGATGGCCACGGTCCCTACCTTGAACTGTCTCCCTTCCGTGATGGGAATGGCGATGTAGATCCCCTCGAGGTCGTTTGTGATTTCCGGATCCCCTACAGTGGCCTCGATGTACCCGTGATTGTGGTAATAGCCGCTGATCTTCTGGACGTCTTCCTTGAGCTGGTCCGTTTTCAGGAGCCCCGAGTCGGTGATGAAGGAAAAGAAGCCTTTTTCGGAGGTGCTCATTAATTTTTTCAGTTCCTTGTCCGTAAAGACGCGGTTTCCCCGGAAAGTGATGGACTCGATGTGGAGCTTTTCGTTTTCCGTGATCTTGACAATGACACGGATATCCTTGCCTGTTTCTTGAATTTCATAAGAGACGAGAGCGTTCCTGTAACCCTTGTCATGGTACAGGGCCTTTATTTTCTCGATGTCCGCCTTGAGACGGTCCAGGTCGAGGATCTGGCGGGTTTTTATGGTCATGACCGCTTCGATTTCTCCGCGGCTTATATCGTCAAATCCCTGAAGATTGATTTCCGAGATGAGAGGTTTTTCCTCGACGGCATAAATCAGGGTCATGCCTTCCGGGCCCGTTTCCTTTGCCGCCTCGACGTTGCTGAAATAGCCCATGGCGTAAATGCTCTTGATGTCCTCGGACACCCGTTTCCTGTCGAAAAGCATGCCTTTTTTGCTCTTCAGGGCGTTCTGGATGGCGATGCTTTCGATTTTCCGGTTTCCCCGAATGCGGATTTCCGAGATTTTTCTTTCCGGGAGCAGGGAAAGGACGATTTTCTCACCGAGGCTTCGGACGACCGCCGGCAGATTTTCCCGGTTCCGGCCCTGGACGAAATGATCGGTCCGGCCGCCCGAGTCCAGATCCCGTATCGTGGCGTCGGCGCTGATCTGGCGGCCGAAGAAGGAGAGGCTTCCGGTGATGGTGAAATCCGCCCCCCGGGCCTTTCCCAGCGCCAGGATGTCCGTTTCATCGACGGGTTTCCCCGGCCCGGAAGGGAGAAAAGCCCTCCCGTCGATGACCTGGAGATCCTCTGCTTCCATGAGGTATGCATGCAGGGTGTCCATGGCCGTTTTCCCGATTTCGCCGCTGTCCTCGGACGCGTAAACGGCGAAAGGGGCGAGAAGAACCGTTTGTTGCCCGTCGGCCCCAAGGGCCCGTGTTTCCGGGAATACGAGCAAAAGAGCGGTCAGGAGCATGAGGAGAGGGAAAAAGGGCTTATTATTCGGGTGACCTGATTTCATAGAGGAGACCGTCCTTGATGCCGACAAAGCGGGTCATCCGCTTTGCCAGCCGCTCATTGTGGGTCACGATGACGAGCGTGATTTTCCGGTTTCGATTCAGCTCCAGGAGAATCTCCTGAATGTTCTCACCTGTTTTCGTGTCGAGATTTCCCGTCGGTTCATCGGCGAGTAGAATTTCCGGTTCCATGACGAGAGCGCGGGCGATGGCGACCCGCTGCTGTTCCCCGCCTGACAGCTCTCCGGGTTTGTGGGTCAATCTATCACCGAGGCCCAAGTCCGTCAAGAGAAGGGTCGCCTTTTCCCGGGCTTTTCTCTGCGGGTGCCCGTGAATCAGGGCGGGCATCATGGTGTTTTCCAGGCTCGTGAATTCGGGCAGAAGATGGTGAGACTGGAACACGAAGCCGACTTTTTCGTTCCGGAACCGCGACCGCCGCCCGTCGTTCCACTCGAAGATATCGATCCCGTTGTACAGAACCCTTCCCGCCGTTGGGTGGTCGAGAGCCCCCAGGATTGTCAGGAGCGTGCTTTTCCCGGCGCCTGAAACGCCCACAACGGCCAGGGAGTCCCCCCGCCGTACGGCCAGGTTTACTCCTTTGAGAACTTCAACGGTGGTGCCGTTCTTGATGAATGTGCGGAAGAGGTTTTCCGCGGCCAGAAGGGGGGTCGTCTCGACAGTCATGGCGTCCTCGTCATTCATAGCGCAGGGCTTCCACCGGGTCCAGCCGGGAGGCCCGCCAGGCCGGATAGAGCGTGGCGAGAAAACTGAGGATCATGGCGACGACAACGATGAGGAACACATCCCCGTAGTCGATCCGCGACGGCAGCTGGCTCAGGTAGTACACATCTCCCGGCAGGATCTTGAATCCGAAGAGATCTTCGACGAAGAGGGAGATTTTCTCCAGCCGCAGGGCCACGAGAATCCCCGCCGCGCAGCCCAGGAGGGTTCCCGCGGCGCCGATGATGATTCCCTGGATCATAAATATCTTCATTATGTTCGATGCGGTGGCCCCAAGGGATTTCAGGATGGCGATGTCTTTCGTCTTTTCCATGACCACCATGGTGAGGGACGTGATGATGTTGAAGGCGGCCACGAGGACGATGAGGCTCAGGATGATGAACATGACCCGCTTTTCCAGGCGCAGGGCGGCAAAGAGATTCTTGTTCATCTGCATCCAGTTCCTGGCCCAGAAAGGGTAACCGAGTTCTGCTTCTACGGCCCGGGCGATCTTTTCGGCCTCGTACAGATTCCTGACCTTGATTTCCAGACCTGTTACGGCGTCTCCCATGTTGAGGAAATTCTGGGATTCGGCGAGGGAAATGAAAGCCAGGGAGGCGTCGTATTCGTAAAAGCCCGAGTCGAAGATGCCCGCGACCTGGAATTTACTGATTTTAGGGACAAGCCCGATGGGCGTCGGGACCCCCATGGGAGAGAGAACCTCCACGGTGTCACCGAGAAAGGCGCCGATCTGTCCGGAGAGTTCCTTGCCGATGAGAATGCCCGGCTGTTCCGCCCCTCCTTCCTTTTCATCCGCCATCCATCCTTCGAGATCACCCACGTTTCCCACGGAGATTTTTCCGAAATCGATGACATTCCCCACGCTCTCGGGGTCGATGCCCCGAAGGACGATCCCCGTGACCCGGTCGTCCTTCTTGATCATAGCCTGGCCGTAGATGAAAGGAGTGGAGGCGACGACGCCGGGAAGTTTTTCCACCTTTTCCCTGACCGAGGGGTACCCTTCCAGGGCGCCGGTGTATTTCATGAGAATGATGTGCGAATTTATTCCCAGGATCTTGTTGCGCAGGTCCGTTTCGAAGCCGTTCATGACCGCCAGGACGATGATGAGAGCGGCGACGCCCAAAAAAATACCCATGACGGACATGAAGGAAACAAGAGAAACGAACATCTGTTTCCGTCGTGCCTGCAGATAACGGCGGGCTATGAAAAATTCATAGATGGACATGTACGGCCGGGACGCTCCCTGATGGGTTCATTGCCTATCCGTTCCGGCGGTTTTCCCGCCGGGCCCCGAAGGGCGGTCTATGGGGTCGTTCCTTCCTTCGCCCGCATCTGGGGGAAAAGAACGACGTCCCGGATGGAGGGAGAATCGGTGAAGAGCATGACGAGCCGGTCGATACCGATGCCTTCTCCCGCCGTGGGCGGCATTCCGTACTCGAGGGCCGTCACGTAGTCCTCATCCATGACGTGGGCCTCCTCGTCGCCCCCCTCTCGTTCGCGCAGCTGGAGAAGAAAGCGTTCACGCTGATCCGCCGGATCGTTCAACTCGGAGAAGGCGTTGGCGATCTCCCTCCCGAAGATGTAGAGCTCAAAACGGTCGGCGATATCGCGGTCCCCGGCGTTTCTTCGCGACAGGGGGGACACCTCGATGGGGTATCCCGTGACAAAGGTCGGCTGGATGAGCTTGGATTCGACCCGTTCCTCGAAAACGGTCATGAGGACTTTTCCGGGAGGGTCGCTTTCCTTGACGTTATAACCCTGCTCCAGGGCGAACCGGAAAAGGGACGGGCCGTCTTTCAGGAGATCGGGATCCACGTTGCCGTATTCGACGACGGCGTCCCTGACGCTGATCCTTTTCCAGGGGGGTGTCAGGTCGATTTCCGTCCCCTGGTAGACAAACCGGGGGGACCGGAAAAGTTCGAAGGCGATGTGGTTCAGGAGCTCTTCCGTCAGGACCATGAGATCTTCGTAATCGGCATAGGCCATGTAGAACTCGATCATGGTGAATTCGGGGTTGTGGAGCGTCGATACGCCTTCGTTCCGGAAATTCCGGTTGATTTCATAAACCCGTTCCAGTCCGCCGACGACGAGCCGCTTGAGGTAGAGTTCCGGCGCGATCCGGAGATAAAGGTCCATGGCCAGGGTGTTGTGATAGGTTTTAAAGGGTTTCGCCATGGCCCCGCCCGCCACGGGGTGCATCATGGGCGTCTCGACTTCCAGGAAATCCCGGCTGTGCATGAAATCCCGGATCAGCTGGACGATCCGGCTCCGTTTCCGGAAGACGTCCCGGACCTGGGGGTTGACGATTAGATCGAGATGACGCTGCCGGTACCGGATCTCCACATCGGTGAGGCCGTGCCATTTTTCCGGGAGCGGACGGAGCGCCTTGGCAAGGAGACGGATCTGGCGGGCTTCGACGGTCAGTTCCCCCGTGCGGGTTTTGAAGACCGGCCCTGAGGCGAAGATGATGTCCCCGATGTCCATTTTCCTGAAGGACTCGAAGGCGGGCTCTCCGATGCCGTCCTTCTTGACGTAGACCTGAATGCGGCCCTTCCGGTCCTGAAGGTTCAGAAAAGAGGCTTTTCCGAAGTTTCTCAGGGCCATGATCCGTCCGGCGAGATCGAATGTTTCATCGAGGGAGGCGAGTTCCTCCGGGGGCCTGTCGTCGAAACGGTCATGGAGTTCGTCCGTCGTCGCCGTCACCTTCACGTCGTTCGGGTAAAGACCGGCGTCGTCCTTTCCCAGAGATTCCAGCTTCTCTCTCCGGATCCTGATCAATTCATCTTCCATTATTCGAGACCCTTCGTGGGGATATCCGGGCCTTTTGAGGGCCGGTTCGCCTTTTTTCTCCTCTGTAAATTTTATGCCAAGTATAAGTTCATGATCACTATATCCTTTTTGTTTTTTAGTCAAGCCTGAATTGAGGCGGGGCCTCCCTGGAAGGCGGCAGGGCATGGGGGCTGTATCCCGTCACCACGGGGCCACTCTTTTGGGCCGTTCCCCTGTTGGAGTTGAAGGTTTTTGGGCTCCGGCATCGTTTTTTGAAGATAAATAGTTGTTTTTTTGATCGTTATGGTTTAAACATCATGAAACTCAAAAAGAGGCGGCCCGTAACGGAGGAGAGCGCCCCCATGGTGAAAATCCTGAGCCGGAAGAGAGCCGGCGAAATCATGGACCGGTTTGACAAGGCCAGGGTCCTGGTGCTCGGGGACCTCATGGTGGACCAGTTTGTCTGGGGCCGGGTCAGCCGTATCTCGCCCGAAGCACCTGTTCCGGTCGTGGATGTCCTGTCCGAGTCCCTTCTCCTTGGCGGGTGCGCCAACGTGCTGAACAATATTCATTCCATGGGTGGAAATGTTTTGGTTTCAGGTGTTGTCGGATCTGATGCCATGGGCAGCTGGCTCCTGGAAGAACTGCAGAGGATGGGCGTGGACACGGAGGGCCTGATCGTTGAGCCGGGCCGCCCGACGACTCTTAAAACGCGGGTTGTGGCCCATCACCAGCAGGTCGTCCGTTTTGACAGGGAGAAAAAGGCCGCCGTGGGGATGAAAAGCGCCGACCGCGTTCTTCGCTACCTTGAAAAGGTCAGCAAAGGTCTGGGGGCGGTCGTTATTTCCGATTACGGCAAGGGTATGGTTTCCCGGGACCTTCTCAAGGGGATTCGAAAGATTCTTGAAAAAGAGAAGGTTTTTCTCTGCGCCGACCCCAAGGTGAACGATTTCTCCCTTTACGAAGGCTGTCACGTCATTACGCCCAACCATCACGAGGCCATGAGGGCTCTCGGTCGGGAGGGGACGGGGGATATCGTTTCGGCGGGCCGGGAACTGCTTCGAAAATATGACGTCGGGTCGGTCCTCATCACCCGGGGAGAGGAAGGCATGACCCTGGTGGAACGGCTCGGGGAAGCGGTCCACATCCCCGCCGTGGCCAAGGAGGTCTTCGATGTCACCGGAGCGGGGGACACGGTGATCGGGGTGCTCGCCCTGGCCGTCGCGTCCGGGGCCACCCTGAGGGAGGCGGCCGCGCTGGCCAATCACGCCGCGGGTATTGTCGTGGGGAAAGTGGGAACGGCCACGGCGACCCGGGAGGAACTGAGGCGGGTCCTGTGAGCCGCGTCCGAAAGCCCGAGCCCGTCAAACTGATCATGAGTCTCCTGTCCGGGGACCGGGACCTGATGAGCGGGATCATGGGGGACCTCGCCGCCGGGGCGGGACCGCCCGACTTCGTGAGCGAGTATATCCCCTTTACCTATACCGATTATTACGCTGACGAGATAGGTCCTTTCCTGGAACGACGGCTCCTGTCCTTCGAGACCCTCATCGCGCCGGACAGGCTTCCGGGAATCAAGATCTGGACCAATGACCTGGAGGACGGGACGGCTCTGAACGGCAAAAGAAGGATCAACATCGACCCGGGGTATCTGTCGGCCTTTCACCTGATCCTGGCCACCGGAAAAGGATACGCGCACCGGCCCTACCTGAGGCAGGGCATTTATGCCGATCTCACCCTTCTTTACCGGGACGGGGCCTTTCACCCGCTTCCCTGGACCTATCCGGACTATCGGGAGGAGCGGATGCACCAGATGCTC
>ERZ795048.3869-NODE-3869-length-10788-cov-21.060934_pt1 | contig 10788 bp, 8 predicted proteins | sample MGYA00375132_ERZ795048 | MGnify/ENA primary metagenome ERZ795048 (study PRJEB30177, sample SAMN05720225) | activated sludge metagenome | isolation source: Anaerobic digester | place: Hong Kong | collected 2014-12-17 ...
GAACGGATCAGGCAGACATTCTGGCGTTATGCGACGATAACCTGGTTATTCAGAGGGACCTGTTCGACTCGATTCGGATGAGTCTGCTCTGTCCGTTCGAGTATTACGGTGTTGCCGATCGCAGTGTTGACTACAAGGAAATCCCCTGGCGAAACGGGAAGTTCGACCCGGTGAAGCTGGAGAACAAGCTTGCCACCTCCGCCCGGGCAAACCACGTACTGCATGAATGGCATTCTCACAAGCAGATGAGAACTCTGGCGTTTTGCGTTTCAATCAAGCACGCCGACTTCATGGCGGAGCGCTTCAATCTCGCTGGGATTCCCGCCGTTGCGGTTCACAATCGTTCAGATGTTCGAAGGAACACAGCCCTGAGAATGCTTAGCGAGGGTGAGATAGAGGTGCTTTTCTCGGTGGATCTCTTCAACGAGGGTATAGATGTACCCAGCATTGATACAGTTCTGATGTTGAGACCCACTGAATCGAAGATCCTCTTCCTGCAGCAGCTCGGCAGGGGACTGAGAATACACCAGGGTAAGAACCATCTTACCGTGCTGGACTTTATTGGAAACCACATTAGCTTCTTCAACAAATTCGAGGCTCTTTTCCGGATAGGTAAAACCAATAGGGCACGAAGAGAACTTCTGGAGAGGATAGAAGCAGGAGCTCTCGAATTGCCTTCAGGATGCTACATGAACTACGATCTCGAATCAATCGAGTTCATGAAGAACCTGATGAAAACCAACACAGACACCCAGAGAGATTTCTATTTCTCACTTAAGGAATCACTGGGGCGAAGACCTACCCTTTCAGAGTATTTCCTGGCTGGAGGGGGAGTATCAACTCTAAGAAGCGAGTACGGAGGCTGGTTCAACTTTCTTGAAACCCAGGGTGAAATCGAGCCCGACTTCATCGAGGTGCAGAGGTCCCATTCCCTGTTTCTCAGCGAGTTGGAGTCATCGGCAATGTCGAAATCGTACAAGATGATACTTATGGAAGCCTTCATAGACCTGGACGGGTTTTCCAGACCCCCCTCCGTAGATGAACTGTGCAAGCGCTCTTACAAGGTCATGTCTCGCCGCATCAAGTGTCAGGCGGATCTGCCGGAAAAGTTCAAAGGTGGATTTGATAGGTACTACTCAGTAGAAAAGCCCTGGATAACCTACTGGAAAAACAATCCCATTAGCGCATGGACAGGGGAGAAGCGGAAGTCTGCGGAAACCTCATTCAGTCTGGCCGGTGACATGTTCATGTATAGGGGAGAAGTGGCCACCGAGCAAATTGCCGTGCTGGAATCAATGGCAATGGAGATAGTTAGCTACAAATACGAACAGTATCTGTCCAGAAGAAGCCAGGTGAACGGCCCCGCCCACATCGATGCGGAGTCATCCAACCTTATCAGAGTGCCCTACTTCAGCGACCTGCAGATCGCATGTGGGCATTTCAAATCAAGCTCTCATGACCTGGATAGCCTGTACTACAAAACTCTCCCGATTTCATACGGAGACTTGAATCCAGCCAGGCATTTCATTGCCAGGGCAAGCGGAAACTCCATGAATGGCGGGAAGTCGCCCATCAGGGATGGGGATTACCTACTGCTGGATCTTGTGACCCCGGAGAGCGCAGGGAGCATCAGTAATCAGCTTGTTGTGATTGAGAAGCAGGATGAAACCGGTGAAGACCAATATCTGCTTCGCTATGTGAAGAAGGTGGGAACTGGTGAGTATGTTCTGCAAGCCTGGAATGAAGACTATCCCGATATACCAGCAACAGGGGATATGGTAACCCGCGCCCGGGTGAAGCAGGTGATCGATCCCCTGGATCTGATACTCCACACGAAAAAGAAGACCCGAGACATTCCAGGGGTGTTCGGTCTTGAATACAACCAGGGCAACTGGCAGGCGGGGCATGTATGTCCGAAAGATCATACAGACCAGTTCCTGTTAGTCACGCTCAACAAGCAGGGTCAGCAGGAATCCCACAAGTACCACGACTACTTCATTGATGACCGCACTTTCCATTGGCAGAGTCAGAGGTCCACGAAGCCAAGCTCAAAACGGGGAATGGGAGTGATCAAGCACAGGGAAAACGGATCCAGAATCCACCTTTTCGTGAGAAAAAACAAACTGGTAGGTGGCAAGGCAGCCCCATACATTTACCTCGGCACGGCGGACTACCAATCGCATACCGGCTCTGAACCCATGGATGTGGTGTTTCGGTTGGCCAACCCCATCTCAAAGGAAATTGCTTCAGAGCTGATGTGAGTGAGAGCATGGAAAGAAAACACTGCATGTTTCGGTTGGCCGGATATGTGCCTGGGCAGGAGTTGTTATGACTGATCTCGTTTTCGTTCGGATACACGCCATGCCCTGCGTCAACAGGTGCTGGCACTGCTTCTGCGAAGGAGGACCTGGAGCGGGTTACATGCCGGTCGACCAGTGCATCAATGTCCTTGATCAGCTCGCTGAGTTGAAGGCTGAGCTTGGCACGGTAGTGTTCCCCATGTTTTACGACGAGCCCACCACCCACCCATCGTTCAAAGTGATCATGAAGCATCAGCTTGCACTGGATCTCGTTTTCGATGACTGGTGGTTCGCAACCAACGGCTATGGTCTTGCCAGGATGTCCGACGACGACTGGCGGGAACTTGCCGCTGCTGGTTTCCAGCACATCAGGCTTACATTCCATGGTACCGGAGCCCTTCATGACGAGCTTGTGGGTCGGAAAGGTGCATATGACGACCTGCTGAAGACCATCTCGCTGGCGGAGAAGCACGATGTTCCCTGGCTGGCTGGAATGGTGCTGAACTCCCGGAACCAGGCTTTTTACGAGGAGACAGAGGAAGCTGTAATGAAGCTTGGAAACCCGGAGTGCAGCTTCGGGTGGATGCTGCCCCAGTCGCAGGGCAGAGCAACCTCTGATTCTCACAGGGTCAGGTTCCCTGAGATATCGAGGCTCATACCCAGCGGATCCGGCTGGTATGCAGAGGGGGAGTTCGTACGAAAGGTGCTCTCAGTAGATTCGCTTGGCTCCAGGACCGTACGGGGAAGCAAGTGCGGGATCATCTACCTCGATATCGATCGTAACCTTGATGTGTTGTTCGGAGGAGGTTGCGACGGGGACCCTTTCAGCGAGTACCGCGAGATGATGCTCCTTGGCAACCTGGAGAACGATTCACTCGGATCATGCCTTGAGAAGTACATGAATGATCCTCCCAGGCCTGTAGCTCTGCTGGACAAGGCTACCTGGAAAGAAATGGCCGAGGGATACGGGAACGGGCAGAATGACCAGGTTTACCACCATACTGACCTTATCGGAAGGAAGTGGGCCGAAGCTTTTCTCAGGGACAGTCTGTGAGCAGGTGTTTCCGGGTCTCTACCTTTACCGCATCGAGAGCGGGGGAGTGGCTGTGACAACCGGGAACTGTGTGCTCAGAAATCTCTGGTTCCTTTTCAAATGCTATTACCTTCTGTCAAAGGAGTACCCATGTCCTCGATCGACACACAGTTCCTGAGCATTAGCGAACACCATGCATTGTATTCCAGCATAGACCCGGAAGGTGCCCTCTCCGGAAGCGCAGCCGGGAAGACCGTGTTCACTTCAGGGGCTTCGCAGGGCATAGGGAGAGCCACGGCGGTTGCCTTTGCCCGGGCTGGGGCCTCGGCTGTCTTCGTTTCCGCCAGGTCCTCGAAGGGCCTTGCGGAGACCAGGGACCTTGTCCTCGGCGCTAATCCTGATACTGCCTGCGCATGTTTTACCTGCGACGTTACCGATGCCGCTCAGGTGAAAGCGGCTGTTGATGACTGCGTAGCCCGTTTCGGCGGAATAGATGTGGCCGACGCAAATGCTGGCTGTCTCGGCCCGTGGCTTCCATTTGCCGAGTCTGACCCTGTGAGCTGGTGGAGATCCTGGGAGGTTAACATTAAGGGGGCTTATCTGGTTGCAAGGTACACGCTGCCACACCTCATTCGCTCCACCGGTTCGTCCCGTGGCGGCTATCTGATAATGATCTCTTCCGTTGGCGCACAGCTGCTCATGCCCGGGGCATCCGACTATCAGGCAAGCAAGCACGCCATCAACCGGCTGTGCGAGTTCGTGAACGCAGACCACGGGAATGAAGGCATCAAGTGCTTTGCGGTGCATCCCGGGGGAGTGGACACCAGCCTTGCCAGGAACATGCCCGAGGCGGTGCATCCATACCTCACCGACGAGCCTGAGCTTGCCGGGGGCTTTTGTGTGTGGCTCTGCTCCGGCGCCGCCGACTGGGCTACAGGGCGATACTTGAGCAGCACCTGGGACGTGGATGAGCTGCTTGAGATGAAAGATGCGGTACTGGGGGGCGATCTGCTGGTGAACAGGCTGCGGACGAAGGCATAGCCCCTTTCAGTTGCCTGGAAGCTTCCTGCACAGGTATGCACCCGTCTGGCATTATGGAGCCTTCTGGTGCCTTTTCTATATTCTTGATTAAGCGATTGCATTTCATTATCATGTATGCGGATGGTTCCCCGTACGCCTCTGTCATCCCTTCGCAGCCGCCACGACATTGTCTCTGGGCGAACAGTGCTTCAGCTGTTCATGCGGAAGGCGATATGAGCATCTCAGCGGATAACGATCTTGCCAAGAGGTATCTGGATATCGCGCCTGCCATAATCCTCTCCCTCGACCATGAAGGCATGATTACGCTCCTTAACCAGTCCGGAGGGGAGATCCTTGAGTGCGATCCTCTGGATGTGGAGGGCAGGAACTGGGTTGATACCTTCATTCCGGAGCGGCTTCGAGAAGAGATACGCTCGGTCTTCACGCGTCTGATGAATGGTGATGTTGAGTTTACCCAGCATTACGAGAACATCGTTTTAACGGGCAGGGGCAGGGAGAGGATCATCAGGTGGTACAACACCCTGCTCCGTGATTCCGAAGGTTCCATTACAGGCATTCTCAGTTCAGGTGAGGACATCACAGAGCTTAAGAACGCTGAGGATGCAAAACGTGCCACTCTGGAGCGTTACCGCCGGCTGTACGAGTCAGTGAAGGCGGGGGTGATGCTGCAGAGGGCCGACGGCGTGATAGTGCACACCAATGACTATGCAGCCGAGGTGTTCAGGATGCCCATGGAGGATGTTACAGGGAGGACATCCTCAGATCCGGTGTGGCAGATGGTGCTTGAGGACGGAACGCCGGTCCCCGGTGATGAGCATCCTTCAATGATAACTTTCCGCACAGGGAAGCCCTTGCGGGATGAACTGCGGGGTGTTTTTGCCGGTGATCCATCCAGTACCAGGTGGCTGCTGATCAATACCGAACCGGTAGTTGATCCCTCCGGTTCAGTGGCTGAGGTACTTGTGACGTTCATCGACATAACGGACAGGAAACAGGTTGAGGCCGAGTTGAGGAGCAACGAGTATCTGCTGTCTAAATCACAGCAGCTTGGGAAAATAGGAAGCTGGGAGCTATTGATCGACAGCGGAAGGCTTGTATGGACTGACGAGACCTACCGGCTCTTCGGCGTTCCCCCGGGCACCCCCATGACCCTTGAGGATTTCATGAAGTGCGTTCATCCTGATGACAGGGAGTACGTTCTCAAAGAATGGGATGCCCGGATGAAACACAACGACTACGACATCGATCACAGGATCGTGGTTGACGGAGAAGTAAGGTGGGTAAGGGAGAAAGCTGAGATCATCTTTGATGCTGATGGCAAACCTGTTAAGGCAGTGGGGTTTTCCCAGGATATCACCGAGAGAAAGAATGCGGAAAATGCCCTCAGAGAGCGCCAGGAGGAGCTTGATGAGATATTTAACATGTCGCTCTACCTCATCTGCACCGCAGATCTGAATGAAGCCACTTTCCTTAAGGTGAACGCCTCCTTTTCCCGGGTACTGGGGTACGACGAGTCTGAGATTGTTGATCACAGCTTCTTTGAGTTCATACATCCGGACGACATAAAGCCAACTGAAAGGGTTATCGAAGAACAGCTGCGGCAGGGCAGTAAGGTAATGGGCTTCACCAATCGCTACCGAAGGAAGAACGGGTCATGGTGCTATCTGGAATGGGCGGCCCATCCTCTGCCTGAGCGGGGCATCACTTTCTCAATCGCCCATGACATTACGGAGGAGAGGGAACTCGCGGACCGCCTTCGACAGTCTGAGAAGATGGAGGCCATCGGCCAGCTCGCCGGAGGTGTGGCCCACGACTTCAATAACCATCTTGCCGGTATCATGAACTTCGCCGAACTGCTGCTGGACAGCACGCAGGATACTGAACTCCGCAGTATAGGGGAAGGTATAGTAAGGCTCTGCACCAGAAGCGGCGAACTTACCGGCCAGCTGCTGGCCTACGCCAGAAGGGGGCAGTTGGAGATCACTCCCGTGGACATTCACGAGGTGATCGAAGAAGTGATCTCCATGCTCAGGCACAGCATAGACAAGAGAGTAAGGATAAGCAGACACCTCAGGGCAGAGCCGTCTACTACAACAGGAGACCATTCCAGACTTGAAAGCGTTCTGCTCAACCTTGCCCTGAATGCCCGGGACGCCATGCCTGAAGGCGGAGAGCTTGTGTTTTCCACTGGCCTCGCGCATCTGACTGAAGAGTTCTGCAGAAGCAGCGGGTTCGATATTGAGCCTGGCGAGTACCTGCGTGTCACGGTGGCCGATTCGGGTACTGGAATGGATGAAAGCACCAGGGCCAGGGTGTTCGATCCGTTCTTCACAACGAAGCCCCAGGGAAAGGGTACGGGGATGGGGCTGGCGTCCGCTTTCGGAACCGTCGTTTCCCACAATGGATCAATCGAGGTGAGCACCGAGCCAGGAAGGGGAACCAAAGTCACTGTGCACCTGCCCCTGTGCAGGGCAGAGCGTTCCGGAAAGGCTCCCCAGGCCAAGTCGGACAGGCTGCCGGATACGTGCCGGATACTGCTGGTGGACGACGAGAAAGCAGTGCGGGAGACCACCGCCGTCCTGCTGCGCTGCCAGGGGTATGAAGTGGACACGTGCAGCAACGGCCATGAGGCGGTTGAGTTCTTCAGGAAGTCTTTTCAAAGTATGGATCTGGTGATACTGGACATGAACATGCCAGTGATGAACGGACGGGACGCTTTCCTGCTGATGCGGGAGATCGATCCTGACGTAAAGGTCATCCTGGCTACGGGCTTCAGCCTGGATGCCTCGGCAAGGGAGATACTGGACGAAGGCGCCAGGTCACACATACAGAAGCCATTCCGGATCAGGGAACTCGTGGAACTAATCGAACAGGTCCTCGGCAGCTGAAAGGCAATCCATTCATGGAGTACATCGTTTTCAATTACGGGAACGCTTCCCCTTCTTCCACTGAGGAGTGGAGCGAGTTCCTCGAATTTGTCAGGGGCAGCGGCATGTTCCGGGGTGGCAGCGAGATAAGCAGGGGGTTCATTGTCGGGTCAGGTCCCGATCCCGACATTACCGCCCGAGTAGAGGGTTTCATGCTGTTCGAGACCGATTCGCCCGGTGATCTCAGGGAGCTTCTTCAGAAGCATCCCACGGTGGTTCACGGAGGAACGGTTGAAGTCTGCGGGATGCCTCTTTCATAGTGGAAGGTCACAGCACTGTGGTCTACTATGCCACCAATACTCGCAGGGCAACGCTGGGCGAACTCCTGCGCATGAGCCCTCCCGGCATTCCAGGCAAGCTAACAGCTATTCTTGTGAAGGTGTTACAGCTGCAAATCCAGCCTCAGATGGGAATGGCGCTGTACGATGCCCGTCTGGTCCCCTTCTCTGAGATACCGGAACTATATGAGTATTTCAGCAAGCAGATCGATTCTCTGGAGGGGCTTGGTTTCCATCAGGCTGCCGCACTTCGGATGCCTATGGTTGGGGGAGGCAGTTGCTGCTCCCTGGCCTTTCTGGGCAGAGATTCGCTGGTATACGCCAATATCGTTTACAGCAGGGCCCTGGCAGATGGAAGGGCATACGGAGAGTCCGGGGTATCATTTGTTTCCCGAGGGGATTCTGCGGTCTGGGCAACCACATCCATGAACCGCCTGCTGGACAGCCCGGCTTGCATCAGGATCATATATTGTCCGGGGTGTTCAGTTGAGCTTCTTCTTGAGACCCATATCAACCGCATCTCAGCTGTTCCTCCCAGGGATCTGAAGCATCTCAGCGCGGGAGACCTCTGTTCCGCACTTCTGGAGGTGGAGACCATGGTTGCCGACTTCAACATTGCCCGTGGTGTCTTCAGACCTCTGACAGATGCGGAAGTTGCAAACCTTTCCTGAGACTGGGACAAGTCTTTTCAGAATGAGGTGTTGAATGAGCGGAGAGAACATGTGCCCCTGCCCGAACCTGGAGTGCCCCAACCACGGGAACTGCAGGGACTGCAGCAGCAGGCATCTGAGGATAGGCACGCTTTCCTGCTGTGCCTTTTACTCAATTCTGCCCGTGCTTGAGGCTGCTGTAGCAGCTTCACCGGACTCTCCCGCGGCTGAGCTTCTCAGGGGCAGGATAGAAAGTCAGACCGGAGCATACCGCAGGCTTCTGGAGAAACACGGCATCTCCGAGGAGACCTTTGCCGAGAGAAGGGCCGCCAAGACCCGTGTGAGCAGCCACTGATGGCCGGGGGCGAACTTGCAGTGATAGCTGATGTGCACGGGAACAAACTTGCCCTTGAGGCGGTGCTGGAAGACATTGCCAGGCAGGGTGTCACCGATATCATCAATCTGGGTGACGTTCTCTATGGAGCCATGGACCCGGCGGGTACAGCAGATCTTCTGATGGGAATGGACATTCCCACTGTGTGCGGCAATGGCGACAGGATGCTTGTTGACGGGTCCGCAGTTCTCAAAGGCACATGGAAGTATACTCTGAGCCGGCTTTCAGGGGAGCACCTTCGCTGGATAAGGTCTTTTCAGAAGCAGATATCTTCTGGTTCGATGCTTGCCTTCCACGCTTCACCCCACTGCGATTCCTCGTACCTGCTCTGGGAGGTGCGGGATGGCAGCCTGGTCAGGAGGGAGACCGCCTCTGTAGCGGAAGCACTGTCTCCATACGGGGCCACTCTGGTGCTGTGCGGCCATGATCATGTGCAGTATACCGCTGATCTCGGGGATGGCGCGCTACTGGTGAACCCGGGCAGCGTGGGGCTGCCTGCCTACCACGACGACCTGCCGGTGGAACATTCCATGGTTTCCGGCTCGCCCCACGCCAGGTACACCATCATCAGGGAAGGTGGCGCCTGTATTGAGCAGAGGGCGGTGGAGTACGACTGGCACGCAGCCGCCGCCCAGGCCATTGGGAACGGCAGACCCGACTGGGCAGGTTGGCTTGCAACGGGGCTTGTAATTCCCTCCTGAATGCCCTTGCCCGTTCGATGATGCAATAATCCCCGCCTGATCTCGTCACTGCTTATAGTGGAATTGCTCTTCCCCCAGCGTAAGGAAGCCCATGAAAGCGGTTCATTACAGCAGATACGGTTCGCCTGAAGTTATCAGGGCCGAGGATGCGGATGTACCGGTGCCCGGTGAAAACGATGTACTCATCAGTGTTCATGCAGCATCGGTGAACGCCTACGACTGGCATGTTCTCACGGCTGATATCTTCCTGGTGCGGTTCATGGGAGGGGGGTTCCTCAAGCCCAACGATCCAAGGCTGGGAACCGATGTGGCGGGTGTCGTTGATGCGGTGGGCAGCGGAGTCAGCGAGTTCAACGTCGGCGACAGGGTTTTCGGCATGGTGAAAGGCGGTTTCGCCGAGTACGCGTGCGCTCCGGCCCGAGCCTTCGCTCCCATGCCGGTGAACGCCACCTTCGAGTTGGCGGCGGCGGTTCCTCTCGCCGGGATAACCGCCCTGCAGGGGCTTCGGGACGCCGGCGGCATAACACCTGGGCAGAGGGTGCTGGTGAATGGCGCTTCCGGTGGCGTGGGAACCTTCGCCGTTCAGATAGCGAAATCATATGATACCGAGGTGACCGCCGTATGCAGCACCAGGAACGTGCAGCAGGCCAGGGAGATCGGCGCTGATCACGTGATAGACTACACCTGTGAGGATTTCACCTCCAACGGGGTCGCCTACGACCTGGTTTTCGCCGCCAACGGATTCCGCACCCTTTCCGCATACAGGCGTTCGCTATCTCCCAGGGGCGTCTTCGTGATGGCCGGTGGAACCCCTGCTCAGAATTTCCAATCCATGCTCTTCGGCTCGCTGATGTCGGAGAAGGGAGGCAGAAAGATGACGGGCTTCATGGCCAGGAACAGCAGGGATGACCTGATGGTGCTGAAGAACCTGTACGAGGAGGGTGCCATCCTGCCGGTGATCGACAGGCGGTATCCTCTTGAAGAGGCCGCTTCCGCCATGGAATACCTGGGGCAGGGGCATGCCCGGGGAAAGGTCATTATTCATGTTGAGCGCTGAGCCGGGTGATCTGCAGTTCTTTCATCTGATGCATGTGTTGTAGATTACCTTCTGTTGGTTCCAACCTTGGGGAGAGTGCTGTATGAGAGTGCTTTTCTGGCTTCTAGTGGTTCTCTGCTGCGCGGTGCAGGCCGAATCTGAGGAGATAGCGGTTACCGCTTCATTTACTGGGCTTGAGGAACACCAGTGGTTCGAGAACGATGGCGGATCCACTTCCGACGGAGTGGCTCCGCTGGCCACGTTCATTGTGCTGGAACCTGAGGAGTATTCCGGGGAGGTCATCGCCATACTGTTCAAGTACGGGGTGCTGGATGAAGCCCCTGAGTCCCTGATGGGGGGGTGGGTTTACCGCTTCGCCGTGCCGGGGGACTTCTTCGGCAGAGGCGCAGAGATCATTGATGATATGG
>ERZ795048.3870-NODE-3870-length-10787-cov-7.691018_pt1 | contig 10787 bp, 13 predicted proteins | sample MGYA00375132_ERZ795048 | MGnify/ENA primary metagenome ERZ795048 (study PRJEB30177, sample SAMN05720225) | activated sludge metagenome | isolation source: Anaerobic digester | place: Hong Kong | collected 2014-12-17 ...
CACATTATCCTGAGGTGTTACGGGAAAAGAACCGTTTCTGCAATTAAAACCTCATAATATCGGAATTATTCCTTCCCCGTTTAATTCTTCAATGAATTTTTTCAAGATGAAATCTTTTTTTACCGAAATTATTGATAGATAACAATACGACGGCACTTTTCCATGAATATATATCTGAAGGAATGCTGTGTATAAATAATTTTTAATACCGGAACTGTCTTGACACAATAACAGTATCCAGTATAAGAATGACCAACAATATGTTATTATAACATTATTTCATAATACCGCCCATGGAAAACACATTACTTATAAAATCTATATTCATGTTCGTATCAATCTGGGGTTTCACTGTTGCCGTTCTCTGGTTCAGGCCCAGAATAGAGATATTCTGGAAAGTCGTGGCAACATTGATATTTCTGTTTTATGTCTGGTTTTTCTTTGAAGAAATCACAAAAGGTTATAATTCATTTATCGCAGCATGGTTCGATGTAACAGTGTATTTCATCAAAGAGCTACTCGCCCTGGTATTTGTGAACCTCTTTTTCCTCTGGCCCATTGCGCTGCTGATCATTTTCTACAAAGCAAATGATATTGGCGCGGAAAAACTTCTTAAATTCATGTGTATTCTCACACTGGCATTGTGGGTTGTGTTCCTTGTGTATGTGTACTTCAATCAGGGAATTGATGAATTCCTCTTTGAAAAACTCAAAAAAATGGTTCCTGGAGCACATTAATTGGCCGGAACATGCAGCACCGGAACGGGATTACTATTTTTAACAACCTCAATAATTATACTTTGCGCCGTCCCTGCCATACTCACCGGAGAACAGCAGAATTCTTCTCAACTGTACCGTCAGGCTGCGGAAATGGCGCAATCCGGAAACCGGAAGGGTGCCATACCATTATTCAAAAAAGTTATACAACTCAGCCCCTACTACACAAAAGGCCATTACGGCCTTGGTAAGGCACTTCTTTATGATAAATCGACAATACCTGAAGGTATACGGCATCTTAAAAAAGCTGTCTCACTGGACCGCAGAAATTCTGCCGCTTTTTTTTATCTTGGCATGGGATACATGCTGTCAAATAACTACATGAAGTCCATTGAGTCTTTTCAAAAAGCATACCAGCTGGACCCTAATATAACTGAAGCCCTCTACAACATTGGAGCGGTATTTGATATTATGGAAAACAAAAAACAATCCGCCAGATACTTCCGGCAGTACCTCGAAAAGCAGCGCCGGGAGGACTCTGACATTCTCTTTTAATGCTCTTTTTGCCGGGACTGATCTATAATCTATTAAAAAATTCAGATTACTTTCTGCACTATATTCACATACGGCAAATTCAGCATCCCCCGCATAAAAACGTCTCTGCACAAAAAAACGCCACCCTTTACAGGATGGCGTTCTCTATTATTATCAAATACTGTTGTTATTCGTTTACTGTTTCAATTCTTGTTACAGGAGGAATCACATCAACAAAAACAGAAAAGATTGAAACATTTGAAAGGTTTCCTGCTTTATCAACAGCTTTTGCCTCAATGAGGTGTTCTCCATCAGTATTGAATTGAATAGGATTAACATAAGGTATAAAATCACCCTTTTCATCGATTCTGATAAAAATGCTGTTTACACCTGATGCCTCATCTGTCGCTATTACAGAATACTTTACTTCGTTGGAAGCAATGTTTCTGCCGGACTTCTGAACCAGCTCACGATCAGCTTTAATTTCAACTACCGGTGCAACGTTATCTGTTTGAACTGCAAATGCAGACTCTCTTACTTCAACTTCCTTGCCCTGCTCATCATAAATTTTCATGACGAACTGTTCCTGAACATTCGCTACATTGTCAGTTGCTCTCACCTTAAGGTTAACAGGTCCTTCATTCGCGATGCTGAAAGGAGCCCTGTACACTTTATAGTCTGTACCATTCAGCGAATATTCAACTGTTGCGATTCCGGAACTTTCGTCCCTGGCGTCAATGCGGAAAGTGAAATCCTTGGAAACATATACTTTGTCCCCGGACCGCAATACAGGTTTGTCAGAAGTTACAAGAATAGATGGCGGGGTATTATCGACAACAACCCGTAATGACTTCGCATCCTCCCTGTTACCGATTTTATCAACACCATAATACGTAATCACCTGCTTCCCTTCTGTTGCGATATTAAAGGGATTCTGATAAATCTGTACTTCACCATCGTTAAGCCTGTATTCAATCTTGTCAGAAAGAAGGTTATCGCTGGTAGTAAGTTTAAATTTAACCTGTGAATTAACATAGGTGTTAACACCCTGAACAAAGGTCCGTGCTTCAGCACCTGCCTTGACAATCTCTGCCTGGGGCTCCTGAGTCGCTTCCTGCAGCGCCGGCTGTTCAGCCTGTGCAGGAGCTGCCTGCTGCTGAGATTCAGCTGGTGTGCCTGTGTCAGCCTGTTCCCCGGCAACCGTCTGCTCTTCCGATGGAGCTGGTGTCTGAGAGTATGCCAAAGGATATAATAAAATAGCTACAGCTAAACACATAGTGATCAAAAGAAGCTTTTTCAACATGTTCTTCCTCCGTTTTTTGTGTAGAAAAACCGTGTAATAGTACTTTACGCTCACACAGTAAAAATATTTTTCAAGATACTAATGATACAAATTGAACTAATGTTGTCAATATATATTTTGTCAGGATTTAAAGTAAACTATATTTTTTTCAAAAAATGCTGTTCATCTATTACAACCTGCTGTTATATAGTAACCACCTGCAGCAACGGACCTTTTGCGGCAATAACAGGAGACAGCAATTGGGAAACAGACAAATCACAGTATGGGTTGTATCGGCCGTCATAGCTGTATCCACTCTGTACTGCGGACATGGGAATATTGTAAACAGCGGCGCGGTACGGGAAGATATCACCCTGACCATGAACAGCCTCAACCGCAGCGCACTTACAATCAGGAACCTGAACAGGAAGAGGGTCGGGAAGTCAGGATATTATTATATTGTGGATGCAGCGGGGACGATAGTATCCCACCCCCAGAGTGCAATGGCGGGCTTCAGGCTTGGGGAAAACCCCTTTATTCAGTATATTGTCCGCCATAAAAGCGGATGTGTCGTGCAGACTATCGAAGGGAGGACACGTATTATTCTGTTCCGCACGCTGCGGAACGATGCAATACTCTGCCTCACGATACCCGCAGGTGAGGTATCCCCTGACATGCTTCAGTCCTGTGAGGAATTCCGCTGAACCCGGTTCAATCCTCAAGGCTGAGCCGGGCAAGGTTTGTGAAATAACGGATCATTTCCCTGTACCGGGAGCCCTCCCCTGAAAGGACCGGCCCTGATTCAATCCTGAAACTGTTGGAATATCCCCCGGATTGCACCTTCATTTCATAATAACAGTTTTTCGATTTTTTTGAATAGTTGCCCTTCAGGCGCCAGATACCTTTTCTATTGAGAAAATCCACGAGCTTCACATACTCATCACCGTCAAAGGGGCGCTTCAGTGTGCGGTTTTTGTAGTTATTGATATCAATGAATATTCCCTGCTTTTTCCTGTATACTGAGATACTCCACTCTTTAAATGTAACAGGACGGGAAAAATAGGAAAGTGACGCAAAATATTCATACCCATCATCTGTGCCGCTGCCCGTTGCCGGAATGATCAGAACCAGCATACACACAATGAGAGCATATCTTCGGATATTCATAGCATTGCCCGCTACCCCGAAAGCGATGATTCAGCTCTTCGTTTTTCAGAAAAATAAAGGTTCAGGGCGTTCACAATGATTGAATGGTCAATTTCGCCGCTTTCAATCATATGTACAACCTGCTCTTCCGGATACAGCTCAACATCAATGTCCTCCTGAAGGTCAAGGTCCTGCCCGGAAATCCTTGTGCACCCCGTGGCGCAGAAAAAGTAAATATAGTTATTCTGTATAGCGGGGTTCGCGGAGAGTTTTTTCATAAGCCGCAGCGAGCCGGGAGCATACCCGGTTTCTTCAAGGAGTTCGCGGCGGGCCTCGTCAAAGGGGTCCTCATCTTTCTCCATAAGCCCGGCAGGAGTTTCGTATGTATATTCATCAGTCCCCAGCCGGTGCTGCCGGACAAAAATAATTTCATTGTTTTCAGTTACCGCGACGACATTTATCCAGTCAGGGGAATTCAGGATGAAGAACTCAAACTCATCCTCTTTCTCGGGATGCGCGCAGCGGAGCTCTTTCAGTGTAAACACGCTCGATGAAAAAATATTTTTCTCACTTTTTATGACCCACCGCTCCATTTATTCCTGCCCGTCCGTCTCTTTCCACGCGTTGATAAAGTCCACAGAAGACTTCACCATTGCCTCAACCCGGCGCTGTCCGAGATCGGCACTCGATTTTGTCACATCGCTCAGGGACCATATCCCGTTACTGGAAAACTCATGGGTTGCCCCGCCCTTTCCGCTGCTCTCATGGGTACCCACCCGGGCATGCCACACATTGCTGAGGAGAGGATATTTTTTCGAGAATTTCTGTATCTTCAACACCTCATCAGTGAAATGAATGTCGGGATTACGGATATTGTCCTTCCGTACCAGATTTGGCTTCAGATGCATCATAAGAGAGGTTTCACCAACGCCGGCATGCCAGTCAAAGTTTTTTTCATAGGTGCCGGGCGGCACATCGCCGGGGATTGGCCCGCCGATTCCTATCGCAACAGCGGTGGCGGGTGTAGTTCTGTTTATATGGGCCACAAGTCTTGTCTGCGTGAGATTATTTCCCCCGTGATAGTTAAAAAACAGAATTCTCCTGAATCCGTGGCGGATCAGGGATTCAACTGTTTCTTTAAGTACACGCTCCATGGTCTCCTGGGTGATAGTGATTGTTCCCGGAAAACCCATGTGGCTTTCGCTGTACCCCACGGAAAGAACTTTCGCCACAACCACCCCTGTTTTCGCCGAAATCAGCTTTGACATTTCATAGGCCTCATACGTATCAGTACCAAGGGGGAGATGAGGCCCGTGCTGCTCAATGCTCCCAAGGGGAATAATAACCATGTCGCACCGCTGGAGATATGCTTTCACATCGGGCCAGGTCATTTCCTGCAGCAGAAGGGGTGTTTCGGTCGTCTGCGTCACACCCGCCGACGCAAGGAACAGGAGCACCACACACACCGCAGCACTCCATGTTTTTTTATATTTCCCCTTTACTCTTCGCATTTCGCCCAGTCCACTGAAAGTTTCGGGAGTTTTCCCGGAAGATTGATTATGCTCAGAAGCTTGCTGTCCATATTGATCCGCTCAGACTTCCACGCGTCGACTTCATCATATTCAGGATACTGTATTTTCCTCTGGTAATCAAGGGCGCCATGGACAACATAGTGCCAGTATATTCCTCCCGTACGCCGGTGCCAGAATCTCTGTTTTCTTCCCCTGGGATACGTGCTTGCCCATATTGTCCGTATGGCGATGGAGCGTTCATCAAAGGGCATCTGCCTGAGGTTTTCCCTGTATACTGCCGGAAAGCGGTGCCACATCTCCTCCGCGTTGCTGGGATAATAAATCCGGAGCACCGTTCCGAGTTTTTTTGCGGTTTCAGCGATTGACCGCATCGCCCCTCCCCGGAGGAGGTTTCCCTCAACGATTGCGATCCTTCCCTGCTCATACATTAACTTAATATACGCGTATGCTTCCGGGTTCCGGAGCCATCCGAATTTTCCAAAACGGGCACTCGGCTGCGCCTTACGGTAATAGTAGGAAAACAGTTTCTCACGATTGTGCCGGTATACCGCCACGGTACGGACAATTTTCGGGTCGTCGGGATACGCGTCTATAATCATCTTTTCCGCACGCCTCCGGTTCTGGGGCCGGAAGAGGTTAATAAACTCCCGCGGGGAATTACTCTGGAGAATCAGCGCCCTCAGCATGCGGTGCAGGCGTACCACGGTAATATCATAATCCATGAGAAACGCCCAGCGGCTCCCCGCGTACGCGATAAAGGAATAATTCGCGTCAGCAGCTACGCCGAAATATGCGCCACCGAGGTTCTTTATGTACGGCATCAGCAGATAATGCTGACTTTCATTGCTTTTAATATAGGTAAGCGGGTCCTTGCAGTCCACCTTCGACCATGCAATTTCATCACAGAGAGGTGTGTCGAGGTGATCAAACTTGATGGAGCTCATTATCTTTTTCTGCTCTTCCGTAAGGGGTTCTGGTTTCGGGAGCGAAGGAGGGGGATCAACGATCATCCATCCCGGAGCATTATTGAGATACGGTGTCGATGAGGCACAGCGGAACGAAAGCCTGTTGCCTCCGCTGTTGACACGCTCAAGGCGCCGTGCCGTGCCTTTCATGTATGCCGCAGGCCACCAGAAACTTCCGCCGCGGAGCACCTTTTTGGTATGCCCCTTGCAGGGATACCGGCCGTTACAGGGCCCCTTCGGGTCCTTCCCGACACATGCCGCCCCACAGGCCTCTCTGGATTCGCTGGCCCAGTCCTGTACCCATTCATACCCGTTTCCCGCCATATCATATACACCGAAATGGCCCGCAGGATAGCTGCCGACATTTTTTGTCGCATCCGTTCCGGCTTTCCTGCATCCGCGGTAATTCGCCTTTGTGCAGTCCGGTTCGTCATTTCCCCAGGGATATGCCGTCGCTTCCATGGCGCCCCTGGCAACCGTTTCCCACTCAGCTTCTGTGGGAAGCCTTTTCCCGGCCCATTTGCAGTAATCAAAGGCCATTTTCCAGGTTATGGGAACCGCAGGCTGATCAGGGCCCCTGAAACCGTTATAGAGGTGATGCCTGTAGTTTCTGAACCGTTTGCAGTGACCGGCCTTCACGCATTTATCAAATTCCGCATTTGTGACTTCGTATTTATCTATAAAAAACGTGCTCAATTCGACTTCATATACAGGGGTGTCATTACCCATCTCAACGCGGGATGTCTCGTTGTCCCATTTTTCATTAACCCACCGGGAGCCGGGATGCTGTTTTTTTGCCCCCCCCTGTTCTTTACCAATTACAGTTTTTCCGCCTGGAACAGCAACCATTCCCCGGGGAGCTTCTGCGACAACCCTGGAGCCGGAATTCTGTTCCTGCTGGTCCTTCGGCTGTCTTCCTATTATTGTTTTCCCGCCGGGAACACAGACCATGCCCGGAGGCGGCTCGGGACAGATCTTACGCTGGTCCCGCACATGGGAATCGCACACAAATAACGTCATAGAGAGTAACAGAAAGAGCAGTTTCACTCCGTTTTTTGCAATTGTACTCAACTTCATTATTATAACCTCTTTATTATCATATCAGGATATTATATTGCAATCACGCTGAACGAGAGTCAGGGGACATGGCGTATGATTCCGGTACACCGGTTTTTCTTCATTTTTCGCAGTGAAATTATTATATAGAGATTTTTTGTAAAGAGTATTTTTCCGTATCTGACAAAAATGACTCATACTCTCCCGGATTCCCGTTGTATCGACCCGCTATTAACAAATTTACGCCGCGCCGCGGTTACATGGCATAAAATGTCATTATATGATTGACACTAACACATATATGCCTACATACTATCGCCGGAGACATGAAACAGTATGCTGCTCCATTTCCTTTACGCGGAAATACTGATTGTTCCGGAATAGAACCAGCAGGAGGCAGCCGATGAAAAAGACCATTACGTGTATTGCGGTATCCTGTATATCAACAGTGTATATATCCTGTTCACAACAGCAGGGGGCGATAGAAGTACCCCGGGCCGCGAACAGCGCATTTTCCCTGACAAGTACCGCCTTCACGGATAACGGGGTAATCCCGAAGGAATGTACATGCACAGGAAGAAACATATCCCCTCCCCTGCAATGGACAGATCCCCCCGCCGGAACAAAATCATACGCGCTTGTGATGGAAGATCCTGACGCGAAACCGGTGGTCGGATACACCTGGATACACTGGGTAGCATATAACATCCCCCCGACTTCGGGAGTATTAAAGAGAGGGATTCCCAAAACAGCAAAAGTAATCCTTCAAGGCGGAAGTGCCATGACACAGGGGATAACCAGCTTCAAATCACCGGGATACGGCGGTCCATGTCCCCCTGAAGGCACCGGCACGCATCACTACCACTTCACCCTGTACGCATTGAACATTCAGCCCGGGCTGCCGGATGGACTCACAAAGAGGATGCTTTTCGGTGCAATAAAGGGAAAAATTATCGGGAAAGCAACACTGACCGGGACCTTTGAAAAAAAATAACTGCCGCTTTCAGCGTTCGTCGAAGTAGCTCCAGAGGCCTGCGAGTATATATATAACAGGAACCGCGATATTTAAAAAATACCCGAAAATTATCCAGTGGGGATTCGCGCGGGTAAGCCCTTCCGCGAGGGGGATGTAGATAACCCAGACAAGGTAATAACTGTTCAGCACGATTCTGGCGATAAAAACATACAGCCCCGAAACATAAAGCGACCCGAACATCACCATCGCGATTCCAATCATATATACCGCGAGGGGGTTATTGACATAAAACCAGGACTCGAAGATGTAAAACTTTGCCACGGGAAGCACCACCGCGAGAAATGCGAGAAATGTGTTGATGTACACAACTTTTTCCGGGAGCCGTACTTCCAGAAATTTATTGTACAGGTGGCTTAACAACTGAAGGGCAATATCCAGCAAAAACAGAAAGATATCTTTCAGCTTCTGGAACACAAAGGCCCCCACATCCAGCAACAGATCAAGAATTCGCATACCAATCCCGTGATTATCGTGATTATAATAATAAACAGGGAGAAACCCGTAATTTCAGGGCTCTGACCCCTTTTCAACCTCTCCATTTCGCAAAAGTGCCGGATTATAGCAAGTCTTTTTCATTCCGGAACAGACCACTGCCGCCGCTCATGGGCAAGAAGAAATTCCTTTATATCGGTACCGGAGGTATAATTCCCGGTTTTCCCGTCTGATTTTATCACACGGTGACAGGGTATAAACACCGGGAACCTGTTTTTTGCCATTGCATTTCCGGCGAACCTGCCGCCCCGTGGAATACCCGCCATGTCCGCGAGGCCCCCGTAGCTGACAACGCTTCCCGGGGGAATGGTAAGGAGCGCGGCATATATTCGCTGTTCACGTTCCGTATATCCCTGAAGGTCCAGTTCCGGCAGCGGCGCGTTCCTGCGGGCGAAATATTCCCTCAGAAAATGCACACCCTGCTGTATGGGAGCGGTATCGCCCCGCACTGCGTTGATTTTGATATGTTCTACTTCCGCCGTATTCCTGGAAAACACCGCACATACGAGGGAGATATCATCTCCGCAAAGGTACATTGATCCGAATGGTACCGGGCATTCCCGGTACCTGAGGCCGCTGCGGTGCCGCAGAAATATCTGCTCATTCATAGAGTTCCTCAATCATTCAGCAGCTGCAGGGTAATATCCCTGTCTTTCCGGAGCTGGGCAACAAGGTCATCCACAGAGGAAAACTTTATTTCGTCACGGAGCCTGTCGTGAAATTCGAGTTCTATTGTGCGCCCGTACAGGTCTTCATCAATATTGAAGATATTGACCTCGATAGTGCGCTCTGTGTTGGCAAATGTGGGATTGGTGCCGATATTGAGCATGCCCTGCCGCCGTATTGATCCGTCAATAACAGCATATACGGCGTAGACACCATCCTTCGGCACAACCTTGTCCGGATCGTCGGGAACGAGATTGGCTGTGGGGAAGCCCAGCTGCCTCCCCCCCCTGCCGAACCCTTTCTGCACCGTACCCGAAAGAGTGTAACAGCGTCCCAGAAGCGCGTTCGCGAGTATGATATTGCCGTCTTCAAGTTCAGTTCGTATCCATGTCGAAGACACCGGTCTTGAATAAAAATTCTTCGGCTCCACCCTGGTGACCCCGAAACCCCTGTTCCGCGACCGCTCCTTCAGGTATTCGAAGGTCCCCTCACGGTCCTTGCCGAAGGCGTGGTCGTATCCCACCACAATATCAATGATGCCTATTTTCTTCAGTATCAGTTCGTTGAAGAACTCGTCAGCATGCATTTCGGAAATTTCCTTTGTAAAATCCAGCATGATAACATTATTGATGCCGCAGTTTCCGATTGCGCGGATTTTTTCCTGTTTTGTGGTGAGTATCCGGGGAGGGGTTTTCGGTGTAATCACCTTCCGTGGATGAGAGCTGAAGGTAAGTACCACAGGATCCCCTGACTTGGCCCGTGCGATATTGAGCAGCGTGGACAGGATACGCCTGTGCCCCATATGGAGGCCGTCGAAACTTCCAATAGTCAGGACGGGATTTGTAAAAACAGATGTATCATCAGGAATGTTTTCAAATACTCTCATTGATAAATCCTACCGCAGGGATGTTTTATGTCAATGATTATTGCCATCTGGTTTTTTCGCGTTGACAATAAATACACACTACGTTATTCTTTCGAAACTTGTTCAATAACCACCCCCTCCTGAGGGTTGGGTGGTTATTACTATTTCGATTATACTCACATGCCGAAAATATAACATGAAAAAAAATTATTCTATACTCTGTATTTCAATCCTCTTATTTATTGCTGTATTTATTTCTGAGGCACATGCACGGACCACTGCCAGTGTTACAATGCTGGGTACATATACAATTGATACAGCAAATATAAGTGAACTTACAGGGCAGGTGCAGGACAGGTCGGACATTAACGGGCCGTTTCTTGCGGATGCCATAGCTTTTGCCAATATTACCGGGTATCCTATCGGTAAAGCAACCCTGGGCTCCTTCCCCCACTTCGAATTCGGTGCCGCTGTCGGGGCTGGATGTACCAATATGG
>ERZ795048.3871-NODE-3871-length-10781-cov-4.544378_pt1 | contig 10781 bp, 8 predicted proteins | sample MGYA00375132_ERZ795048 | MGnify/ENA primary metagenome ERZ795048 (study PRJEB30177, sample SAMN05720225) | activated sludge metagenome | isolation source: Anaerobic digester | place: Hong Kong | collected 2014-12-17 ...
AATCATTTAACAATGTAAAAACAATTTTATTAGAAGAAAACTATCGTAGTACGAAAACAATTCTAAATGCTGCTAATGCTATTATTAAAAACAATCAAAAAAGAAAAGAAAAAAAATTATGGACAGCTAATCAAGAAGGGGTAAAAATAAAGTATCTTAGAAGTTATGATGAACGTCATGAAGTAACTCTTGTTATCGAAGAAATAAATCATTTAAAATCACTAGGATTAACTAACAAAGATATTGCTATTTTATATAGAACAAATGCCCAAGGAAGAGTAATAGAAGAACAGTTTATAGCTAAGAATATTCCTTACAAAATAGTTGGTAGTTATTATTTTTATAATCGAAAAGAAATAAAAGATTTAATATCTTATTTAAAACTTATATTAAATCCTCTAGATGAAATAAGTTTAAAAAGAATCATAAATGTTCCTAAAAGAGGAATTGGTAGTAAAACAATTGCTCTTTTAGAGGAGAAAGCCAAAGAAGAAAACAAATCAATTTTTGAAATAATTAGTACTGGTAAAGAATTAAAATTTAAAGAATTAATTTTAGAATTACAAAAAGATTCCCTAGATTTATCTATTACTGAGTTAATAGATAATATTTTAGAAAAATCTGGTATAAAAACAGACTTAGAAAATGATAAATCTTTAGAAAGCGATTTAAGGTTAGAAAATTTATTAGAATTTAAAAGTATTACATCAACATTTGAACAAAATACTGGCAGTGTTAATTTAAACGACTTTTTAGAAACTGTTAGCCTAGTAAGTGATATGGGTAATTATAAAACTAGTGATGATGCTATTACTTTAATGACCCTTCATAGTGCTAAAGGCTTAGAATTTAAAGCGGTATTTTTAATGGGTATGGAAGAAGGCTTATTTCCCCATGCTAATTCTTTCTTTGAAAAAGATGGCTTAGAGGAAGAAAGAAGGCTTTGTTATGTGGGAATTACTAGAGCTAAAGAATATTTATACTTAACCAATGCTAAAAGAAGAATATTGTATGGTAAAGAATCAACTAATCCTCCTAGTAGGTTTATTGATGAAATAGATGAAGATTTATTAGAAGAAACCACTAAAACTGAAAAGACTAAAAAAATCAAAAAAGAAGAATTATATACTAATGATAATGAATTTAAAAAAGGCGATATCATTACCCATGAAAAATATGGTAATGGAGTAGTTATTGGTGTTGATGAACGTTTTATAGAGGTGGCTTTTAGTAAAAGCCATGGTGTAGTAAAGTTATTAAAAAACCACAAAAGTATAAAGAAAGAAGGTTAAAATGGTATTGGTTATAATGGCTGCTGGTATGGGGTCAAGGTTTGGTGGATTAAAACAAATAGAACCAATAGGTCCTAGCGGGGAGTTTATTATTGATTACTCAATTTATGATGCTGTTTTGGCGGGTTTTACAGAAGTTGTTTTTATTATTAAAAAAGAAAACATCGAAGTATTTAAAGAAACAGTTGGAAAGCGAGTAGAAAATAGAATTAAAGTAACCTATGTGTCTCAAGATATTAAAGATACACCAGTAGAAATGGTCTTTGAAAGAGAAAAACCATGGGGTACTGGCCAAGCTATACTAGCTACTAAAGATGTTGTAAAAGGAAACTTTATGGTTATTAATGCTGATGACTTTTATGGCCGAGAAACATTTTTAAAAGCTGCAGAGTTTTTAAAAGGGGCGGATTTAAACGAAACTAATTTCGCGATGATTGGTTATGAAACGGCTAACACTTTAACTGAAAATGGTGCTGTTAAAAGAGGAGTATGTCAAACACATGAAGGATATTTGATAAGTTTAATTGAATCTTCAGTTGAAAAAATAGCTGGTGAAATAATAGCTAAACCATTGGACGGAAGAAATCCCTTTAAAGTATCTTCAGATTCCTTGGTATCAATGAATGCTTTTGCTTTCACCCCAGCCTTATTTCCTTATTTAGAAAAAGCTTGGGAAGCATTTTTCAAAAATAATAATAATCTCGAAAAAGAGGAATTCTTAATTCCTACTATTGTCGAAAAAATGGTTAAAGAGCACGACTGTACGGTAAAAGTTTTAAAAACCAAAGCTAAGTGGTATGGAATAACATATAAAGAGGATAAAGAAAAAGTTATGAAGGCTATTAAAGATCTAGTCGATAATAAAGAATATAATAATAAATTATGGGAATAGAGCAGTATTGACAAAGTGCGCACAGCGTGATATTATCATTTTGGGTGATAGTATGGAAAAGACAGCAAATATAAACATCAGAACTGATTTATGTATAAAAGAGGAGGCTGAGTCTTTGTTTGAAGATTTAGGGCTTAATATGACCTCGGCAATAACAATGTTTTTAATTCAATCAATAAAAAGCCAGTCTATTCCTTTTGAAATTAGAAGAGAAATACCAAATGAAAAAACAATTAGAGCTTTGAAAGAGGCACATAATAAAAATAAAACCAGCAAAATGAAGACTTATAAAGATATGGAAGAAGTATATGGGTCGCTAAATCTATGAGGCTTGCAATAAAAATTACTAGTGATTTCAAAAAGGATTTAAAAAGGGCTACAAGAAGAGGCAAAGATAAAAACAAAATGCTTGAAATAGTTAGTCTTATTACTGCTGGTGAACCCTTACCAGTAAAAGCAAAAGATCATTTGCTTTGCGATAGCAAATACTATAAAAATGATCGTGAGTGTCATGTTGAACCTGATTGGTTATTAGTTTATTGTTGTGATTATAAAACACAAGAATTATTGCTAATTAGAACTGGCAGTCATAGTGATTTATTTAAATAAAACGATGTAAAAAACATCGTTTTTTTGATATAATTAAATAGGTGATTACAATGAATATAAAAGCCAGAATTGATGAACTTATTAAGACTATTAATAAATGGAATTATGAGTATTATACTTTAGATAAACCTAGTGTTTCTAACCAAGAATGGGATAGTATGATGCGTGAACTAAAAACCCTAGAAACTAAATACCCAGAATATTTAAGAAAAGATTCTCCAACTAGAAAAGTTGGTGATGTTATTTTAGAAAAATTTAAAAAAGTTACTCATAAAATTCCGCTTTTTAGTTTAGAAGATGTTTTTAGCAAAGAAGAAGTTTCTGGCTTTGTTGATAAAGTAAATAAAGAAGTAAAAAACTCTTCCTATGTTTGTGAACTTAAAATAGATGGATTATCAATATCCTTAAGTTATGAAAAAGGCTTACTTGTAAAAGGTGCGACTCGTGGTGATGGAGTAATAGGGGAAGATATTACTGAAAATGTTCGAACGATTAAAACAATTCCTTTAAAATTAAGTAAACCAATTGATATTGAAGTTCGTGGCGAAATATATATGAGTAAAAAGTCTTTAGAAGAAGTAAATGAAGTTAGAGCTAAAGAAGGCTTAGAATTATTAAAAAATGCTCGTAATGCTGCAGCTGGAAGTGTTAGAAATCTAGATACTAAAGTAACAGCCGAAAGAAAATTAAATTGTTTTATTTATCATCTCCCCGATCCTGAAGATTATGGCTTACAAACTCATTATGAAGCTTTAAACTTTATGCAAAATCTTGGCTTTAATGTTAATAAAACTGGCAAATTAGCTTCTTCTTTAGAAGAGATAATTAACTATATAGATTATTATCATAACCATAGAGAGTCTTTACCATATGATATTGATGGGGTTGTTATTAAAGTGAACAAGATTGCTGCTCAAAAGCGTCTTGGTTATACAGCTAAATATCCTAAATGGGCGGTTGCTTATAAATTTCCAGCTACTGAAGTATTAACTAAATTAGAAGATATAATATTTACGGTGGGTAGAACTGGTCAAATAACCCCTAATGCGGTATTATTTCCAGTATTAATTCAAGGGTCAACAATAAGAAGAGCAACACTTCATAACGAAGATTATATTATTGATCGTGATATCAAACTTGGTGATATTGTTTCTATTATCAAAGCCGGTGATGTTATTCCAGCCGTTTTAGGCCCAATTAAAGAAAGAAGAACTGGCAATGAAAAACCATTTAAAATGATTGATGTTTGCCCTATTTGTCATTCTAAATTAATTAAAAAACCTGATCAAGTTGATTGGTTTTGTTCAAATGAAAGTTGTCCAGCAAGAAACATTAATGCTTTAATTCATTTTGCATCCAGAGAAGCTATGAATATTGATGGCCTAGGGGAAAGAATTATTGAAGATTTTTATAATATGGGATTTATAAAAAATGTTGTTGATATTTATCATTTAGATCATAAAAAAGAAGAATTAATGGAATTGGAAGGATTCGGTATTAAGAGTATTAATAATTTACTTTTAAGCATTGAAAATAGTAAACATAATTCTTTAGAAAAGCTTTTATTTGGTTTAGGTATTGAGGGTGTAGGAGCTAAAACAGCTAAAACACTAGCTAAAAAATATAAATCTTTAGATAATCTAGCTAATGCTTCGATAGAAGATTTAAATAATATATATGATATAGGTAATATTTTAGCTACCAATATATATAATTATTTTCATAATGAAAAAAGTCTAAAATTAATCGAAAAATTAAGAAAACTAAATATAAATTTTGATTATATTAACAATAATGTAATGGAAAATGATAATTTAAAAGATAAAAAGATAGTTATAACCGGTACTTTGTCTTTTATAAAAAGAGAAGAATTAAAAGAAATAATTGAAAATAGTGGTGGTTTTGTAACAGAATCAGTAACTAAAAATACTGATATCTTAATTCTAGGAGAAAATCCAGGTAGCAAATTAGAAAAGGCTCGAAAATTAAATGTTGAAATTTGGAGCGAGGCAGAATTAAAAACTAAATTAGGGTATTAAATTGCCTATAATTATATAATGTAGTATAATTAAAATTACTAAAAAGAAGGTGGATAGAGTGAAGAAATTTTACCAACAGAATAGAGTTTTTGTTATTCTTATGGGTATTGTTCTGATCTGCATAATAATAATTGTTTCTTTATTGTTAGTATATTTCTATAACGGTAATAATAAAGATAAATATGGGGAAAGATTAACAGATATTAAGGACGTTCAAATAACTTCTAGTAAGCAAGATAAAATAATTGCTACAGTAAAAGAAGATGATACAATAAGTGAAGCTAATATAGATGTATTTGGTAAAATAGTCTATATAAATTTGACTTTTGTAGTTGATACTTCACTTGAAGAAGCTGAAAGTAAAGCATTATTAGTACTTGATAATTTTAGTGAAGAAGAATTGGCACTTTATGATTTTCAAATATCTTTAAAAGAAGATAGTGATAATGGCTTTTTAATAAGTGGTGCTAAAAATAATGGTAATGCAATTATTGTTTGGAATAATAACAATGAAGATAGTGAGGAAGTATGAAAAACGGTAAAAAGTTTATTTTAATAGGAATAGGGATAGCTTTTCTAATAGGATTAGGAATATTTTTCTATCTAACATTAAGCGATAAAAATAGGCTTACAATAGTTGAAAAAGAATGGATAAATAAAAATAAAGATTCAGTAATAAATGTTGCTGTAGTTAACGATATAAATAATTTTGGCAAGGATGGTAATGGAGTTTATTTTGAATTTTTAAATGATTTTGCTGATGAGTATGGATTTACTATTAACTCTGTGCCTTTTAATTATGGTACAGAAAGTAGTGGATTAAGATTATCTATCAAACATACCTTAGATGATACCGATCAAACCTTTTATAAAGATCATTATGTTTTAGTAAGTAAAGAAGATGAGGTAATAACTGATTTAGATTCTTTAAGTGACGGTAAAATAGCTATACTATCTAGTGATGAAGATTCGGTTAACGAATATTTACCAGGATTAACTTTTGTTACTTATGATAACAGAGTTTCTTTAATGGATGGAGTTTTATCAAATACTGAAGTAACTTATGCAATAGTACCTCTTAATATGTTTATTGATCAAATCTTAACAAATAACTATTATATTGTTTATCATTTTAGTGAAATACCTATTTATTATACATTGTCTTTTCCTAATGATGATACATTTGCTTCTATAATGACTAAATATAGTAATAACTGGATTAAAAGCAACTTAGAAGAAAGTCTTAATCAGAATAATTTAGATCTTTTTCTGGAAAACTTAGATATTCAAGAAAAAGATAAGGATGTCTTAACTAGTAAAGTTTATAATTATGGAGCTATTTTGAGTACACCATTTGAAGTTATTTCTTCAAATAACTTTGGAGGAATAGCTAGTGTATATTTACAAAAATTTAGTGATTTTAGTGGAGTAGAATTTAAATATCTAAATTATAAAAAAGTAAGTAATTTACAGAAAGCTATAAAAAATAATGATATAGATTTATATTTTAATTATCAAAATGTAGAAAGTGCTTATACTGATATAAATACTTTAATTAATACTACAGTTGATATAATTGCTCCAAAAGATAATTATATTGTTATTGATTCTTTTGAGTCATTAAAAGGTAAAACAGTTTATGCTTTAGAAAACAGTAATGTTTATTATTATTTAAATAATTTATCTGGTATAGATGTAAAGACTTATGCTAATGATCGAGAACTGCTAAAACTTAAAAACAAAGATGTTTTAATAGCTATGGATAATACCACTTTTGAATATTATATTAATTATGGTTTAGATAATTTTTCTTTAAGATATTCTAAAGAAATATCAAGTCCATACACATTTAAGTTAAATGGAGATGCTACATTAAACAAACTATTTAGTAAATATATTGGTTCTTTAGATCCTAAAGAAGTTGAGTATGAAGGATTAGCTAGTTTCACAGAAATTAGACAAAATAGTTTGTTGCTATCAAGACTAGCTATTTATGCTTTAATAGTTATATCTTTAGGGATAGGAGCTTTAATAATAATAATTAAGAGAAGAAAAAAACTAAAAATAAGTAAAAAAATAAGTAAAGAAGATAGAATGAAATATATTGATGTTTTAACTTCCTTAAAAAATAGAAATTATTTATCTGATAATGTTGAAGGATGGAATAAAAACACTATTTATCCCCAAGCAGCCATTGTTGTAGATTTAAATAATGTAAAATATATTAATGATACATATGGTACAACTGAAGGAGATAAACAAATAAAAGCGGCTGCTAATATTTTAATAAAAACCCAATTGGATAATTCTGATATGATTAGAACTGATGGTAATGAGTATTTAATTTATTTAATTGGTTATGAAGAAAAGAGAATAGTTAGTTATATTCGTAAGCTTTATAAAGAGTTTAATCATTTACCATATGAATATGGAGCAGCTATAGGTTATAGTATGAGAACTGATGATATAAAAACTATTGATGATGCTATAAATGAAGCTACTTTAGATATGAGAAGTAAAAAAGAAAGCCGAGAAACTAAGGTATGAAAATAAAAAAGAAAGCTAAGAAGGTTTTTAATAATTTTTTAAAAATTATTAAAAGGCCTGATATGTCTATATTACCTGGGCAATTGGCTTTTTTCTTTGTATTGTCAGTTGTCCCCATAATAACTTTAATAGGTTATGGAGCTACTTTTCTTCATCTTCCTATAAGTTTTATAAATGATTTTATAAGTAGTACTTTTTCCGCTAAAATAGCTGATTTAATTACTCCTAGTTTGGGTGATATATCTTTTAGTTTAAGATTTGCCATTTTAGCAGTTACATGTATCTATATTGCTTCTAATGGTTGTAAATCATTAATTTTAACATCTAATGCTGTTTATGGACTTAAAAATGGTAATAACATCAAAATAAGAACTAAAGCTATCATTATGGCTTTAATTATTGTAGTTTTATTTTTATTTATTTTAGTAGTTCCTTTGTTTGGTAGTAAAATATTAGAACTAATTCAAAACACTAATATAAGTGATACTGCTCAAAGAAACATTAGGATAATTTTTATGTTGTTAAAAGGACCTTTTACTTGGTTTGTATTATTTGTATTTATAAAATTACTTTATACTATGGCTCCTAATAAAAAAATACCAAGTGCTTATGTTAATGCCGGAGCAATCTTTACTTAAGTTGGGTGGGCTTTATCAACGGCTATATATTCATATTATATTGCCAATTTTGCTAAATATGATCTTCTTTATGCGGGATTATCAAATATAGTTATTTTAATGTTATGGGTCTATCTTTTGGCAAATATATTCGTTTTTGGTTTAGCAATTAACTTTAATCACGAAAAAGATTTAATGAAAACAGGTGTAATTAAGACTATAAATGAGTAAATAAAAATAGTATAATATTAATTATGGTGATAGTATGCAAAAAATAAAACTAAAATTGTTTTTTTATTATTTCATAATTATTTTATATTTAGAAGTAATATTTAAAATTTTTACATTTAATAAACTATTTGATCTAGGTTTATTATATGCTTTTATATTTACAATACCATTAGCTTTATTTTTAGCTTTTTTAAGTAATTTATCTAAACCTAAATTTAATAAATTTTTAGTTTTCTTTTTTACAATAGTATTATCTATTTTGTTTTCTTTTCATTATATTCATCATAAACTATTTTCGACTATATTTTCTTTTTTAAATATTGGACTTGCTAGTCAAGCGTGGGATTTTAGAGCAATTGTTTTAAGTCAAATAGTAAACTCTTGGTATCATTTAATATTACTTTTATTACCAATAATATTGCTTATTATATTTAAAAAGCATCTTAGTTTTGATAAAACTTTATTAAAAGAAAAATTATTAACTTTAGGTATAGCTTTTATTTCTTTTGGATTATCTTTATTACTTTTATTACCAACTAAAAGTGTTTTATATTCGCCTTATGAAATGTATTTTCTAACCAATGATCCAACTGTTAGTGCTAATACACTGGGTCTTTTAACAACTATTAGGTTAGATATTAAAAGAGTAATATTTGGTTTTGATAATCAAAATATTTATATTGAAAAAAACGCTTCAATAAAAACGGAAGAGAAAACAGAATATAATATGGTAGATATAGATTTTGATACTTTAATAGCTAATACTACTGATGATACCTTAAAAGAAATGCATAATTATTTTAAAAATGAAACACCTACTAATAAAAGTGAATATACAGGTATTTATGAAGGCAAGAATTTAATTTTCATCATTGCGGAAGGCTTTAATGAAATAGCTGTTAAAGAAGATGTTACACCAACTCTTTATAAACTGGCTAATGAAGGGATTGTTTTTGATAATTTTTATTCACCAATCTTTTTAAGTACCACCGGAGGAGAGTATCAAGCTATGAATGCTGCAGTAGTAACTGATAAAGGAAGAAATGCTTGGTATCCTGGTGATAAATATTTACCATATGCTTTAGGTAATGCTTTTAGTAATATTGGGTATACAACTTATGCTTTCCATGATTGGAGTTATACTTATTATAAAAGACAAAAAACTATGCCAGAACTAGGTTTTAGTAATTATCTTGGGTGTGGTAATGGTATGGAAGATAGAATGAATTGTAAACAATGGCCACCTAGTGATATATCTATGATGGAAGTAACAATTGATGATTATCTAGCAAATGATGAACCATTTGTAACTTATTATTTTACTGTTAGTGGTCATACCCATTATAATTGGACTGGTAATAGTATTGCTCATAAAAATAAAGTTTTAGTAGAAGATTTGGATTATAGCGAAACAGCTAAAGCTTACTTAGCAACGCAGATAGAATTAGATAAAGCTTTAGAATTATTAATTGATAAACTAGAAGCCGCTGGTAAATTAGATGATACTGTTATTGCTTTAGTAGGAGATCATCATCCTTATAATATGGCTACGGGAGTATCTGATGTTAGTGATTTAACTATTATTAACGAGTTATCCGATCGCGAAGAAGAAAAAGATGCCATAATTGAAGTAAATCGTAGTAATTTTATTCTTTGGAATTCTACTACCGAAACAGTTCATATATCTAAAGTAGGTAGTCAAACAGATGTTTTACCAACGCTTTTAAACTTATTTGGTATGGAGTATGATTCCCGACTTTTAATTGGTAAAGATTTATTAAGTGATGGGGAAGGAATAGCAATATTTTCTGATCGTAGTTGGGTAACTGATAAAGGTAGATATTATGCATCTACTAAAACTTTTATTTTAAAAGATAACGAGACGGTTGCTGAAGATTATGTTGATACCATAAATAAAAAAGTTTCTAATGAATTTACCATGAGTAGTTTGTTAATGACTAAAGATTACTACAAGATAGTATTAGGAGGATAATATGTGTGGAATAGTAGGATTTGTTGATAAGGAAAAACATAAAGAAGAAACTATTAAAAAAATGATGATGAGAATTAATCATCGAGGTCCTGATGGAGAAGGAACATTCATTGATGAAGACATTGCTCTAGGTCATAAAAGATTATCTATAATCGACTTAAATACTGGTAATCAACCAATGTTTAATGAAAACGAAAGATATGTTATTATATTTAATGGCGAAATATATAATTATCTAGAATTAAAAGAAGAATTGCTTAAAAAAGATCATTATTTTAAAACTACTAGTGATACTGAAGTATTACTTCATGGTTATGAAGAATATGGTTATAATTTATTACAAAGACTTCGTGGGATGTTTGCTTTTGTTATTTGGGATAGAGAAAAAAAAGAACTATTTGGAGCTAGAGATAATTTTGGCATAAAACCATTTTATTATTATCAAAATGAAAATGTATTTATGTTTGCTTCCGAAATAAAAGCTTTTCTAGATCATCCTAAATTTAAAAAAGAACTAAACAAAGAAATATTACCTTTATATTTATCATTTAATTATTCACC
>ERZ795048.3874-NODE-3874-length-10771-cov-6.489268_pt1 | contig 10771 bp, 8 predicted proteins | sample MGYA00375132_ERZ795048 | MGnify/ENA primary metagenome ERZ795048 (study PRJEB30177, sample SAMN05720225) | activated sludge metagenome | isolation source: Anaerobic digester | place: Hong Kong | collected 2014-12-17 ...
TGATAACAATAGTAAAATATCAAACATTTACTGTGAAGTCAATAGAAAAATGTACGTATTGGATGGTGCTTCCCTGTCTCTCATGCCATGGAAAACAAGGGGCTGGAGCCCGTTGTTCTGCGAGAGCGCAGGTCTGCAAGCCATTTTCTCCGCAGAGAACAAGGCGGCTTTAGCCCCTTGCAGTTGTGGCCCCGGAGCGGGAGGTATATGTATCATCGCTCATGCCATGGGAACAAGGGGCTAAAGCCCGTTGTCCTGTATGGAGGTGATGTCCCGACTTTCTTTTTTCCCTGAGAACAAGGCGGCTTCAGCCCCTTGTAGTTGTGGCCGTGTCAATAATCCAATGCCATGTTTTTATATCGCCCCGCATAAAAAAACAAACTCATAAATACATTGACATTGCCGCCCGAAGGGACAGAATGCGGTACTGCATTGACCATTGCTGTTTAAAAATAGAAAGCGCACAAAAGGAAGGACAATGAATACCGCCACCGACCAGCTTATGGAACGGATTGAACTGTTCCGGAAAAACCTGAAAGACTACAAGAGCAAGAACTACGACGAGTACAAGACCCGCGCCGACTTCATTGACGTGATGTTTGCCTCCCTGGGGTGGGACATGTACAACGAGCAGAAAATAATAGAGCAGTTCCGGGAAGTGATACGGGAGGACCGGATCGTCATTGAAGGGAGCAAAAAAGCGCCGGACTATTCGTTCCGCATTGGGCCGCACATCGTGTTTTACGTGGAGGCGAAAAAGCCCTCCGTGGACATCAAGAACGACCCTGAACCGGCGATGCAGCTGCGGCGCTACGCACACACCCAGGGGCTTGCGCTTTCCATCCTCACGGACTTCGAGGAGATCGCGGTGTACGACACCAGGGTGAAGCCGGACAGAAGGGACGCTGCATCCGTGGCGCGGGTGTTCTACTGCACCTTTGAGGAACTATTCAATCCTTGTAAAATTCCCGGGCACGAGACAAACTACGACTTTCTCCTGAACACCTTCGGAAAGCAGGCGGTGCTGAACGGCAGCTTTAACCGGTACGTGGAGGAGAACAAGAAGGGCACCACCTCCGTGGACCGGGGGTTCCTTGACCTCCTGGACCGGTGGCGGAAGATGCTGGCGGAGAGTATTGCCCTGAAAAACGAGGACATTGACGAGTACAACCTGAACATCATTGTGCAGAAGCTCATTGACCGGCTCATTTTCCTGCGCATCGCCGAGGACCGCCGCATCGAGAAACCCGACATGCTCCGCGAGATATCACACACCCCGGAGGTGTACGCGGCCCTGGGCAGCGTGTTTGCCAAGGCGGACCTGAAGTATAACTCAAGCCTCTTCGTGTCCGAGGACTGGATGATGGCCCTCACCGTGGAGGACAAAATCCTCAACGAGATCATTGACGAGATGTACCCGCCAAAGTGTCCCTACGAGTTTTCGGTGCTTCCCATCGAAATCCTGGGGCACGCCTACGAGCAGTTTCTGGGGAAGACCATCCGGTTTTCGCGGAAGACGAAATACGGCCACGCCGTGGAGATCGAGGAAAAGCCGGAGGTGCGGAAAGCCGGGGGCGTGTACTACACCCCGGACTACATTGTGCGCTATATCGTGGAACACACCGTGGGGGAAAAGGTGAAGGGGAACGCGCCGGACGATATCGCCCCGCTGAAAATACTTGACCCCGCCTGCGGCTCCGGGTCGTTCCTCATAGGGGCCTACGACTACCTGCTCCACTATCACCTGGAATGGTATCTGAAAAACAAGGGCCGCAGGGAAAAGGCCCTCTCCGCAGGTATCGTCTACGAGGCGGGGGCCGATAAATACCGGCTCTCCGCAGAAATGAAGTCGAAGATTCTGGTGAACAACATTTTCGGCGTGGACATCGACCCCCAGGCGGTGGAGGTGACGAAACTTTCCCTCCTCCTGAAGGTGCTGGAAGACGAGAACCTGGAATACCGGGAACAGCTCTTCAAGACGGAGCAGATGCACCTGCTCCCGGACCTTTCCGGAAACATCAAATGCGGCAACTCCCTCATCGGCAAGGACTACTACGAAGACAAGAACATGGACCTCTTCGGCGCGGCGGAAATGCGGAAGGTGAATGTGTTTGAGTGGGAGAAGGAATTTTTGACCTCACCCCCGGCCCCTCTCCGCGGCGGAGAGGGGTGTCGTGAGTGGGGATTTGACTGCGTGATAGGGAACCCGCCGTACGTACGGCAGGAGCTTCTTTCGGAATCGAAGGACTATTTCCAGAAGCATTACAAAACGTTCCAGGGGACCGCGGACCTGTACGTGTGTTTCATGGAAAAAGGGTATACGCTGCTGAACGAAGGAGGGCTTTTCAGCTACATCGTGGCGAACAAGTGGATGCGGGCAAATTACGCGAAAAACCTGCGCCGGTGGCTTGGCGAGAAAGACATTCAGGAAATAATTGACTTCGGCGACCTGCCGGTGTTCCAGCAGGCAACCACCTATCCCTGTATTTTCCGCATACGGAAAGGTGAACCGTCGGAGACATTTTGCGCGGTGAACGTGGAGGACCTGAACTTTCCATCTCTCGGGGAATACGTTCAGAAGAACGCCTTCGAAGTTGCTCAAAACCGGCTTTCCGAAGAAGGGTGGAACCTCACCAATACCGCCGAGCTTGACTTGATTGAGAAGATTAAAAGCAAGGGGATTCCTCTTGAGCGGTATGTTGAGGGAAAAATTTTTTATGGTATAAAGACCGGCTTTAACGAGGCCTTTGTAATCGACGACGAAATGCGGCAGTGGCTGATCGGGGAAGACCCGAAAAGCGCGGAGATCATCAAACCTTTTCTCGCGGGACGGGACATTAAGCGGTATGCGCCCCTTGAAACCGGGAAATACCTTATCCTGATTCCCCGTGGATGGACAAAAGCGAACGGGGGCAGTGACCGGACTGCATGGAATGTGCTGGCAGAAAAATATCCCGCCATAGCTGAATATCTTAAGCAATATGAGGTACCCTGCGCAAAACGATATGACAAAGGAGATTACTGGTGGGAACTGCGCGCATGCGTTTATTATGATGAATTTGAGAAAGAGAAGATAATTTATGCTGAAATAGCAAATAGAGGGCAGTTCACATTTGATGATGAAGGATATTATGGTGATACAACATCTTACATCATGGGTTGTAATTCGAAAGCTGTATTGGGAATATTGAATTCGAAGTTATGGACATTCCTTTTCTCAAAAACAAGTTCTGTAATACGTGGTGGTTATTACAGGTGGAAATATCAATATATGGCACCGTTGCCGATTGTAGAAAAAGAATCCCCTGAATTAGATAAAGCAGTCACCTCAATGCTCGAAGCCCAGCGCCAGCTGCATTCCGCGAAGTCCGATGCGGACAAAACCGTCCTCCAGCAGAAAATCGATGCCATCGACAGCCAGATTGACCGCCTGGTGTACGGCCTCTACGGCCTCACGGATGAGGAGGTGCGGATTGTGGAGGGGAGGGGGTGACGAAAAAATTTTCGTATAATCCCGACATCCATCACCGGCGTTCCATACGAAAAAAAGGATACGATTATTCAGGCCCCGGCGTGTATTATATTACGATATGTTCCCATAACCAGGAACGGCTTTTCGGCACCGTTGAAAAGAATTGCATGGTATTAAACGGATACGGAGAAATTGTACGCCGTACATGGTATGATCTGTTGAACCATGTGGGCGGCATTACATTGGATGCCTTCGTGGTAATGCCGAACCATTTTCATGGGATAATAATTATCGGCGATATTGATGTGGGGACGGAAATTTCCGATGTTGTGGGGAATTCGTCCGATGTCCGGGCGGGTTTGGAACCCGCCCCTACGGAATCAATGTCATCAACGGGGATTACGGTGCCAATATCACCAAAATTACCAACACCACCCAAACAACACGGGTTGCCCGAAATTGTGCGGCAATTGAAAACATTTTCTGCGCGCCGGATTAATCAAATGCGCGGGACGCCGGGCGTCCCGGTGTGGCAGCGCAATTATTATGAACGCATAATCCGGGACGACATTGAATTGTATCATGTCCGGCAATATATTATGAATAATCCAAAAAATTGGAAATCGGACGAAAATTATTATGATTGATGGGCGGATTTTGCCGGTGTGGTGTATATGTCCGGTATTGGGGCAAATGCATCCGCCTTATGGGGAAATATATCCGAGGTAGGGGCGGGTTCGGAACCCGCCCCTACGGAACCGATGTCGCCAACGGGGATTACGTTGCCAACAATCCGCCCATCACCCCAGCACAAAAAACATCACCGGGAACACCGCGAAAATGAACAGAAGCGTGTTCGATACAAAGAGCCCCGACGCCAGCCGTGAATCCAGGTCGAAGAGAAGGGATGATATCACGGAATAGATTGCCGCGGGCATGAATGACTGTATAATGATTACTTTTTTCAGCGGCCCCTCGATTGGCAGTAGCGAGAGTACGCCGATAACAACCGCAGGTACCAGAAGAAATTTAATGCATGCCAGCGCCGCCGACTCTTTCCCTATATTTCCCATGTCGCTGAAGCTGAAATTTATTCCCAGGGAAAAGTAGTACGCGGCGACGGATATCATGATGAGGAGCTCTATGGGCGCGGGGACGTTGGGACGTGAAATGCCGAGTGCGTGGAGCAGGAGCGCCAGGAGCACGGCGTAGAGGGGCATGTTCTGGAGGCTGATGAAATACCGGCGCAGGGATTTCTTTTCGTCCGGCCCCTGGCCTGTTTTCCGGGCATAGGGGAAAATGACCGTGTACAGGAACAGCATGAAATACGAGATGTAAATGAAGGCGAGCCCCAGGCCCCGCTCCCCCATGAACAGGTAGCAGATGAATGCCCCCATGGTGAAGCCGTGGTTCGCCAGTGAGGAGCTTATCAGAAATGTAGCGCGCTTCTTCGTGCTGCCCCCGACAAAACGGACAAGGAGTATTCCGAACAGCAGCCCAAGGCATACGGTACAAAATCCGGCAACAGGCAGTGCTATCAGGCCCCCGGAAAGCTTCAGGCCCCAGATGCTCCAGAGCGCCACCACAGGTTCCACCAGGGCCAGGTTGGTGTTGATGATGCGCTTCGTGGCGTGTTCTGCGTCTCGTATGCGCTGTTTCAGAAAATAGCCCCCCATGAAGGGGAGTATAATTACCCCCTGGAACAGGACAAATCGTATGGTCGGTGTCATGTGCCCCTGCCTCGTGAATGTGGGGGCCATGATATGGGGCGCATTGCGTATTTCAACAAAATAATATCGCCCCCCGAAAAACAGTTCAGGGCAATATAATACTTGACTGGATTTTCATTTCGTGAATTCTCACAATATTATATATTTGACGCTACAGAGGAGTGCGTTACGTGAAACGAATTTTGCTTACCGGCGCCGCCGGGTTTATTGGATATAAGACCGCGGAGCTTCTTTTAGGGGACGATATTGAAGTGGCGGGAGTGGACAATCTCAATGACTACTACGACGTGTCCCTGAAACAGCACCGTCTTGATGAGCTGAAGCAGCACAGGAACTTTACCTTTTACCATGCTGACATTGAAGATATAGGGGCGCTTCGGAAGATCTTCGAGAACCATAATGTTGATGCCGTAATCAATCTCGCGGCGCGGGCAGGGGTGCGCTATAGTATTGAGAACCCTCATGTGTATTTTACCACGAACGCCCACGGGACCCTGAATCTCCTGGAGCTGATGCGGGAGTTCAACGTTGAGAAGCTGGTGCTGGCATCGACGTCATCGCTGTACGCCGGGCAGGCAATGCCATTTTCCGAGGAACTCCCGGTGAACACCCCCATCTCTCCCTATGCCGCCTCGAAGAAGGCCGCGGAGGTGACGGCGTACACCTATCACTATCTGTACGGGATCGATGTGTCCGTGGTGCGGTATTTCACGGTGTACGGCCCCGCGGGAAGGCCCGACATGAGCCCCTTCCGCTTCATCAAATGGGTGGACGAGGGGACGCCTATTGAGCTTTTCGGGGACGGTTCACAGAGCCGCGATTTCACGTACCTTGACGATATCGCACGGGGGACAATTCTCGCGCTGAAAAAGGTTGGGTACGAGATCATCAACCTCGGGGGCGGGCAGAAGCCCCTTACCATCAATTATATGATAAAAACAATTGAAAAATATTTAGGGAAGAGCGCCGCTATCGACCAGAAGCCGTTTCAGAAAGTGGACATGATGGAAACCTGGGCCGATATCACGAAGGCGGGAAAGCTATTGGGGTGGCAGCCGGACGTGGAGTTTGAGGACGGCATGAAACGCACCGTTGACTGGTATGTGAACAACCGCGGGTGGGCGGGAAAAATCAACGTATAATACAATGCAATGAGAGCAGAACAATGGCACAGACAGCAGTTACAATAGGAAATCTCACACTGAAAAATCCGATTACCGTTGCCTCCGGTACCGCGGGGTACGGCGAGGAGTTTTCACGGTTTTTTGATATATCGCGCCTCGGGGCAATTTTCACCAAGGGACTCAGCATTGAGCCGAGGCCCGGCAATAAGGGAAACCGCATCTGCGAAACCACCGCCGGGGTGCTGAATTCAATCGGCCTGGAGAACGTGGGGCTTGAGGTGTTCCTCCGGGACAAGATGCCTTTTCTTCTTTCCAAAGGGGCCACGGTGATTCCCAATGTGGCGGGGCATTCCATTGAGGAAAATGTCGAGCTCTGCAGGGTGCTTTCGGAAACTCCCGGGGTGTCAGCAGTGGAGCTGAACGTGTCCTGTCCAAACGTGAAGGAAGGTGGCATGGCTTTCGGGCGCGACATCCGGGTCTTTACGGAGCTTGTTGAAAAGGCGCGGAAGGTCACAAAGGGGCCCCTCATCGTGAAGCTCTCTCCCAACAACACCGATCCCGGCGAGTTTGCCGTGCGGGCGGAGGAACTGGGAGCGGACGCGGTGTCAGCGGTGAACACCTTTCTGGGAATGAAGATTGACCTTGCCACAAAAAAACCGCATTTCAGGAACAGGTTCGCGGGGTACAGCGGGCCCGCGATCAAGCCCATGGCGCTGCGGATTGTGTTCGACATTTTTTCACGGGTGAATATTCCTGTAATAGGGCTCGGGGGGATTTCCTCCGTTGAGGACGTGATCGAGTTCATGCTTGCCGGCGCATCGGCGGTGTCAATCGGCACCATGAGCCTGGTGGACCCCATGGCGTCCGTGGACTTTGCCGGCGCCCTGGAGCAGTATCTGGACAATGAAGGATTTAAGGATGTGAAAGATATCACCGGACTCGCTCATAGGTAGGCTCCTGCCGGAGGGCAGGGGCCCTGAATTGACAGAATGCGGTACTATCCTGTTTCATCGGGGAAACAGGTCCCCTTCGGGGCTTCGTGTCCCGGAAAAAGAAACCAATAACCGGAGTAATATACAATGAAGTACTGGAATAAACGATTAAAGAACATGTCAGAATACGTGCCGGGAGAACAGCCGGAAAATCTTGAAACCTATATAAAGCTGAACACCAATGAAAACCCTTTTCCGCCGTCGAAACTTGTCCTTGATGCAATTAAGGAGGCCTGTACGGAGTCACTGCGCAGGTATCCGAATCCCACTAATATTGCCGTTCGGGAACTGTTTGCCCGGGAGAATGGTTTCGGCGCGGAGAATGTCTTCCTTGGGAACGGGTCAGACGAGATATTCAATCTCATTTTCAGGGGCTTCGTGGACCCGGGGAGTACGGTTGTGTTCCCCTATCCGTCGTACTCGCTGTATTATACCTTTTCGGAAGCAAACGGTATAAAGTACGACAAAGTGGACCTCGATGAAAACCTTGACCTGCGTCTTGATGAATTTCTGAAGAAGGATTATCCCCTTGCAATTATATCGAACCCCAACAATCCCACAGGGAAGGGGTGCGAACGGCGGCAGGTGGTTGAATTCCTGAAAAAGTTCAAGGGGCTCCTTGTCATTGACGAAGCGTATGTCGACTTCTATGGCGAAACCCTGATTGACCTCGTGAAAGAGTACGATAACGTAATCATTACCCGCTCCTTTTCGAAGTCCTATTCCCTTGCGGGGCTCCGTGTGGGCCTTGCCGTTGCCCATGAGGATATTATTAAGGGGTTCCTTAAATTGAAAGATTCCTATAATGTGGACCGCCTCGCTGAAGCGGGAGCTCTCGCGGCGCTTAAGGATAAAAAGGGGTTCACCTATAACATCGGCATGCTGAAAAACAACAAGGAATATCTTGAAGAGCGCCTTGAGGACCTTGGATTTTTTATTGTGCCGTCAAAGGCGAATTTTCTTTTTGTGAAGCACAGTACCGTTTCCTCAAAGACAATATATGAGGAATTGAAGGAACGGAAAATCCTTGTGCGGTATTTTAACGGCCCCGTGCAGTCGGAGTATATCCGTGTTACCGTGGGCACCATGATGGAGATCAAGGCACTCCTGAAGGAGCTGGACCCTATCGTGTCAGCCTGATGATGTTCCCGTTCATGTCGGTGATGGTATTGCGCTGGATCAGCTCCTTGAGGGTGAGCCGGTTTTTTTCATAGAGCCGGGCCTCGTCGCTCAGCAGCCAGAAATTGAAGTGTTCAGAACTCCAGCCCTGTTTCCAGCGCATGCCCACGACTATCCCCGCTATTTCTTTTTCGCTGTGGATTTCCTTCTGTGACATGAGGACCGGCAGTATGGCGGGGAGTTGTTTTGTCAGCAGATTCGAAATTCTCTCTCCGTATCCCCTGCCTTCGACATCACTGTTATCAAACGAAAAGTCAATTCCCATGTACAACTTCGTGTCGTCCTTCCTCTTTCTGTCATGATAGAACCCGATGCTGCGCTCCACAATGCGCAGGGACCTGTCTGCGTTGAACGCATGGGCCACCTCGAGCAGCTGGCGGTAATACTTTTTATGGTAATATAATCCTTTCGTGGTGTACTGATTAATGCGGACAAGGTATTTACCGTACATATGTTCCGGATTCCCGGACATGGGGGACATGGGTCTTTCACGTTCACCTGTCGATTCACATTGAAGGGACAATACAAGAATAAGTGTGAGAAGCGCTTTCCCGTACATTTTCAGCCGATGCCTGTTGTAATAAATATTTTATATCTTCCGGAAACAGTATCCATTCAGATTTTTGCGTGTCAAGGAGAATCCGCAGGGCAGCTGCAGTTCTCTCCGTAGCGTGTGGTTTTCACACAATACTTTACAGTACTACCCTGTTTCTTCCTTCATGTTTTGCGGTATAAAGATTAGTGTCAGCTATATCAATGAGCTGTTCGATGGTGTCAATGGTGTCACGTGCTTCTGCAATACCGCAGCTGATAGTAACTGTTCCAACACTGTGAAATTCATGAGATGAAATTGCGAATCGAAGATTTTCCGCGACCACTCCCGCGCCGTGTTTATCTGTTTCCGGGAGAACAAGAATGAATTCTTCTCCGCCGTATCTTCCGGCAATGTCATTCTTCCGGATATGAGATTTTATAATTTCCGCTATACTTTTCAGTATGATGTCACCTCTTCCATGGCCGTGGGTGTCATTGACATTTTTAAAATGATCAATGTCTATCATAATTAAGGATACAATGTTTCCATACCGTTTAAATCTGTTAAACTCATCTTCGAGCTTTTCAAAAATTATTCTCCGTGTATACACGCCAGTCAAAAAATCATTTGTAACCATGTCTTCAATCGTCCTTTGCGATACCCCGTAGTATATTGTAAACATGATAAGAATAATCAGAAGCATTGCCAGCGCTGCTGAAAGCATGTAAAAGGAGATGTTTTGAAAACGGATCTTTGTATCATCTGAAACAGAAAAAATATATGCCACGGTTTTGCCGGTAAAATTTTTGATTGGTAAAAATGTCAGGAGCAGGGGGCCTTCTTCACTTTTAATTTCAAGGCAGAACGGTGTTCCCTTCTTTGTGTTTTTTGTGAGAGCGTCACGGATTTTCCTTTTTTCAACAGCGTTGATTTGATTTTTTAATATGCACGATTCACTGATGGCACGGTCCAGAACAAACCGGTTGTCAATGGGCCAGGCTTTATAATTTGATATCTCACTTTTAAAAACTTTTTTTGTAACCTGGCTCGCGAGAATGATGAATTCCGTATCTATGTTAAAGCGCTGCTTCAGCTGACTGGTGACTGTTTTTATTGAAATGCTTATTTCGACTGAACCGATATGCCTGTTCCGGTATTGCAGGGGATAAATATATCTGTACCCGTTTACAATTCGACCCTCCTCGAAACCGGAGATCGGTTTCATCTCTCTATTTGCGTATTCTACTGAATACCGTACTCCTGTCAGATCGTCACCATACTTTTCCGGACGGTGAAAACGGAGAAAACTCCTGTTGTTCCATTCATGAAAGTGGAGTTGTCTGAAGTTATAGGCGGTAATTTTCTGATATAGTGGTGCCAGTTCACTGAAAAGCTGTTTCCTGAACATGTTCTTTCGGCGGGAGTCCTGTGATTCTACTCCCCGGGCCAGTATACGTTTTACTCTTTCGGTGTTAATATGAAGATGGTAAATCGAATCGGCCATATAGGAATATACACTTGTTGTTATAATAAACCGTGAATTCAGTTCGTTGATATAACTCTTTTTGATTTCCTTTTTGTTATATGCAAAGTAGGCATTGAAGAGTACACTTGAAATGAGTACAATGACAATGAGAAGCGCCAGAATTGCCAGACGTGTGTCAGCCTTTATTTTATTGTGAAAAATATTCATTTTCTAAATGTCTGAGAAGCTGCTCCGTGTGAGGAAGATACGCATG
>ERZ795048.3876-NODE-3876-length-10769-cov-4.861770_pt1 | contig 10769 bp, 14 predicted proteins | sample MGYA00375132_ERZ795048 | MGnify/ENA primary metagenome ERZ795048 (study PRJEB30177, sample SAMN05720225) | activated sludge metagenome | isolation source: Anaerobic digester | place: Hong Kong | collected 2014-12-17 ...
CTTCTTTTTATGATAACCATCATGTATCTCAAAAAGTCTTTTCTTGTTGTATCCGGAGTGCTCTTTAAAATTAGCTGTTCTTTTATGTATGACTATTCTACAATCCTGATCCGGCAATTTTGAAGCCACATTCCGGACACCGACCTTCTTTAATTAAATTATGTGATATGCCAAAACCCGTACGTTTAATCAGTAACGAACCACATTTAGGGCATTTGGTACATGAATCATTAGCTGATAATACATTACCAACATAAACATAATATAGCCCCGCCTTTAATCCGGTTTCTTTTGCACTCAGAAGAGTTTCAACCGGTGTCGGTGGAACTTCTTTCATCTTATATGCAGGGAAGAAGCGACTGATATGCCATGGTACATCGCTTCCAAGTTCGTCAGAGACAAAAGCAGCCATGTCGCTTATCTCTGCAGGATCATCATTAACCCCAGGAATAATCAAACTGGTAACCTCGAGCCATATACCCAGCTGTTTTATCTTTTTAAGATTATCCAGAACAGGTTGTAGTCTTGCCCCCATGAAATGTCTGTATGTTTTATCACGGAATGCCTTTAAATCAATATTGACTGCATCAAGATACGGATGAATCATATCTAGCATCTCGTAAGTCATATAACCATTAGACACATATATATTTTTTAATCCGTTTTCTTTTGCCAGACGTGCTGTGTCAAAAGTGTATTCAAAAAAAATAGTTGGTTCTGTATAAGTATAGGCAATGCTTGTGCAACCGGATCGTATCGCGTTACGTACGATTTGTTCAGGATTTGCTTTTTGCCCGGCAGTAAGAAAATTTTTATCAGTTAACTGCGAAATATCCCAATTCTGACAAAAAATACAATGAAAATTACAGCCAGGTGTGGCAATACTATAAGCCATTGAACCGGGAAAAAAATGGTACAGGGGTTTTTTTTCAACAGGATCAACATGACCGGCTATAGTACGACCATATACCAGCGTATAAAGTGTTCCGTCTTTATTTATGCGTACATTACAGATGCCGGCTTTACCTGACGGTATGACACAACGATGGGAACAAAGATTACAGATTACCTTTTTATTATCTTTTTTTTGATATAAAAGTGCTTCCATAGTGTTTCCGGGTAAATGATTACGATTTAAAAGGACAAATAACTTGTTCCGGACTACAGCAACAAACAAAAGGTATTATGTATTTATATTTTTGTTCATGAATGTGAAAATTTTGCTTTTCTAGTCAGGAATCTCTTTCACCAAATAAAATAGTTCCAATGCGCACTATGTTCGCACCTTCTTCAATGGCTATTTTATAACTATTACTCATGCCCATTGAAAGATAGCGCATTTCTACATTGGAAATATCTGAATCTTTGATTTTTTCAAATACCGATCTTGTGGCTTTAAAGTAGGGTCTTGCGTCTTCAGGATTTCCAAAGCGTGGGCCCATGGTCATGATTCCCTGAATTTTCAGATTTGGTAAATTGCTTATCTGGTGAATTAACTTTTCAATATTCTCAGGTAAAACCCCTGTTTTATTCGATTCTTTTCCACTGTTAATTTCAATAAGAACAGGCATTATTTTCCCTTCTGCCACACATTGTTTATTTACTGCCTGAGCAAGTTCAACAGAGTCAATAGTCTCAATCATGTCGAAAAGCCTGACGGCTTTCTTTACTTTATTCTTTTGCAAATGTCCTATCATATGCCATTTTACGGATGTCCCGATTATCTCATAAATGCGTTCGGCTTCCTGTACATAATTGTATCCTAATGTGTTAATGCCTGCACTAATAGCAGCCTTTACTTCTTCAGGTAAACGGGTTTTCGCTGCTGCAACCAGTAAAACACCTGGTGGTAAAGAATGTAGAATCCTGGTTATTCTCTCTTTAATGTTGTTTAAGTAGCTGTCATTCATTGGGTATTATTTAATGTTTCTTATCGTTTCTCTCTTTCTTAATTTTGGAAAAAGTTGATCTGTCTTTTACGGTATCATCAAAATGCAGGGGCTGCAATCTCTGAAACAAAAAGTTGTGCAATATTATAAGGAAGCCCCAGTACAATTTCCTGTTCCTTTATTCCTCCATATTTCCTTGATTCAGGACATCCAAAGGAAATACTTGCGGATCCGCTTTTGACACAATTTGTGAATACATTGCCACAAACCGATAATAGCGAATAAGGAGGAATGGAAGGTATAATATTTTGTTTTGCCAGGAAATGTATCAATGTTGTTACCTGAACTGGACGTATATATAAAATATACAGATCAGGTAACGTTTTTTCTTCCATGTACCCTGTCATACCCAGATTAATATGGTTTATACCTTGTAAAACAGATATGGTTTTCAGAGTGTTTAATATAAAAGATAAAGGTATTTTATTATTCACTGAAATAGTTTCAGAAAGCATAGGATCATTGCAGTCAAAACCAACACATCTTCTTGCTCCCGGACAAGTTAAATTATCGTTTGTAAGCCTTAACGGAATATCAAATGAATGATAAACTGCCTCACAAAACTTCATTTTTTTTGAAGGGATATTAATAAACTCATTTATATCGCCATTAATATTTATGGCTGAACACTTTGGCCCAAATATTTTCTTAAGTTCATTAATCATAATTGTATGTTGTATTTTGTGTATTCACACCGATAATTGTTTGCATAATTTATCATTTGAATTATTTTATTCCTGTATTTCTTTTATCTCAAACACATTGCCGCTTTTATCGCTTATAAAATATGTGTCATTGACCGGATTCCTTTTAACCAGAACCTTGTAATTACTTTTAACTGCCTTTATAAATAGCTTCTGCTTTAGAATAGCTGAGACAAATATGTGAGAATACCTTGGTTTCTTTTCCCTAACTATGAAATATTTCAAACTGAGTACCGTCATGGTCCATGAGGTATACATCCGCCGCTTCTTTATGGTTAAAGAAATACATGGCTGTTTCACTATTTATGGAAAACTTTTTTTTCAGGCTGAAAAGCAGTATTTTCTTAAAGAAATTATTTATGTCTTCAGGCTCATTTACTGTTAAGGCAATATGTGTTAACATAACATGTGTTTACCGACAAAATTATATGAACTTTTGTTCAATAAAAAATTATTTAGATTAATTTTAAATAATGACAGGACTGCTTATATGAAATTCATGGAGTTAATAAATGAGAAATCTTTAAATATTAAATCGAAAATTTAATACCAAACCAGATGGCCAGGAAAACAAACCATAATTCATATTCTTGTCATATTTTCATTTTCAAATAATTCCATTGCATAATACTGTTAACATTAAAAAATAATTGAGCAAAACATTAAATAAGTGAACATATGTTCATATATAATATTATTTTTGTAGTGTTTTTTAGTCTTGAATTTTAAAATTATTAAGAGTATGATAGTAGCAATACCAGCATCGGATAAAAACATTGATTCATTGATAGATGAACGTTTTGCGCGTTGTGATTATTTCTGTATGTATAATACGGAAACACAGCAGATTGATTTTATAGAAAACAATCTGAAAGTTGATTCAAGCGGTGTAGGGCCTCAGGTCGTGGAATTTCTGGCCAATAATAGCGTAAACAGTGTTTACGCCATGGAATTTGGTCCAAAAGCAAAAGAGATGTTGGATAAATTAGGGATAGAAACTCAGATAGTAAATAATAAAAAAGCTATCAGTGAAATAATTGAATTGTTAAACAATTAGAATTAGCGTTATGTCACAAGGTGATCGAACAGGACCAATGGGGCAGGGGCCCCGAAGCGGAAGGGCTCTGGGCTTCTGCTCAGGATCTGATACCCCTGGCTACACAAAAGATTCAAGAGGAAGAAGGGGAAGGGGATTTGGTTATGGAAAAGGCCAGAGAAGAGGCAATAATTTTAACAGAGTCCGTAATACGGATTGAGATAAAGGTCTTTCCTGAAAGATCATTGAAGAAGAGATTATAAATTTCTGAGTAACATTTGATTTTTCTGACAGATATTTAAGAGAGAGGTCTTATTGTTGCGGATAATGGTCCGGTTTGTCCGTTTCATTAACGGTTTATTTATTAGTTTAGTTTTCAGGGTATTGAGATGTTATATGGTTTACAGTGGATAACCCTGACAAAGCTAAGGCTCAGAAAGTTAAAAATTACTGATAAATGGTCTGATTGTAAAAGGCTTTTCTGAGAAAATTACTCTGAATAATAAAGCATTATTACTAATAATGTAAATATTGAATACATGAGAATTGCTATTACCAGCGGGAAAGGAGGAACAGGAAAAACAACAGTCAGTACCGGCCTTTTTCAAATCCTGACAAAATATATGAAGTATAATGTTCAACTCTTGGATTGCGATGTAGAAGAGCCTGATTGTCATATTTTTATTAAGGCTTCCAGCCAAACTGTTTATCCTGTTCACATCAGAATACCGTCGATTGACACTGAAAAATGCACCTTTTGTGGCAAATGTAAAGATGCTTGTGCTTATAACGCTATTGTAATGATACCGCAGGCAAAATTTATTGAAGTTAATGATAGTCTGTGTCACGGATGTGGAGCCTGCAACTATGTATGTCCTGAAGATGCTGTGATTGAAAAAAATACAGAAATAGGGAACATAGAACATTTTGATTATTTCGCTAAAGATGAATTTATTGAGGGCCGGCTTCATATTGGTAAAGCATTGCAGACTCCTGTTATCAGAGAAACAATTAAACATTCTCAAAATGATGGTATTATATTATTGGATTCTCCTCCCGGGACATCATGTCCGGTAGTAGCAACTGTTTCAAAAGCCGATTATGTGATAATGGTTACAGAACCGACACCTTTCGGATTGCATGATTTGAAGCTTATGACTGAAACAGTCAGACAAATTGGTAAAAAGCACGGGATTATAATAAATAAAGCAGGACTTAACTACAAAGCTCTTTATGATTACATTGAAGGGAATAATATCCCTCTTATTGGTCAAATACCTTTTAGAAGAGAACTGGCAGGAGCATATTCAAGAGGTGAAATTATTGCAGAGACAAATGATGAAATGAAAAATATTTTTACTGGTATAATAAAAAATATATTGAATGAAACTTACATGGGTAATGATTCAAAATAAGAAATAAATAGTTCGATTCATGTAAAATTCATTGGACCAAATTAATAATATTTAGATAATCGTATGAAAAAACCTTTTGAGATAGTTATTTTAAGTGGCAAGGGAGGAACAGGAAAAACCAGTATTACTGCTGCATTTGCTTCTGTGGCACGAAACGCTGTTTTTACCGACTGCGATGTAGATGCTGCTGATCTGCATCTGGTACTTGCCCCTGATATTTATAACAGTGAGAATTTCTCAAGTGGTTCGAAAGCAGTTATCGATATCAGTAAGTGCACTCTTTGCGGATTATGTAAAGAATTATGCCGTTTTGATGCTATCAGTATAAAAGGAGATGAAATATCCATTGATGAATATGCATGTGAAGGTTGCGGATTATGTTCAATTGCCTGTCCCACAGATGCTATTACAATAAAAGAATACGAAAATAATAATGTTTATTTTGCCACCTGCCGTTTTGGTCCTATGGTCTATGGAAAACTGGGTATAGCAGAAGAAAATTCGGGTAAGCTTGTTTCTAAAATAAGGCAATATGCCCGTGAAACAGCAAGAAAGAATGATTCAGACCTGATTTTAACAGATGGCCCCCCCGGAATAGGTTGTCCTGTTATTTCATCAGTCTCAGGTTCTGATCTTGTAATTGCAATAACTGAACCAACCTTGTCAGGCTGGCACGACCTTAAACGGCTTATTGATTTAATAGGTCAGTTTAGGACTCCCGTAAAAGTTATAATAAATAAATATGATCTCAATGAAGACATGTGTTCTGTTATTGAAAATGAACTTTCAGAAATGGAAATAGAAATACTCGGGAAAATGCCATATGATGAATCAATGATTAATTCCCTACTGGAAGGGAAAACAGTTAATGAGTTTGAACCACAGGGAGTGCTGGCGGTTAAACTCAATGAAATATGGAACAAGGTAACAAATGATATTTATGGGTACAAAAGTATTTGAAAAACTGGAGATGCCCGGTGTCAGTAATATTATAGTAGTGGCTTCGGGAAAAGGTGGTGTTGGAAAATCGACTATTGCTGTTAATCTGGCCGTTTCATTGGCCAGACAGGGCTTTAAAACTGCTTTACTGGATGCTGATTTGTATGGACCGTCTGTCCCAATGATGTTTGGTGTACAAAACATTAAACCTTCCGGTACAAAAAAGAACGGAAAAGAAGTAATTGTCCTAATAGAAAAATTCGGGGTGAAAATGGTTTCTATAGGGTTTTTTGTTCCTCCCGGCCAATCCCTGATATGGAGAGGCCCCTTAGTCTCTAACGGATTAACCCAGTTGTTCAGAGATACCGATTGGGGAGAAATTGATTATATGATTGTAGACTTTCCTCCGGGAACAGGAGATATACAAATAACAACTATACAGAAACTTAACCTTGCAGGTGCTGTTATTGTTACTACTCCACAGGATGTTGCTCTTTCCGATGCAAGAAAAGCAGCAGCAATGTTTACAAATCCGGATTTAAATGTTCCCATACTCGGTATTGTGGAAAATATGGCATGGTTCACTCCTGCACAGCATCCTGATGAGAAATATTTTATTTTCGGAACCGGAGGAGGAGAAAAAATGGCTGCCGAATTTCATACAAAACTCTTGGGACAAATACCTATAGTGTTGGAGATCAGATCAGTCTCCGATAATGGAAAAACAATTTATAATCAGCCGGATAAGATAGTTATTGAAACTTTTGACAAGATATCTGACCAGATCACTGAATTGGTAAAAGTCAAGAAATAACCACGGTATTTATAAACCCATTTTCTTCAGCCCTGGTTGTATTAAATAAAACATTCAAGATGATTACCTTCGGTGATCCGCCCTTTTCCTCACTTCGTTCGGAATATGGATTTTGTTTTTACGCTTATAAAAGCAGAGCTTTTAACGCTTAAAAAAACCCATTTTCTTCAGCCTTGGTTGTATTAGTAAAAAATATTCAAGATGATTACCTTCGGTGATCCTGGTAGGGGGTAGATACAAAAAAAGCCCTTTTCCTCACTTCGTTCGGAATATGGATTTTGTTTTTACGCTTATAAAAGCAGAGCTTTTAACGCTTAAAAAACAAAACCCATTTTCGCCTGAGGCGAAAAGGGCTTTTTTTGTCGGGGTGGCAGGATTCGAACCTGCGACCCTCTGGTCCCAAACCATAAACAAGCCTTTTTTATCAATTTTCACTTTAATTCAATATGTCATTAAATATATTGATATACAGGTATATTGTTAATAAATATCTTTTTATTTCATTTCATATTGTTTCATTATTTTGGTACATTTGAGAAAAGTTGTTTGCAAATTATTTGCAAACTAAAAGGGGTCTAATCTTGAAAAGTATGATAATTAATCATGGAAAAATACACACTTGGCGGGGTAACAGCCCAGATATTTTTTGATACCAGGAGAGCAAAAAGAGTACCTAAACATGAGGATGAAAAGGATTTGGTTCTCTTTGAATTGCGCTATCCTGTTAAATATAGGATCTTCTTTAATGGCAGATATTACTTTCATACCTCAGGAATTGATTTGACTGAAGAAGAATGGCGAGCTATGCCAACAACAAAAAAACGCGACTTGATTGATAACAGAGATTTGATCTATTCAGGTTTTGAAAAGATTAAGGGCATAATTAAGGAGCTTGCAAAAGGGGAGGGATTCAGCCCGGACAGCTTCCATAAGCGATTGAGCAGGGGCAGAAAAAATAGTATCCTGGCAGCCTTTGAAAACAAGATAGCAAAACTAAAAAGGCATGGACAAATCGGAACGGCCTCATCTTATGAATGTGCCATTAATAGCATACGGGCGTATGACGGAAGGGATCTGAAATTTTCAGATATTACAATAGATTGGATTGAGGGGTATGAAGATGATTTGCTCAAAGAAGTTACAATAAAGGGCAAGACTATACAGAAGAGCCTAACGACTGCAAAATTTTATCTTGGATGCCTCAGGGCAATAATGAATGAGGCCCGGGAAGAGAGAATAATAAACGACGGCCAGTATCCTTTCGGCAAGGGTAAATTTGAGATCAGAAGCGCAACAGGGCGAAAAATGGCCCTTACATTGCAACAGATTAAAGCCGTTTTAGATTATCCCCTGCTTACTGAGACTGAAGAAAGGAGCCGGGATCTATGGTATTTTTCTTATTTGTGCAATGGTATAAATTTCGGGGATATGCTTAAGCTGAAATACAAGGATATTGCAGGGGGGGAAATTCATTTCGTAAGGCAGAAGACAATTAGAACGACCAAAAAGCAAAAGGAAATTTCAGCCGCCTTATTGCCTCAAATGGAAGAGATTATTAAACGCTGGGGCAATCCTTCAAAAAGACCGACTGATCATATCTTTCCTTTTCTGTCTCCGGGGCTTGATCCGATAGTTGAAAAACGTATAATTCAGAATGTGATCCGACTGACTAATAAAAAGATGGCCGCAATAAGTAAGGCCCTAGGCCTGGATCCGATCAGCACTTATACGGCCCGGCATAGTTACGCAACAGTCTTAAAGCGATCCGGGGCTAATATTTCTTTTATCTCTGAATCTTTGGGTCATACCGACCTTAAGACGACAGAAAACTATCTGGCACACTTTGAACAGGACCAGAGGAGAAAAGAGGCTGAAAAACTTATACCTAATTAATACTAAGATCATGAATAAAGAAATTGACGACACAATAAAAGAAATTGTCTTTTCAGTAATTCAGTTTAATACTGACATTGAAAAGAATAATGCAGCCGGATTAAAGAAATTCATTGATAATTTTATCCCTCTTTTGAAAAGATTTAAGAGCTTAACAAATCGGCATGGGGCTGATTATATTGATTTTAAGGATGAATTTTCAGGATTGTTTACTTACCTTTTTATTATGGGCAAAATATTTGAGCTTGCCGGGAATCTGATTACTCAAAAAGAGAATGAGGGAATTGAGGGAACAATTGTTGCAATCAGGAAAAACGGAGATCCATTAAAAGGCAAATTGAGTTTTCCACCTGGCAGCAACCTTTTTAATGAATTTGTTTCAAAATATCAGGGATTATATTTTAAAGACCCTGGCCCGGATCCTGAGGGATTGAAACCGATAATTGAAAAGGAACGGATTGCATTGATTTTCAGGAAATATAAAGACTGTTTTAATGAGCCTGAGGACACCTGGATAAAAAGATTTTGCCCGAATGAAGCCCCTGTAAATCCTTTGAAGCTGGACCCGAAAGCAAAAGAGGGATCCAGCAGACTTGTAATGCTGGCAATTTTGGCAGCAATTCAGGATAACAGAAAACAAGATCTTAATTTTAATGATTTTGTCAGAAATGGATTTGGAATAAAGAATTTTGATAAAGCAAAACACGACCATAAAGACAAGCCAGAATATCAGAGAATTTTAAAAGAATGTAAGGCATTTCTAACAGAATGACACCTATTGACAGGTGACTTACTGACCCTTACTTTATAAATAGCTATCCACCTATAAATCAAATAGGTGGATTTTTTATTTTGCAGAAAAGTAACTCCGGCGTAACTGTATCCGGGCATACTTTTGACTATAACCAAATGTTAAAAGATATGACAACCATTGTACAGTTAAACAGGGATGAATTAAGGCAGGAAATAAAAAGCTGCCTTACTGAGACCATTGAAGAAATAAAAAGCTTACCGACACCGGAACCGCTCCCGGACCGAATAACACTATCTGAAGCCTGTGAGTTGACCGGTCTTTCAAAATCTTTGATATATAAATTATCAATGTTAGATGAGATCCCTCGATCTTATTATGGCAAAAGACTTGTTTTCAGCCGGAAGGATCTTTCCGCATGGATGCAACAAAGAACAATTTCTGGCCCTTCTGCCCTTGAAATAATGGATAACAGGCTTTCAAAGTCAGCAAAAAAGCAGCTTCAAAAATGACAAATTTACTATGCTTCTGGTCTAACAACAGAGGGCCAACAGTCTTTAAATACCAGACATACAATATTATAGAAGAATCTATAAAATGTATTTGCAAACAAATTTCAAGGATTTTTCAAGTTGTTTGCAAATTTCGAAGGTATTTCACAACTGAAAAAACTTGCTGAAATGCCGTATTTGACCATTATATCAAAGAATCAGAAGTTTTTTTGCCAATATGACGAGCAGGACCAGGAATTAATTGATCGGTATAAATGGCACATGAACGGCAGGTATGTTTTCACGAAAATAAAAGGCCGGTCAATAGGTATGCACAGAATTATAATGAACATAAAGGATCCTTCACTTGATATTGACCATAAAGACGGCGATCCGCTCAACAATACCAGGGCGAACCTGAGAGTATGCACCAGGTCCGAAAATGCCAGAAACAGCCGAAAGAATAAAGGCAAGGTAAGATATAAAGGAGTTTACAAGGATCTCAACAAATTTCATGTACAAATAACTTTTAACGGTAAGATCCGGAACCTGGGCCGCTACCGGTCTGAAGTTACAGCCGGTAAGATATACGACGCAAAAGCCAGGGAGCTATTTAAAGACTTCGCTTACCTCAACTTCGTGGGAGCTGATATTGAGGCGACACAATTAACAATGTTCTAAAATACATTAAGGCATGGAAGAATATATTGTCACTTGTGATAATTGCAGAAGGGAAACCATTATTAAGAGTAACCAGCCTTCACATGGAATAGAACC
>ERZ795048.3882-NODE-3882-length-10760-cov-5.719851_pt1 | contig 10760 bp, 8 predicted proteins | sample MGYA00375132_ERZ795048 | MGnify/ENA primary metagenome ERZ795048 (study PRJEB30177, sample SAMN05720225) | activated sludge metagenome | isolation source: Anaerobic digester | place: Hong Kong | collected 2014-12-17 ...
GCACACCTGCTTTCTTTGCACTTATTGAATAAGAAAGGTGAGTCTCGTCCCATGGTTGACTTGACTGGTAAGTTTTACGTATTAGAAGATCTTGATGAGACTTTTGTTCAAGAATTTGTAAGTGATGCCTATACTGAGTTTGCTGGCCGTTTTGTGAAGAACGATTACGATCCAGCATTAACAGAACAAGACGAGACGTTGGATATAAGTATCTGTATGATGCTTAAAATGAACAATCAAGCGTTTAAGATAGAAAAACATACGCACAATTATCCACACTGCTGGCGTACAGACAAGCCTGTATTGTATTACCCTTTGGATAGCTGGTTTATCCGCTCTACAGCCTACAAAGAGCGTATGATTGAGCATAATAAAGAAATAAACTGGAAGCCTGAATCTACAGGTACTGGTCGTTTTGGCAAATGGCTTGAGAATTTGAATGACTGGAACTTGAGTCGTTCACGTTATTGGGGTACTCCGCTTCCGATTTGGCGTAATGATGATGGTGAACAAATCTGTATAGGTTCTATCGAAGAGCTTTGTCAAGAAATAGACAAGTCAGTGGTAGCAGGCTTTATGTCTGAGAATCCTTATACAAAAGATGGTTTTGTTCCTGGTGACTACGCTAAGGAGAACTATGATAAGATTGACTTACATCGACCTTACGTTGATGATATAGTGTTAGTGTCTGAATCTGGTAAGCCTATGAAGCGTGAAGCCGATCTAATAGATGTATGGTTCGATTCTGGTGCAATGCCTTACGCGCAGATTCATTATCCATTCGAAAATAAAGAATTGTTCGACTCTAATGCAGTTTATCCAGCTGATTTTATTGCGGAAGGAGTTGATCAAACTCGTGGGTGGTTCTTTACATTACATGCTATTGCTAGTATGGTGTTTGAGAGCAAAGCATACAAGACTGTTGTTTCCAATGGACTTGTGCTTGACAAAAATGGGAATAAAATGAGTAAGCGTTTAGGTAACGCTGTTGATCCATTCTCAACGATTGAAAAATATGGAAGTGACCCTTTGCGTTGGTACATGATTACAAATGCACAACCTTGGGATAACTTGAAGTTTGATTTGGAAGGTATTGATGAAGTGCGTCGCAAGTTCTTCGCCACATTATATAATACGTATAGCTTTTTTGCTTTGTATGCAAACGTAGATGGTTTTGACTATAGTCAGGCAGAAGTACCTGTAGCAGAACGTCCAGAAATTGATCAATGGATTTTGTCTTTATTGAATACATTAGTAAAAAAAGTTGATGAATGTTATGATACTTATGAGCCAACTCGTGCTGGTCGTTTGATTAGTGAGTTTGTAAGTGATAATTTGTCAAATTGGTATGTGCGCCTGAATCGTAAACGTTTTTGGGGTGGTGGCTTTACGCAAGATAAACTTGCTGCTTATCAAACGTTATATCGTTGTATGGAGGTTGTCGTTAAGTTGATGGCTCCTATTGCACCGTTCTATGCTGACCGTTTGTTCCATGATTTGACTGCTGTTACAGGTCGTGATACTGAAATAAGTGTCCATTTGGCTATTTTTCCAAAAGCTGATGAAAGTTTGATTCGTCCAGATTTGGAAGCGAGTATGCAACTTGCACAGGATGTTACATCCATGACTTTGGCATTGCGTCGTAAAGTTAGTATCAAGGTGCGCCAGCCGTTGACATGTATTATGATTCCCGTAGTAGATGCTATTCAGAAAGAACATCTAGAAGCCGTAGAGGATCTCGTAATGAATGAAGTAAATGTAAAAGAGATTCGATATGTGCAAGGGGATAATGGCATATTGGTAAAACGAGTGAAGCCAGACTTTAAGAAGTTGGGACCTAAATTTGGCAAACAAATGAAACAAGTGGCTGCAGCTGTTCAGGAACTTGAGCAGCTACAAATTGCTGAATTAGAAAGCACTGGTCATATCGCACTTACGCTTCAAGATGGTAGTGCAGTAATTGTAGATGCTATAGATTTAGATATCTACAGTGAGGATATTCCAGGATGGTTGGTAGCCAATGAAGGACGCTTAACTGTCGCGCTTGATGTAACAGTCACTCCTGATTTGAAGCGTGAAGGAACTGCTCGTGAATTGGTTAATCGTATCCAGAACATACGCAAAAGCAGTGGACTGGAAATTACAGATAAAATCCAAGTGATGCTACAAAATTGTGATGAAAGCAATGATGCAGTAGAAGAATATAGAACGTATATTATGGCACAAGTATTAGCTGAAAAGCTAGAGATCGTCGATCGTCTTCCCGCTGATACGCAGGAATTTGATATGGATGGATACATGCTCCAAATATATATAGAAAAGGTACAGGGTACATCTGAGAAGTAATAGCTTCTCAGAATCTCTGGGTTCTTTAAAATATACCTGATAAAACTAATACCTAGAGCCCAGATGGATAAAACGTAAAATAGTGAACTTATAATATTGAAAAGCTAACCACTCAAATTTTAAATTATGGCAGAAGAAAAGACACGTTATACTGACGAAGAATTGGAAGAATTCCGTCAGATCATTGAAGAGAAATTAGAAATTGCTCAGCGTGACTATGAAGAGCTGAAAAATAGTTTTTCAAATAGCGCTGGTAATGGTGTGGATGATACATCCCCAACGTATAAAAGCTTAGGGGATAGTTTAGAATCAACAACTAGAGAAGAGGCTGGTCGTATGGCTGCTCGTCAGTTGAAATTTATTCAAGGTCTGCAAGCAGCCCTTGGTCGTATTGACAAGAAAACTTATGGTATTTGTAGAGTGACTGGGAAATTGATTCCTGCAGGTCGACTTCGAGCCGTACCACATGCTACGCTTAGTATTGAAGCTAAAGAAAATAGATAAAAATTCTAAGGCCGAGGAGTCTATTTGGCTCCTCGGTTTATCTTGTAAATAGGGGTATACCCATAATTTCACACTTGTAATGTGATATACAGATATAAACAATATGCAAAAAAAAGGATTCTCCCGCGGTCAAATGGCCATGTTTATCATCGCTTTAGTGTTGATTATCGATCAAATCATAAAAGTTTGGGTAAAGCTCAACTTTAGTTTGTATGACCGTATTATCGTATTTGATGATTGGTTTCAAATTTACTTTGTTGAAAATAATGGAATGGCCTTTGGTATGGAGTTTATTAGTAAGATATTCCTTTCATTGTTGCGTATTGTTGCCGTTTTTTGGTTGGTCAGATGGTTAATTATTTATATTCGCCGTGGGATGAAGTGGGGCTTTATTGCTTGTCTCTCGTTTATTGTTGCTGGTGCAGCGGGCAACATTGTAGATAGTTTATGTTATGGTTGGCTATTTAGTGAGAGTACGCGTGATACAGTAGCTACCTTTTTACCGGTGGGTGGAGGCTATGCTGCTCCCCTTTTCGGCAAAGTTGTAGATATGTTTTATTTCCCATTAGTATCATGGAATTGGCCTAGTTGGTTGCCCATTATTGGTGGTAATCATTTTATTTTCTTTAGTCCAATTTTTAATTTTGCGGATGCATCAATTAGTTGTGGTATTATTGCGTTGTTGCTTTTTTATAGTAAGTATCTACAAAAATTATTAGATACCTCTCATAAGTCAGAAGATCAAGTGACTGATGAAAAAGGGGAGACAAAAGTTTAGATTGATAAAACAACTATGATTAAATTAATGGTAAAGTATATGTTTAATCGTGCCCTAGCTATTGCTGGGGGTTTGTTGCTTCTAGCTAGTTGTGCAGTAAAAGTGCCAGAAGGTGTACTATCAGAAGAACAAATGGAAGAATTGCTTTTTGATTATCACAAGGCGAAAGCTTTGGGAGAAGTTAAGCGTTCTGAAAAATCTTATGATCGTGATTTGTATATTGATTATGTGTTAGATAAATATGGCGTTACTGAAGCTCAGTTTGATAGCTCAGTTGCTTGGTATACGCGTCATCTAGATACTTATACTACTATTTATCGTCATGTTGATAAGCGTATTCGAGAACAACAGTCTGTTCTGAATAAATTAGTTGCATTGCGTACGCATGTACCACAAAAGACTTTACAAGGAGATAGCATAGATGTTTGGTATCTTCAGAGAAACTTACTGATGAGCAGTATGCCAGCTGAAAATAAATTGTCATTTAGTTTTTCGACTGACGGAAACTTTGCAGATAAGGATTCAATATGGTGGCGTGTGCATGCTATTATTTTACACAAAGATAAAGTATCGCCTGTAAGATATATTCCAATTGATACGATTGCTGTAGCAGTAAATGATAGTATGAGTAAAGATAGTGTATTGATTGATACAATTTATCCAAAGCATAGCCCTTATGCAGTAATGCAGTTAGAGATGCAATACCCTCATCAAAATATTGCTCAATCTGTACAAATTGATGCAACTGGTTGGTATAGTATCAAGCTTCAAGCCAATGAGTTGGGGCGTTTAAGAACGGTTAAAGGATTTGTTTATTTCTCTCGACTGGGGTTGTATCGTCCTGCAATGCTAGTTGATAGTGTGCAATTAATACGCATCCATCAATCAAGTGAACAAGCAAAACAAATTGCTGATTCATTGCAAGCTCTCACTAAGAGACTTCAGACTCAAAAAGATTCTATTGAAGCTGCATCAAAAGTGCCTGTTGAATCAAAAAAAGAGAAAATATCACCTAGACGTTTGACACCTTTGGAGCAGCGTCAATTACAAAATTTGAAGAAGGTGGAAGATGAAGTCAAAGAATAGTTCTCATGATGTGCGTATTGCATCTCCAGTTATTATTGACATGACAAATGATATACCTGTAATACATACACAAGCTATAATTGATATTCATTGTACTGTCTCTGATTTGCTTGGAGAACGGCATGCACCTTTGTCTGTATATAGTTTGCCTTTGCAATGGTCCGAAAAAGTAGTGTTTACAATTTCTCCTTTTACTACAGAGTTGGCTAATACGGTTTGGTTAAGTACCCCAATTGTAATAGAAAGTTCAACTGTATCTGGAGAAAAATACTTTTTTCTCAAAAAAGAAGCATAGAAATTTGCACCTAATTGAAAAATAGCTACCTTTGCACTCGCAATGCGAAAGTAGCTCAGTTGGTAGAGCATAACCTTGCCAAGGTTAGGGTCGCGGGTTCGAATCCCGTCTTTCGCTCAAGGTGTATAATATGCACGAATATTTTGGAAAGGAGAGGTGGCGGAATCGGTAGACGCGCTACTTTGAGGGGGTAGTGGCTTAACAGCCGTGGGAGTTCGAGTCTCCTCCTCTTCACTTAAATATTAGACAATTTAAAGGGTTTATAATATGTTGCGAAAGTAGCTCAGTTGGTAGAGCATAACCTTGCCAAGGTTAGGGTCGCGGGTTCGAATCCCGTCTTTCGCTCAGTAGATTAGAGGAAACATCTAAAAGGTGTTTCCTCTTTTTGTGTTATATACAGGTCTATTTTATATGTTGTGGTATGTATATAATATATGGAAACTATTTATTCCTTTTTTGCATGGTTTGTGAATTCTTTTTCTTCGTTGCTTTGTGGAGGAAAAAATAGTTTGTATATTTGCGTGCAATAAAATCATAAACTCAAAACAGATATGTCATTTATTGCTGAAAAGATTGCTATGGACGGACTCACTTATGATGATGTCCTATTGATTCCCGCTTATTCTGAAGTGCTTCCGCACGAAGTCAATCTGACTACAAAATTCTCACGTAACATTGAACTAAAGGTTCCTTTTGTAACTGCTGCTATGGATACCGTAACTGAAGCTACAATGGCTATTGCTATTGCTCGTGAAGGTGGTATAGGTGTTATTCATAAAAACATGTCTATTGCTGAACAAGCGAAGATGGTGGCTACAGTGAAGCGTGCAGAGAACGGTATGATCTATGATCCAGTAACTATCAAAGCTTATAAAACCGTAGGTGATGCTCTCCTTATGATGGCTGAGTATAAAATTGGTGGTATTCCAGTGGTCGATGATAAAGGATATCTTATAGGTATTGTAACCAATCGTGATTTACGTTTCCAACGTGACATGAATCGTAAGATTGAAGAAGTTATGACTAAGGATAATTTGGTGACTACAAACCAAAGTACTGATTTAGAAACTGCTGCTGATATTCTTCAAGAACATAAAATTGAGAAACTTCCAGTTGTTGATAAAAACAACAAGTTGATTGGGCTTGTTACATATAAAGACATTACTAAAGCAAAGGATAAACCAATGGCTTGCAAAGATAGTAAAGGTCGTTTGCGTGTGGCAGCAGGTGTTGGTGTAACTGCCAATACATTTGAAAGAATGGATGCTCTAGTAGATGCAGGTGTTGATGCGCTTGTTATTGATACAGCTCATGGACATTCTAAAGGTGTAGTGGGGATTCTGAAAGAAGCTAAAAAGCGCTATGCACATGTTGATATTGTTGTTGGAAATATTGCTACGGCTGAAGCGGCTAAGTATCTAGTTGATGCTGGGGCAGATGGCGTAAAAGTTGGTATAGGTCCAGGCTCTATTTGTACTACTCGTGTTGTAGCTGGTGTGGGGGTCCCACAGTTGTCTGCAGTGTACGATGTGGCTAAAGCACTAAAAGGTACGGGAGTGCCATTGATTGCAGACGGTGGCTTACGCTATTCGGGTGATGTTGTGAAGGCAATAGCAGCAGGCGGAACTTGTGTGATGATTGGTTCGCTTGTAGCAGGAACGGAAGAATCTCCTGGTGAAACAATTATTTTTAATGGGCGTAAATTCAAAGCCTACCGTGGTATGGGATCTTTAGAAGCTATGGAGAATGGTTCCAAAGATAGATATTTCCAAGCAGATCAAGCAGATAATAAAAAACTTGTACCAGAAGGAATTGCTGCTCGTGTGCCATATAAAGGTACTTTGTATGAAGTGATATTCCAATTGATTGGTGGCTTACGTGCTGGTATGGGATATTGTGGTGCGGCAGATATTGAAAAGCTTCACGAAGCGAAATTTACTCGTATTACCAATGCTGGTGTCAATGAAAGTCATCCACATGATGTCACTATTACTAGTGAGTCTCCAAATTATAGTAGACCTGAGTAATTTGAAATAGAGTAGAAGGCTCTATATTTAGCATATACAAAGAGCGACAAAACATTTTGTTTTGTCGCTCTTTTATGTATCACTCGTTGTAAGCATCCGCTAAACCATACCCTATCATGACGTTGCTTCTACACTAAGGGATCAACATGCTCAAGAATATTAAGCGCCCCTTTGCTGTCAAGTATATAAGAGCGCGCTGTCATATACTTGACAACCTACCTAGCAAGTATATAAGAGCGCGCTCTTATATACTTCCCAGCTCGTGCTTATATACTACTCGGAATGTTCTCATATACTACCCAGCTAGATGGCCTATAAGTTTAGAACAGACCTTTTAGCAAATCTACTCCTTTTTCGATATCGCTTTTGTCCTTATCATCTTTATTTTTTGATTTATTCTTAAGCAAGTTATTTAGAAGTTCGTTGACTGCTTTCTTGGTGTCAATTTTTACTTTTGGTTTTTCAAAAGTACCTTCAATTTTAAGTCCTACTTCATTTAAACCTGCAATCTTAGTCCCTTTGGGTAGTTGGATTATTGCATTGTAATCAATCTTTTGATCAAGCGATGTCTTACCACTCATCGTCATTTTATACCCAGCATGCTCAATATCAAATGGTTTAGTAGTTACCACACCATTATCAATTGTAAAGTTCACCTTTAAATTTTTAGGTGATAATTGAGCAAGCTCTGGTTTTTTGGTGACTTCAGCTATTTTGGTTAGTACGTTTATCTTTTTTATTTGTAATTCTTTCGCTTCGATATATCCCTTCCCATGTACACTATTCATGACAGGTTGCATATGTTTGTCGAAGTTTAAGTCTATAGTCATATCACTAGAGAAACTACCTTCGGTATGCTCAAAAATAGGAGCCAATTTTTTAATGATTCCAGATTGCTTGTAAGCTTCTAAAAAGCTGATGTCTTTAAGTTGAAGATTGGCGGCTATTTGAGGAGCATTTTTGTCTTTAGTAGAGTACATACCATCCATTTGAGCACTTCCCATCATTGTATTGAACACAAGACCTTTCATTGCCAATGTGCGATTTCTTGCTGCTAATTGTCCTTTAAGAGATTCCATAATGATATCTTGGAATAGTATCTTTTGGCAGTTAGCATTGATTTTGAAGTCAATACGTTCGGGAACTTCAAGAACTTGCATCGTGTCTTTAGATGCGTCACCCTTTTTTTCTTCTTCCGATGTCGCTTGAGGTTCTGAATCTGAAATGAATTGGTTGAGGTTGAGACGTGTAGAGTGTAAGTTCATTTCTCCTTTTAATACCCCATTCTGATTTAAGTACTTTAGTAGATTGTGTATCGTACAGTCAATCGTCATATCCGAATCCCCAATTTTAATCTTAGTAGGTTGTAAAGTAATTAAAGTTGGTGTGGCTTTTAGTGTAGTTGCTGCTACCTGTACTTGAGGCATGCCATCTATTTTGACAGTTGCTTTTTCCGTATCAAGTTTTACATTAAAGTCCATCTCTTTTTCACTAATGAATGCTATCCAACCGTCTATGTTTGCACCTAGATCTCCCATCGCAAAATGACTGTCGTGTAAAGCGTAGTGATCATTTTGAAGTGTCACAGACAAGTCCATATTGATATCCTTATATGCTTGTGATGAACCAGCCTGCATATCTTTGTACATAACAGACAAGTTATTCACCAGTACACGTTGTAGTGCGATGTTGAATGTGCCTGTTTCTTTTTTGGAAATAGTGATTGTATCTTTAGAAGATTTTGTATTAGTGGAGTCATTGACCATAATATCCCAGTTGGGTACTCCAGATTTGTTTACAACTGCTTTAAACTTTGCGTCGTTCAAAGTGATTGCATTGACTTTGTATTGTTTACTAAAGAATGAACTTAGATCAACAGTCAAACTTAGTTCCCCTATTTGAGCTAAAGTATCTTGCGCAAACTCATTTTCTCCACGTAGCCAAAAGCCATTCATGGCAATGGATACTTGAGGAAATTGTTTGAAGAAACTGATTTGTAATTTGTTGAAATCAAATTCTCCTTTGATCATCTTGTTGCCTTCTGTTTTGACTAGGTGTGTTATTTGATTGTGGAACACATAAGGAAGAGCAACCAATGCTAGTATGATGACTACTAGTGTAATACCGATAAAACGTAAAATTCTCTTCATTGTTTTCTTATTAATGTATACTATTATGACAAAGAGTTTTGACTGTTAACTTTACTCCCAAATATACAAAATTATTTTATCAATAGCTGTAAAATCCCGAGTTAAAAATAAACTCGGGATTTTGTTATATTTTATCTTGTCCAGATATAATTTGGGCTGCGTGATCTTTAACTTTTATCTTTTTGGAATCAATAATACGTTCTATAATGCCTTCTTCATTAATGATAAATGTAGTACGGAAAGTTCCCATATAGGTTTTTCCATACATCTTTTTCTCTCCATATACTCCAAATTGATCTACCAATGTTTTTTCTGTATCTGCAATCAGAGAAAAAGGTAAGTCATGTTTTTCGATAAACTTTTTATGAGACTTCTCGCTATCGATACTAACCCCTATTATTTCGTAGCCAGCTTTACGTAAATCATCATAGTGATCACGTAGATTCTGTGCTTCCCATGTACATCCTGGGGTGTTGTCTTTAGGATAGAAATACAATACGACTTTACGTCCAGTGTAGTCACTAAGTTTTATTTCTTGTCCGTTTTCATTGATGCCTAGAATTTCTGGGGCTTTTTGTCCAATTTCCATCATAGTGTTTTTTCTTTTATATTTAAATTTCGTTTTTCATTAGCCAAACTAAAATTGGTTTGAATACAAAAATAGGAATTAAGATTTGATTTCCAAAGTCTCTGATAGTCTATCTTATGAAAAGTATAAAATAGATTGTGGGTTTGTTTATGCAGTAATTGTCTTTTCGTTGTATTATAATAATGAGATGTGGGTAACTTGGCCGGCTAGTTACTCAACTCAAAGTGAAACTAAAATAATTATTCGAAACGATGAAATATCTAATTAAATGGACAAGCCTTGTTATGGCTTTTATGGGAGTATTTATGTTACAATCATGTGATAATGGTGATTCAGAACCAACATATGTTGCACTTGTAACTGCGGTTGTTCCTCAAGAAGGAGCTATTAGTTTTAAAACAGATGATCAAAAGACATATCATATTGGAGAGACCTTGCTAGGTACACTTCAAATGGAAGATGGTGATCGTGCAGTGATCCGTTTTAGCTACTTGAAAGAAGCAGTACAGGGATACAATTATAACATCAAGTTGCGTGGATTGAATAAAATCTTGACAAAGGATGTTGTGGATTTGACAGCAGAAAACAAGGATGAAATAGGCAATGATAAATTGTTACTTTTGAAGGATAATTCTTCTCTTACAAAAGGCTATTTTAATGCACAAATCCAGTTCCCTCAGGGGTCTACAACTCCTAAAGTAAATTTGGTAGTCAATAAAATTAATGTAGCTGAAGAGGGTGATTACACAGTGTTGGAATTGCGCTTGAACAACAATGGTACAACAACTTCTAGTTCAATGAGTGGTGGTGTCGTATGTTTTAAGTTAGGTGATTTAGATCCAACTATCACTGGTAAGAAAGGGTTGAAAATTCTTGTAAATACTATAAACAAAGAAGAAGTACAAGAGTATACATTTGATAAGGCTACTCAAAATTAGTCCAGTGTCAGGTGTGTTTAAGAGCTGTTCTCTACTAGTTTCTTAGA
>ERZ795048.3885-NODE-3885-length-10754-cov-27.834564_pt1 | contig 10754 bp, 11 predicted proteins | sample MGYA00375132_ERZ795048 | MGnify/ENA primary metagenome ERZ795048 (study PRJEB30177, sample SAMN05720225) | activated sludge metagenome | isolation source: Anaerobic digester | place: Hong Kong | collected 2014-12-17 ...
ACCGACCACCGACCACCGATTCAGCCATTTACCTCACCTGTGCTCCCAACTTTTCGTCGAAAACTCGAATCAGGTTATTCATCACCTTGTCGATTTGCTTATCCGTAAGGGTTTTATTCTCATCCTGAAGCACGAAGCTAATTGCATAGGATTTTTTGTTCTCGCCTAGTTTTGGCCCCTGGTAAACGTCGAACAGGTTTATTTGCTTAATAAGTTTCTTTTCTGTTTCAAGGGCAAGGCTTTTTAACTCATCGAAATTTACAGAAGTGTCTATTAGCAAGGCTAAATCTCTTCGAACCTCAGGATACTTTGAAATCTCAGTTAAGCTAACCTTCTGCTTACGTGCTACATCGAATAGTTTCTCCCACTTCAATTCAGCGTAAAAAACTTCATTCTTAATGTCGAGCAGCTCGCAAATTTTACCAGAAACAAGTCCCATAAACCCAACTTGATTTTTGTTAACGCTCAACGTTAAACCATACTCGAATAAATCAGAAGGAGCCTCTTTTGTTATTGAAATTTGCTCTGCAATTCCGAGCTTGTTAAACACAGCATACACCCACGTTTTAAGGCTAAAAAAGCTAACAGGTTTCGGCTTATCGTGCCAGTTCTCGGGTTTTTCGTCACCCGTTAACCACATCGAAAGCATCAGCTCTTCGCTATAGGCTTTAAGCGAATTCTCTTTATCGTGCTTATCTTTTTGGAAAGTGTAGCAGTTCCCGAATTCGTAGAATTTCAGGTCGGGATTTTTACGATTAATGTTATATGCAACTGACTCGAGCCCCCCAAAAAGCAGTGTTTGGCGCATGCCATTCAAATCGGAACTTAACGGGTTAAGTATTGGCACAGTTTTTCCCGAAGGGAAAGTTTCCAATTCATTGTAGTAGGCCATTCGGGTAAGCGAGTTGCACATGGTTTCGTTGAACCCGTTGGACGTAAGCAAGTCGGAAATGAGGCTTATTACCTTGTGCTTGCTGGGGCGCTCGGTATGGTTCAGGGAGCTACTTATGCTATCGTAAATTTCAATGTTGTTGTACCCGTAAATTCGAAGAATCTCTTCCACCACATCGGCTTCGCGGTTCACATCAACCCTGTAGGCTGGAATTTCGAGTTCGAGTATATCGTTGGTTTCTCCCGTTATAACTATGTCGAGACCAAGCAATATTTTCTTAATCGTTTCAATGGGTATTACTTTCCCTATAAGCCTGTTAACGTACTCTAGGCTAAGATTAACTTTGGCGTTCGCAATGGGTTTCGGGTAAACGTCAACTACCTCTGAGGAAATTTCTCCACCAGCAATCTCCTTTATTAGCATGGCTGCACGTTTTAATGCCCAAACGGTAATATTGGGGTCGGTTCCACGTTCAAACCTGAACGAAGCATCGGTGTTTAGCCCGTGACGTTTTGCGGTTTTGCGAACCCAAACGGGGTTGAAGCAAGCGCTCTCGAGGAAAATATTCTTCGTTTCGTTTGTAACTCCCGATTTGTTACCGCCAAATACGCCTGCAATACACATTCCTTCGGTGGTGCTGCAAATCATTAAATCCTCGTCGGATAATTTTCTTTCCTCCTCATCGAGCGTAACAAACGTTGTTTCTTTTGGTAGTGTTCTTACAACAACTTTACCGCCCTCAATCTTGTCAGCATCAAATGCATGCAATGGTTGGCCCACCTCGTGCAGAACAAAGTTTGTAATGTCAACCACATTGTTAATTGGATTCAAACCAATTGCCCTGAGCCTGTTTTGGAGCCACTCGGGTGAAGGTGCAACTCTTACATTGCTAATGGTTATTCCGCTATACCGTGGGCAAGCTTCGGTATTAAGAACCTCAACCGGAATGCTGAGTTTTTTATTGTCAATCTGAAAACCTTCAACCGAGGGCTTCACGGCGCTGATAGTTTTTGTTAAGCTTAGGAAAGCAGCCAAATCGCGGGCAACACCAAAGTGCGATGCAGCATCGATTCGGTTTGGAGTTAACCCAATTTCAAGTTGGTAGTCGTCTTTCAGCTGAAAGAATTCTGCAGCAGGCATGCCTACCTGAGCATTTTCGTTCAGAACCATAATTCCATCGTGCGAAGTTCCCAGTCCAAGCTCATCCTCAGCGCAAATCATCCCTTCGGAAACAGCTCCCCGAATCTTGGTTCTTTTAAGTGTTAACTCCTGTTCGTTGAAGTACAGGGTAGTTCCAATGGTTGCCACAGCAACCTTTTGCCCGGCTGCAACGTTGGGAGCCCCACACACAACATTCAATGGCTCACCGGCTCCCACATCAACGGTGGTAACGCTCAACTTATCCGCATCGGGATGCTTCTCGCAGGTTAAAACTTTTCCAACAACAACGCCATGCAAACCTCCCTTTACTGCTTCAATTTTTTCCAGCGACTCTACCTCGAGCCCTATCGAAGTTAATATCTGTGCAATTCCCTCTGGATCATTCTCAATATCAATGTATTCTTTTAACCAGCTGTACGAAATTTTCATTACTTCTGAACGATTTTTTAGTTAACTCGTTTATAAATATGTTAAAGCCTACAAATGTAGCAAAAATTGACATTCAGTTTTTTATATTATACCATAATGTTTAAATGATTTCAATAACTTTGCATCCAAACAAATTGTATCATGCCTAAAAAGAATACTGGAAGAAGACCCGTAATTCTTGTTACGAACGATGATGGGATTAGGGCAAAGGGGCTACACTCGCTGGTGGAAATGGTAAAACCCTTTGGAAGGGTTGTTGTTGTTGCCCCCGAGGAGGGGAACTCTGGCATGTCGCACGCAATAACCATCAAAAATCCACTCCGCATAAGGAAGCACAAACGCACCGACGACGTTGATTTCTACTCAGTGAACGGAACGCCTGTCGACTGTGTGAAACTCGCCATGAACCAGCTTTTCAAGTCACAACCCGACCTACTGGTTTCGGGAATTAATCACGGTTCCAACTCCTCAGTAAGCATCTTTTACTCTGGAACCATGGCTGCAGTGATTGAGGGGTGCCTTTATGGAATACCATCCATTGGATTCTCGCTGCTCGATTTCAATCCTGAAGCCGATTTTTCCGGAGCCATTGAACATGGAAAGCCTGTGGTTGAAATGGTGCTGGAGAATGGCCTCACAACCGGCTCGTGCCTAAACGTTAATTTCCCCGCAATCTCAAAGGATAGCATTAAAGGAATTAAAGTTTGCCGGCAGAACAAGGGAACCTGGCGCGAGGAGTTTGAAAAACGTATCGACCCGCGTGGTCACGAATACTTCTGGCTCACAGGATACTTTCAGAATGAGGAACCCAAAGCTACAGATACCGATGAACACGCCCTTTCGAATGGATACGTATCGGTAGTTCCAGTAAGTATTGACCTAACAAGCTACAACGAGGTTGTTCGTTTGAAATCGCTATTGCATTCAACAAAAAAAACCAAAAATGAAAAAGAAGTACGATAATATCTGGCTTGGTGTTGTTTTGTCGGCATTAACTCCGGTTATTACCATTTACCTAATCATTACGTTCGTATACCCGGTTGAACACCTACAAACCTACTACGAAAACATATGGATTCCAATTGTTGCTCCAAAGGTTATTAGCCTTGGAGTTGTACCGAACCTTGCCCTCTTTTTCCTTTTCATATACACCAACAGGTTAACCTCGGCAAAGGGTGTGCTTGCCACCACAATTGTTTATGCAGTTATAGTTTTTATCCTCAAACTTTCGCTATAAAGATAAATAATGAAGTACTACATTATTGCAGGCGAGGCTTCAGGCGATCTACACGCATCGAATCTAATGAAGGGTATTCTGGAGAATGACCCCGATGCTGAGTTCCGTTTCTTTGGTGGCGATTTAATGGCTAAAGTAGGTGGAACGCTGGTTAAGCACTACCGCGATATGGCTTTCATGGGTTTTGTTGAAGTACTGTTGAACCTAAAAACAATTAAAAGGAACATTTCGTTTTGTAAAAACGATATTCTTTCCTACAAACCAAATGTGGTAATTCTTGTCGATTACCCCGGTTTTAACTTGCGCATAGCAAAGTTTGCCAAACAGAGTGGTTTTAAAGTTTTCTACTACATTGCTCCAAAAGTTTGGGCATGGAAAGAGTCGCGGGTGGAAACGCTAAAGAAATATGTTGATAAACTTTTCGTTATTTTCCCCTTCGAAATCAACTACTTTAAGGAACATGGTATTGATGTTGTTTACGAGGGAAATCCGTTGAAGGACTCACTATATAAAACCGCCAAAAGCATTACACTTGATGAATTTACAAGCGAGAACAAACTTGAAAACAAACCAGTAATTGCTCTGGTTGCCGGAAGCCGAAAGCAGGAAATAAAGTACAACCTGCCAGCAATGCTAGAAATAACAAGTAAGTTTCCCGAGTACCAGTTCGTTATTGCAGGAGCACCTTCACTGCCTCTCGAAGTTTACAAGCCCTACCTTGAAGGAACCAACGTTAAAATTGTTTTTAACCAAACCCAGGCATTGCTGCAAGTTTCAACATTGGCTCTCGTAACTTCCGGAACAGCAACCCTCGAAGCGGCTCTATTGAATACCCCCGAAATTGTTTGCTACAAAGGAAATACCATTTCAATGCTCATAGCATGGATCGTAATAAAGGTGAAGTACATTTCGCTGGTAAATCTAATAATGGGCACAGAAGTTGTACGAGAGCTGAAGCAGTTCGATTTAACGAAAAAGAATCTGGTTAACCAGATGCAAAAACTGCTTCCCGGCTCGCCCCAACGTAATGAAATGCTGGGTAAGTTTGCTGAACTTACCCAAATTCTTGGCGAACCAGGTTCATCAAAGCGCGTTGCTAGGCACATGATTGAATTACTCAAACAGAGCTAACCTTTTTACTATGAAACACTTTTTTTTGGTATTTTTTACATTCATCTCAACCATCACGCTTGCTCAGAAACTGAATATAAGCCTTTTCAACGAGGAGAACCTCCAAACCCTCCTTATCACACCCGTTTCGGGAAGCTACCTGCTCATTTATGGAGACAATGAATACATTCTGTACCCAAACCAAATAATTTACATTTCCCGTTCCAACGACTCCATTAAGGTTCGCGATATGGCCACAAATCTGGGAACCTGGAAAAGGGTTTCGCTTGTTGGCCGAACTGGCAACGATGTTATTCGAATTAACCCTGTTTCCCCTTCAATCCCCGCTCGCATATACGACGATAACCTAGGCTTTTACGTTGATTTTAACCGCATGATGGTAATTAACCTAATCGACCAGGAAAAGTATGTTGCCGCAGTGGTTGAGGCAGAGTCGGGCCCATCGGCCCACATTGAGTTCTACAAAGCCCAGTCACTTTTAGTTCGCACATATGCGCTGGGACACATGGAGAAACATGCCGGCGAAGGGTTTAACCTGTGCGATGAAGTTCACTGCCAGGTTTACAAAGGGAAATCAACTAAAAACCCTGAAATTCTGAAGGCTGCAAACGAAACCAAGGGGCAGGTGGTTGTTGATACCTCGAAAACCTTGATTGTTGGTGCGTTTCACGCAAACTGCGGAGGCCAAACCGCCAACTCTGGCGATGTATGGATTACCCCGCAACCTTACCTAAGTTCAGTAGTTGACCCGTATTGCACCTCTCAGCGCAACGCAAAATGGGAGGTAAAAATCCCGCTGCAAGCCTGGCTCGATTTCCTCAAATCGAAAGGAGTACAAACCGAAGAGCTAACCCATAAACAAATTGAATTCCATCCAAAGGAGCGTGTGTACAAATATACCATTGGCAACGTTTCTATTCCCATGAAGGAAATACGAACCCATTTCAACCTTCGCTCTGCATTCTTCACAGTTGATGTGGTTTCAGATTTTGTTAAGCTGAAAGGACGAGGCTACGGCCACGGAGTTGGAATGTGCCAGGATGGTGCTATGCAAATGGCTAAAAGGGGAAAAACGTACGAGGAAATTTTGAAGTTCTACTTCAAAAATGTAGAAATAGTTAAGTTCTTGGAACTAAACAACTATTCGCACGAAGAAGAAATACTTTCTCAACCCGACAGCACTCAACCCGACGATTTTTTTTAGCAGTTATTCAACCTCTTTTTTCCCCAATTTCTCTCGAACTTCAAGGTTGCTTCGGTACAGGAAACCCGGCTCCGGATTCTCTTCAGGGGGCGTAACAGGTGTTGCAATGGTTTCCGGCTGTGAGTTCCGTACATCAACATTGGCATAGTAAAACCAGTATCCATCTTCAAAACGGAAACCATCGTGCGTAAAATCGGGACCGTAAAACTGGTAGTTTCCTGCCAAATCGGGGCGAGTGGGCGAAAGATGGTCGAAAACAATCATTCCAACTTCGTTGGAATAGTTCAAAACCATGGTAGCCCTTGCTGAGTATTCAAATATTACCCTTGAAATTATATGGTTTCTAATATTGAAAATGGGCGCACCAAATTTTGGTTCACCCGTTTCGGAGAACCAAAGCACATCAATTAACTTCTTTGCCGAGAACAGGTTGTTAAAATCGGCTCCAAGCAACGTATAGTAAACTTTCCCATTATTTTCAACCTGCTTAACATGGTAGTAGAGGGCTCCATGCCACTTATCTGGGTCATTAATCTCATTCTGGGCATCCACCATTGAATCCCTGCCATCAGTTAGCTCAAAAAGTAGAACGGAATCTTTTGCCATGTATTGAATAAATCCAAAATACTTGTGCTCTCCCCGAAGTTGTGGAATGTTCCATGTAAAAATCCTTACCTTTTCATCGTTCGACTTTAGCTTACCAATATTCTTAAGAGAATCAAAGGGGTAACCGAACGATTCGCTTCGGCTCAGAACCTGTGTAAAGTAATCTTTAAACAGGATATTTAAATCCAACTTCCTTTCAAAATTTTCCTCCTCAACAATTCTCCCAACCATTTTTTTTAACGAGTCCTCAGCGGCCAACAAGTCGTTAGTTCCCATGCTTTGAGCAAATAGTTGAAAAACTGAGAAATAACTAATAAAAAATAAAACTAAACCAAAACGCATGAACATATATAGATATTTAGATGTTATATTTGAAAATTAATTTCAAAAATAGTTATAGTTGCTATGAATTTTAACGGTTTTATTAAGAAAATATTTTCTGTACGTTTTTTGCTGGGACTTCTAATTGGCGGAGCCTTAGGCTACGCGTACTACCATTTTATTGGATGTAGGGGAGGTTCGTGTCCTATGTGGGCCGACCCAGTTCGCAGCACACTAATTGGAATGGCCTTTGGAGGCCTGCTCCTATTCGACACCCGCTCTAAAGAGAATCGAGAGCAGAAAGAATAGCCTCGCAGGCTAAATCTATCTCTTCCTCACTAATTACCAATGGCGGTGCAATACGTACTGCTGTGTTACAGAACAGGAACCAATCGGTTATTACTCCTTGCTGAAGACAGCTCTTAATGGTTTTTTCCACTAGTTCAAAGCTACCCAGCTCAAGGGCCATTATTAAGCCCGAAGAACGGAATTCCCTAACAGCAGGATGTTTTGCCAATTTTTCTTTGAATAAAACCTCCTTGTTTTGTACCTGCTGAACCAACGCCTCCTCTTGTAGAATATCCATAGCAGCAAGCGATGCAGCGCACGAAACCGGATGCCCACCGAAGGTTGTTATATGCCCCAGTATTGGATTCTTTGTGAGACAACTCATTATATCCTTCGATGAAATAAAAGCGCCAAGTGGCATTCCGCCTCCAAATGCTTTTGCCAGTAGCAATACATCGGGGACTACTTTGTATTTTTGAAATGCAAACATTTCGCCGGTTCTCCCCATGCCGGTTTGAATCTCGTCGAAGATTAGCAGTGCTCCAACTTCAGTACACCTTTTTCTTAGCGCATCCAGAAAACCGACTTTGGGAACACGAACTCCTGCCTCAGCTTGAACCGGTTCAACAATTACGCAAGCAGTTTTTTCGGTAATACTTTGAATTTCGTCAAAATCATTAAATTCAACATTATGAATATCAGGTAACAACGGACGAAACGCTCTCTTCTGCTCCTCGTTCCCCATAACACTTAGCGCACCGTGAGTACCTCCATGGTATGCATTTTTGAATGCAACTATTTGGCTACGGCCAGTATATCGCTTGGCAAGCTTAAGCGCACCTTCTACGGCTTCACTTCCAGAGTTTACGAAGTAACTATTCGATAGGTTTGAAGGTAATATTTCAGCCATCCGGCTGGCTAACCTTACCTGTGGGTATTGAATGTACTCGCCGTAAACCATCAGGTGCATGTAGCGTGCGGCTTGCTGTGAAATGGCATCAACAACCCTTGGGTGCGAATGTCCTACATTGCTAACCGATATTCCGGAAATTAAATCAATATATCGTTTCCCTTTCGCACCGAAAAGATAAACCCCCTCGGCTTTCTCAATTTCTAGCTGAAGGGGAGAGTCTGATGTTTGCGCTAAAAACCTAAGGAATAGGTCTTTGTTTTCAGTCATTAAAATATTTTTTACTTGTTCATAAGATTTATTTCTCGCAGTAACTTGTCGCGGTATGACTTTCCAATTGGGATACTCTTCTTTCCTTCCGAAGTTTTTACAATAATTGAGTTATCCTCAATGCTAAAAATGTGTTTTATGTTAACAATGAAGGAACGGTGAACCCTTTTAAACATGGAATCGGGAAGTTGAGTTTCAATCGACTTCATTGTAAAATGGATTGTGAACTTATCGTTCACGGTGTTTATTACAACATAGTTTTCAAGAGCTTCAACCCACAAAATGTCATTATACTTAATTTTTACCAGCGCATTACTTTTTTTGATAAAAATTTCCTTGTCGCCATCAACAACATTCTTGGATTTATTGAAATTCTCAGAAGCTTTGCTCACCGCCTTGAAGAAACGGGCATAGTTAATAGGTTTGAGCAGATAGTCGGTAACATCATAGTCGAACGCATCAACGGCATACTTCTCCTTCGAGGAAACAATTATGACCTGTGGAGGTAGAGCTAGCGTGTTTAGAAACTCAATCCCCGTCATTTCAGGCATTTCTATGTCGAGGAAAATGAGGTTTACTTCATTGCCCTCACCAACGAAATTTATAGCGTCGATGGCATTTGAAAATGAATTCGAGAGTATCAGGAAGTTAGTTTTACTAACGTAATCTTCAAGCAACCTTCTCGACATTTCATCATCGTCAACAATAATACACTTCATAGCAAAAAATTATACGCCGAAGTTAAGAAAAAAATGAATAGCCTTCAGATGAAAACCTATTTTTTTAGCCTTTCATTCTCGTTCAACGACTTAAGAAACCTTTTTTCAAGTGCATTTGCACTTTTTACACTCAGTTTTAGCCACTGATACATCAACTCGTCCTTTTCGCTTTCGGAAAGCGAAAAATCCTGGCCAAAAAGCCTCAGTTTATTAGTAAGATAGTGGATACAAACAGCAGCAGAAACTGATATGTTAAGACTTTCGGTTAGTCCAAGCATTGGAATATACATAAACTCATCGGCATTATCCATAACGGTTTGCGACAAGCCGGTTAGTTCGGTTCCAAACACAAGTGCAGCCTTTCCCTTTCCTAGTTCGAATTGGCTTAAAGTGCTATCATTTATATGAGGCGAAGTGGCAACAATACGATACCCTTCATTCTTTAAGTGTTGAATGGCATCGATTGTTGAAAATTCTGGAGCTTTGTATCGATTAATGGTAAGCCATTTCGAAGACCCCAACACAACCCTTGGATTCAGGTTGAACCTATTCTGGTTTTCAATGATATGTACATCTTGAATTCCAAAGCACTCACACGTTCTAAGAACAGCGCTGGCATTCTGCGACTGGAAAATATCCTCGAGAACAACCGTAAGGTATCGGGTTCGGTTGTTAAGGGCAGATTTTAGGGCTTCAAATCTCCTTTCAAGCAAAAATTGAGAAAGGTGTTCAACCAGCAAACGTTTAATACTTGGGCTTTGTTCAGAGGGAAGCATTATGTTGGAAGGCTTTAGAAGAATGGAGTTGGTACAAAAAATAAAGGGGATCCGAATTTAGGATCCCCTTTATTTAATAAATGCAATTTATTGAACTGATCCGTTTAGATCGCTTCCTGACTTGAACTTAACAACCTTTTTAGCTTTGATGGTGATAGGTTTTCCAGTTTGTGGGTTACGACCTGTTCTTGCGTTCCTCTTCGATACTGAGAAAGAACCAAAACCAACAAGAGCTACTCTGTCACCTTTTTTTAATGCACCAGAGGTAGTCTTAACGAATGCGTCAAGAGCTTTTTTAGCATCGGCCTTTGTTAATTTAGCTTCAGCAGCAATTGCATCAATTAATTGAGCTTTGTTCATAATACTTAATTTTTAGGGTTAGAAATAGTTAGTTGTCCTTAACTTGACAAATATAGCGTATTTATTAGGTTTTACAAGCAAATATAAAAAAATTGATGGTTTGTACGCTTTTTTTTAAAAAAAACTTAACTTTTTTATTAAACAACGCTAAATTATTGAAAAAAAACTAATAAAAACAAACAAAACACAAATAAAATTCATTTTTTTTTTAAGGTATTTGAAAAATTAAAAAAAGAATCTACCTTTGCGCCCGGAGAAATGGCAGAGTGGTCGAATGCGGCGGTCTTGAAAACCGTTGTACCTGCGAGGGTACCGGGGGTTCGAATCCCTCTTTCTCCGCCAAAATAATTAAGTCCCGCCGTAAGGCGGGATTTTTTTATTGCCCATACCCGAGCCAAACTCTGTTTGAGCGAGAGGTAAGGGCAATAAAAAAACGGTTGTTTACAACCG
>ERZ795048.3888-NODE-3888-length-10751-cov-4.184555_pt1 | contig 10751 bp, 10 predicted proteins | sample MGYA00375132_ERZ795048 | MGnify/ENA primary metagenome ERZ795048 (study PRJEB30177, sample SAMN05720225) | activated sludge metagenome | isolation source: Anaerobic digester | place: Hong Kong | collected 2014-12-17 ...
GTAACAAGTAATTTTATAGTTTTTTCATCATATCTTTTCTTACATTCTGTTAATTTTTTTATATATTCACATCCTGTATAATCTTTGCTTTCTATTGCATATAATGCGGCTTCGTAATTTGTTTTTGCCTTTTCGTATATGTATTCAAGATAGTCATCTTCTGCGTTTTCAGTAAACCTTATTATATCTTCAGGTGTTTTACCTGAAAAATAGTCTTTGCTTATTTCATTTTTGTCTTTTTCAAAAATTTTTTCATCGTTTATTTTTACAAGAACAACATTGGTATGTCCGCCTTCAACGGTAAGTTCAACTGTTTTTCCGCCGCCGTATGCCGTAACCTTTACATATACTCCTGTAATTTCACAAAAACATTTCAGAGTTATTTTTTTTGATTCAATAACTTTTTCCGCTTTAAGAATTGTTTCCTCATCAATTCCGGAAAGAACTTCAAGTTCTTTTTCGGGATCTCCGGAAATAAGTCCTACTGCAGCTGCAAATAAATTTCCTCTTTTTTTTGTTCCCGGTATTCCTACATCAACTCCGTTTTTGTATATACTGTTACTGACATCAATATTTATTTTTTCTACTTCATCCCTGTTTCCGAAATAGCTTACAGTTCTGGCAACCGCAAAAGCGACACTTGCCGGTTCCGTACAGCCTCTTGCATAAACTATTTCTTTGAAAATATACTCTTTAAGTCTTTCCATTTTTCTTTCATCCCCCGATGTCAAAGATATCTTCTCCGTTTACATCTATTGCCGTCATCAGCGGAAAATCCTCCACAATTAACTCCTGTATTGCTTCCGTTCCGAGATCATCAAAAGCAAGTACAGTATGTTTTTTTACTTTTTGTGAAAGCATAGCAGCCATTCCGCTTGGTGTTACAAAGTAGACCTTTGAATATTTTTTGTTAAGCCCGGCCACAAAACCGCTTCTTTTACCTTTTCCTACAGTTGCGGAAATTCCAAGCTGATACATTATTTCAAGGAATCCATCCATTCTGTTGCTGGTTGTGGGACCTATTGAACCTACAGCCTGGAAATCCGGTTTTTTAGCCGGACCGGCATAAAAAATAATCTTATCTTTAAAATCCACCGGAAGTTTTTCATTTCTTTCTTTCATTTCTTTTATTCTTTTATGTGCAGCATCCCTCATAACGATTAGTCCGCCGGTATAATTTATTATTTCTCCGGCTTTTAATTCCTCAAATTTCAAGAGTAACACTTCCTTTTCTCACAAGATAACAATCAACAGAAACAGCAACAGGAAGTATTGCTATATGTGTGGGATATTGCTTTATATGAACGGAGTAAACACTTATACCTCTTCCGAGTCCCTGAAATCCTATTTTAAGTCTGTTCAGTTCTTCGGTAAGCTCTGTTTCAAACTCCGCATATTCCCTCTTTTCATTTCTTTCATCAAAATCATATGTAAGTGCAAGTTTGGAAAGCATAAGTGCTTTATCAGATGTTCCTCCGATTCCTATACCTATATTGAGAGGAGGACATCCTCTTGCACCGTTTTCTTTTATATAATCTATTATTGTTTTTTTCACAGTTTCTTTATCCGAAGAAGGTTTTAACATAAAAAGTGACGTAAGATTCTCACTTCCTCCGCCTTTAACAAGAAATTTTATTTCTAAATTTTTTTTATCGTGAAACATATAATGAATTACCGGGGGACAGTTATCCTTACTGTTCACTCTTTCAAAAAGCGGATCCTTTACTGTTGAATATCTGTAGTAATTTTCTTTATATGCATTATAAACAGAACGGTTAAGCATATCTTCAATATCAAAATCTATATTTATATTTTTAGGCAGAAAAACAAAAAACTCTATCATTCCTGTATCCTGACAAAGCGGAAGCTGTTTTTCACGGGCAATTTTTATATTTTCCCTGATTTCACTGTCAAACGGACCGGTATAATTTTTTATGAAGTTTTCAGATCTGTAATTAATTATTTCATTTGCCTTTTTTATTTCTTCCGTCAGTTTTCGGGTAATATCGTCTTTCAAATCCTTTCCTCCTAAAGTTCTGAATATTTTTTATCCGTATTTTTTATTTTTTCTTTTATTTTTTCATCCGTATTTTTTATTTCAGAAAAATTTTCTTTTATTTTTTCTTCAATTTCATCAAATATTTTTTCCATGGACTCCGGAGAAGGACCGCCGTAAACCTTTCTCACTTTTATAAAGTTATCCGTGGAAAGTATATCATTTATTTCGTCATCAGATTCTTTTAAATCTTTACCGGTTTTTATTTTAAATTCTTCTCTGAGAAGTTCTTTACTGTATCCTGACTTCACAAATTTAGAAAGTATTTCGTGTGCCTGTCTGAAACTAAGTTCATGATTTCTTACAAAATAATCAGCAAGTTCTGTTGTTGTTGTACCTGTTTCAACGGCTGTATTTTCAGCTTTTTCCTCATTAACATCAACTTTTGTTATTACCTCATTTAATAGTTCCAAAACAGAAATAAGATATTTGTATCCTTCTGAAAAATATTTTACCGGAGCATCCGCAAGCTCGTTTATATCCTGATACGGTGCATTTAAAAACAGATCTTCCATTCCTTTAAAATACCCCATAGCAAGTCCTGACTGTATTCTTATATGTTCAAGAATAACAGGATTTCTTTTCTGAGGCATTATTGAACTTATCTGAACAAGATCATCAGGAAACCAAAGCATGCCTACCTCGGTAGAAGCTTTATGTGACATATCAGCCATTAATCTTGTTATATCAGAAAGAATTTCCTTTATTCCTATTAACGGATAAGTCATCCAGTGAGATGAAACTATTGCATTATATGAATTGTGAACCGGGATTTCAAAACCGAGATAATCAGATACACTTTTTCTGTTAATCTGAAATCCGGTAGTTGTTATTGCACAGGCTCCCATAGGGGATTTATTAAGTGCCCGGAATGAAGTTAATATAAGCTGCATATTTTCGTACAGATCATATGCAAATGCCGTGAGATAATGATCAAATGTAGATATATTTGCTGGCTGTCCGTGTGTATAAAGAACTATTTTTTTACCTCTGAGTTCTTTTGCCCTGATAAGAATATTATTCAGAGTACTGTTTAACATATACATCAATGAAATCATATTATCCCTTATGTACATTTTAAAAAAAGTCATATCCATATCATTTCTTGATCTTGCCGTATGAAGAGCACCTGAATTTTTTTCTCCTATTATATCCTTAAGAATTTTTTCTATGTAAAGATAAAAATCTTCTGTATTGTCAGGTATTTCTTCCGGAAAATCATCATTTTCAATAATTATATCAAGTCCTCTTTTTATTTCCTTTGCACTCTCCGGATTAATTATACCTTCTTCTTTTAACATAAGCAAATGAGCTTTTTGAACCAAAAAAAGATATTTTTTAAATAATGTTGTTCCGTTTACATATGTTTCGTTCAGTACGTTTTTTTTGTATATTTCCGAAAACATTTTATTCAGCTCCTAATCTATAAGCCTGTTTATATTTCCGTACAAAACAGCATCAATTTCATTTTCATGAAATCCGGAATATACCATTGCTCTTATCTGTTCGTCAAGATATGCTTTTGTAAATCCACGAGGAAACCAACTTGAATCTGTTCCGAAAATTATTCTTTCATAACCGAATGTATTATAATATTTTGTAAAAAGTTTTATCAGATCAAGATCATAAGGCATCCATCTCATCCACTGATTAGACCCGGATGTATCTATTGATACATTAGGACATGCCCAACCGAGCTGAAGTGTTTCAAATACATAGCCACAGCCAAAATGAGGTATGATAAACCTTACTTTAGGAAATGCCCTTGCTACATCATGAATTATAAGAGGATTTATATTTACATGATTTGCTATTCCTCCTGCTCCTCCGAGTATACCAAAATGAATAAGCACCGGTATTTCATATTTCTGAGCAGTTTCCCATACAGGATAAAGGCTTTTATCATTGAGAGGCGTATCTATTCTCGGACCTAAAAGTTTATATCCCTTAAATCCTTTTTCCTTTATACATTTTTCAAGTTCTTCCGCAGAATTTGCATTATCCGGTGCATGATGAGCATACATAATAAATTTATCCGGATGTTTTTTTAGTATTTTATAAGCTTTTTCATTTCCGCCGGCAGTAACAAAGATAATTTTTTCTATATTACTTTTTTTAACTTCTTCGTACCATTTTTCTGTTGTTTCCTCTTCATCCTCTTCTGTAACAGGATCTATAGAATCAGGAAACCTCCATGCAAGTCTCCATTTTGCTTTATCCCAGTCTACCCATTCATTTCCTTTCAAATCAAGTCCGCCCATAGATTTTCCGTCACCCATAAAATCAAATGCAGGAAAATGCACATGTGAATCAATAACTTTTAATTCCATATTTCATCATCCTTTCAGTCCCTGGGTTGCTATACCCTGAATTATCTGTTTCTGAAATATCAGGAAAAAGATTATGAGAGGTATTGTCGATATAGTTGCACCTGTCATTATCTGTTCCCACTGAAACGAAGCTTCCGAAGAAAAATAAGCCATACCTACAGGAAGTGTATACATACTTGAATCCTGTGCCACTATAAGCGGCCATAAAAAAGCATTCCAGTTTCCTATAAAATTAAATATAGCAAGTGTTCCTAATGCAGGTTTTACAAGAGGCAGAACTATTTTCCAGTATATTTTAAATTCACTTAATCCGTCTATTCTTGCTGCATCCAGAAGTTCATCCGGTATTGTTCCCATGAACTGTTTCATAAGAAATATACCAAATCCGCTTATCATACCCGGAAACATAAGACTCCAGTAACTTCCCATCCAATTAAGTTTCTGACTCATAGCATACCATGGAATAACAAGCATTTCCGTAGGTATCATGAGTGTAGAAAGGATAAGAATAAAAAGTATTTTTCTTCCGGGAAATTTGTATTTTGCAAGTGTGAATCCTACAAGCGAATCAAAAAAAAGTACTGAAAGAGTGGTAATAACAGCCACTATAGTACTGTTTAAAAACCATTTCGGAAATCCTGAAAACTCAAATATATTTTTATAATTATCTAATGTAGGTGATTTTGGTAATAATGCCATATCATAAATTTCCCATGAAGGTTTAAAGGATGAAAAAATCATCCATAAAAAAGGAAATATCATTAAAACGGCAAGTACAGTAAGAACTATATATGCGGTTACAGTATATTTTCTGTCAGCTTTTATCATAAAAAACACCTCAGTCCGATTTTTCGTTAAGGAACTTCATCTGTATAAAAGTTATTACCATAATGAGTCCGAAAAGCACAAGACTCGCACTTGATGCCAGTCCCATATCAAAATTTACAAAAGCCTTTTCATATATATAAAGAACAAGCGGTTTTGTTGAATTCAGAGGTCCGCCGGAACCCTGAACAGACATATTGTAAACCTGTGTAAAAATTCTTAAAAAAGATATACTCTGCATTATAACAAGAAAAAGTGTTATCGGTTTTAAAAGAGGTACTGTTATTTTCCAGGTTATCTGTCTTCTTGAAGCACCGTCTATTCTTGCGGCCTCAATATATTCCGACGGTATTGTCTGAAGTCCTGCAAGAAATATTACTATACAGTATCCGAGCTGTATCCATACAGTTGTGACAACTATAGATATAAGTGCCTGCTCCGTGCTCGATAAAAACTGCTGTGTCGGCATATTAAGATTTAAAAGAATATTATTTAACACACCCATAGGAGGCGGCTGATAAAGCCATCTCCACACCCAGCTTACGGCAACAAGCGGAGTTATATAAGGCATAACATATAAAAGTCTGAAAAGCCACTGAAATTTTCTTATTCTGTTTAACATCATAGCTATTAAAAGAGACAGTAATATTACGGAAGGTACTCCGAAAATAACATATTTAATAGTATTCCACAATGCCTTTAAAAATACTTCATCGGAAAATATTTTTACAAAATTATCAAATCCAGTAAAATGTACATCCTTAGATAATAAATTCCAATCCGTAAAACTCATTGCAAGAGAAAACACCATTGGAAGAAATCTTACAACGAGAAAAAATATTATCGGAATAAAAAGGAATGTGTATGCAGTTATTGTATATTTCCTCTGTAAAGTCCCTTTTTTATTCCCATGCCGTTTCCTCCTAAAATATACCGTGGAACATAGTTCCACGGCTAATTATTTATTCCAGAATTCGTCAAGGACTTTCTGTTCTGTTCCGGCTGCTTTTTTCCATGCTTCGGCAGCTGATATTCCCTTAAGATAAACTTCATCTATTGCATTCATAAGAACTTCTCTCTGAGCTTTTTCATCAGCAAAAAATGTTGCATGTGCATATTCAAGACCTTTTAGGAAAGGACCGTATTTAGGATCATCGTAATATTTTGATGCAATTTCAGGATTTGCCGGTAATTCTCCTGTATTTTTGAGCCATAATTCCATAGCCTTAGGAGAAGTTATATATTTTAAAAATTTTATCGATGCTTCAAGTTTCTCACCTGTTGCATTTGTTGTTATACCATGTGCCCAGAAAGATGCAAAATTTGATTTTATTCCGTTGTATTCCGGAAGCTCGGCAACACCGTAATCAAGAGATTTGTTTGCATCAAGTGTTCCAAGTCTGAAAGAACCGTCTATAGTCATAGCAGCCATATTTGACTGAAATGCTGTTACATCATCATTAAGAAAATTCGGAAAACCTATATTATCTTTTACTATTCTGTCAACATACCATTGAAGAACATCTGAACCTGCTCCTGTTTTATCATACAAAACAGTTTTATTATCAGACGTATAAGGAACTCCGCCGAACTGTCTTACAAGAACTTCTCTTAGCCAGTGATGATGCTGACCGCTTGGCTGCATTGTAAATCCCGCTCTTATAAGATTTCCTTTCTTATCATATTTTGAAAGCTCTTTTGCAACTTCTATAACTTCGTTTAAGGTTGAAGGCGGCTGATCAAGACCTATTTCCTTAAACATTTTTTATTGTAAAAAAGTGCAAGTGTTCTTACAGCTGTAGGTACAGCATAGTATTTTCCCTCATACTGGACTCCCTGTTCAACAAAAGGGTAAAAATTCTTCTGAAAATATTCTTTATCAAAATCATTTTTAGGTAACTCCATAAGATATCCTGATTCTATATACATAGGTAACCATCCGTAATAAAGATTTATAACATCAGGTCCTATACCTGCCGGAAGAGATGCTGCTACTTTCTGATTGTAATTTTCATACGGGAAAGTAACATGTTTAACCTCTATATCAGGATTTTCTTTTTCAAAATCTTTTATAAGCTGATCTATAGTATCCTGTTTCGTTTTGTAAAAATACTGCCAGTAAGTAATTGTTGTTTTCGGAAATACTGTAATAACTAATAAAACTGATAAAATAACAAATAAAACTACTTTTTTCATCCCTTACACCTCCAGATTTTTCACAGTTTCATAAATAAAATATCGTGTACGAGCGATACAGCTCCAAGTGCTACCCCCAAATCTCCCAATTTCCCCCTTTCAAATGAAATTTTAGAAAGAATTTCTTCAGGAACAGTCTCTTTTAACGTTTTCATTATTGTTTCTATAATTATTTCGTATCTGTTATAACCTATTCCGCCTGTTATAACTATAATTTCAGGATCTAAAAGATTTATTATATTGGATATTCCCAAAGCAAGATGTTCGCATGAATCATAAAAAATTTTCTTATAATCATTATTTCTTTCTATATCATCAAAAAAATCTATTGCTGTTACTTCTTTTCCGAATTTTTCATAAACTTTTTTTTCTATAGCATGTCCTGAAAACCAGTTTTCAAGATGCCCGAATGTCTTATCCGAATCATTTTTTTCATTCTGCCAGTCTGTAATAACATACCCGAATTCTCCGGCCATATTATGAGAACCTGTATAAACATCACCGTTTATAATTATTCCCGAGCCTGTTCCTGTACCTATTGCTGTCAGAAAAATATTTTTTGAATTTTTTGCAGCTCCTTTCCACATTTCTCCGAAAGCATTTGCCGTAACATCATTTGATACAATTACCGGAACAGAATATATTTCATTAATTTTTTCGGAAAGATTAAAATTTTTTATTTTAAAAGCCGGCAGATAATAAATAAAACCGCTTTTCATATCTGTTGTTCCGGGAACTCCTATGCCTATACCTATTACCTTGCTTTTAATCTCAGGCATAACCTGATTTATACTGTTTTTTACCGCATCGGTTAATTCTTCTTTCGTTTTTATTCCTTTTGTAATTCCTCTGTATTTTTTTATAATATTTCCGTCTAAATCAGTAAGAACAGAAATTATCTTATTTCCTCCGACATCAATTCCTATTATGTATTTATAATCAGGTATAAAAGAAAGTAAAATAGGTTTTTTTCCTCCTTTTTTTGAACTTTCTCCTATTTCTTTTTCCTCAACCGCACCTTCAGATATAAATTTACTTATTATCTGAGAAACAACCGGTTTGGAAAAATTACTCTCTCTTGAAATATCAGCCCTTGAAATCAAAGGGGTTTTTCTGAGTATTTTTAATATTTTTTCTTCAACTTCCTTTAAAATTTCAGACATTTTTAACCTCCGGGTAAGTTAGTTATTGTTACTAACAAACTAATTTTACACAATGTTACATATTTTTTAAAACCCGATTAACCTTAATGGCTATCCGTTAAGGTTAGTTATGAGAACTTAATTTTTTATTTCTTTTTTTATAAAATTTATATTTGAAAATCTAAACAAAAAACAGAGAATTACAAATTCTCTGTTTTTCTTTATTAATAAATATTATAGAAATTTTTTACTCTTTTGCCTCGCCTTTCCTAACAAACATCATGGTAAAAAATGCGAGTAGAAAAAATACTACCGAAAATACAAGAAGAGCATTATATCCTTTTTTATCCATGAAAAAACCGGCAAGTGGCGGTGCAAAAATATTTGCTGCCATTGAGAAGAAATAATAAAGACCCGTATATCCGCCTGATTTTTCAGTTGTAGTCATATCAACAACCATAGGAAGTGAATTAACATTAATAAGTGCCCATCCTATACCGCCTATAGGGAAAATTATATACATAATTTTTATAAAAAAATCTTTATTACTCTGAATATTCATATCTGTATTCCCGAAATAAAATATAGCTACCGCCATTAAAAAAACTATTATTATTCCGGAAAATATTGTTTTCTTTCTTCCCATTTTTGAACCTATAATACCTGCGGGAATAGAAAAAATCATAAATGTCAGTGAAAATATTCCGAGTATAAATGCTCCGGTACTTTCTGCTATACCGACATGATATTTTACATAAGTTGTAAAAAAAGTTTCTATTGCATTAAATCCTATAAACCAGAACAATATGGAAAGAAGTATAAAAAGAAGACTTTTTTCTTTTGCAAGAAATACATCCTTAAGATTTTTTATAAGGTCCGAACTTCCTTTTCTGAAAACCGAACCGACACTTACGTGACCTTCGGAAATAGTATATTCTTTAGGTTCTTTAACAAATACAAAAAGAACTATATTTCCTATAAGCATTAAAGCCGCACCCGCAATAAAAGGATAAACAGGATTAGCATCGTATAAAGGTTTACCTGCGAAATACGCAAGAAGTGCTCCGAGTCCGCCCATAAAATTAATTATACCGTTTGCCTGCGATCTGTATTTAGAAGGTGTTATATCAGGCATTAAAGCAACTACAGGTGATCTGAAAAGTGCCATAAAAAAATTCATAAAAATAATTACTGTCATCAGAAGCCAAAGACTGTTAAAATCTTTTAAAAACGGTATTAATACAAACATAATAGCTGCAAGAGGAGAACCTATCATTATATAAGGCATTCTTCTTCCGAATCTTGTTCTCGTCTGATCGGAAAGTGCGCCTATAACAGGCAGCATAAAAATTGCAAATATGTTGTCAATAGTCATTATACTTCCCACAGCAAAAGAACTTAAATCAAAATTTTTTAAAAATATCGGAACATATGAATTATAAAGAGGCCAAAGTACACTTACACCAAAAAATCCAAAACCTAAAATAAATAAATTCCAGAATTTAAACTTCATCTTATCCCCCCATTGAGATTTTAAGTAATAAAATTATACCATAAGTATTTATATATCTTTTAAGTTTTTTATTTTATTGTTAAAGAATAAAAAAATATCCGCAAATACGGATATTTTATTCAGTTGTTTTAACTTTTTCAATAACTCTCTTTTCCCATTTTCCGAAAAGATAAAATATAAATCCCATAACAGATGTAAGGAAATTACTTAAAATCATCGCATACCATACTCCCTGCGAACCGTAATCCGTAAATTTCTGAAAAAATATTATCAGAGGTATTCTGAATATCCATAATCTTCCCATTGATATCATCATGGAGTAAATAGTATGTCCTGATCCCTGAAATGTATTGTTGAAAACATCATTCATACTTACCAGAAACAGTGTAAGCGCCATAAGCTTCATATACTGTGTTCCGGCAATTACAGTAGGCATATCTTTTTCAAGAGGTAAAAATATTTTAAGTGCTCCTTCGGCATAAATAAAAAGCACAGTCCCGAACGTCATTGATATTAAAAATGCATATAGTGCAGCCTTTCTGAAAGCCTGTTTTGCCCTTTCCGGATTACCGGCACCTATATTCTGACCTACTATTGAAACTATTGCTCCTCCTATAGCCATTCCAGGCATAAAAGCAAGCGAATTTATTCTGTTAACAACACCGTATGCGGCAAGTGTTGTATCTCCG
>ERZ795048.3891-NODE-3891-length-10738-cov-4.088365_pt1 | contig 10738 bp, 3 predicted proteins | sample MGYA00375132_ERZ795048 | MGnify/ENA primary metagenome ERZ795048 (study PRJEB30177, sample SAMN05720225) | activated sludge metagenome | isolation source: Anaerobic digester | place: Hong Kong | collected 2014-12-17 ...
TGACTACCTTCTGGATCTCGGTGCTGATGAACTGCTGGTCCGATAGGCGGCTGGCGAGCCACAGAATCAACTCGTCTAGGAAGAGAATGATCGCGTCGTAGCCCAGCGCCTTGGCATGCTGGGTCATCACCCGCAGGCCTTCATCGAACTCGATGTAACCACCGCGCTCGGCGTTGGCCATCTTGCCGTAGGACTTGAACAAGGTGCCTACCAGGTCCCCGACCAAACGGTAACGATCGTCATCGGTCGCCTGGCCGAACGTGACGGCCTCGAAGCTGGCCGCATCCCATCCGCTGGCCATGTCTCCCCAACCGTCATCATCCCCGCCGCCACTGTTGCCGGCGTTGAGCGCCGCGAAGAACTTCTCATCGCCCATGTGGCGCCGCATCTCCTCGGCGTTGGCAAACAGATGCTCACTCAAGAAGAAGCCAGGCACTGGCGCCTCAGGATGCAGCTTGGCAATGTGGCGTGCATAGCCCCCCAGTATCCCTCCCTCGATACTGGCGGCGCCGATCATGTGGTAAGGCACAAGCAGGATGTTCTTGGACTGCATCCAGTCATCATGCTTGGCGACGGCTGGTGCCAGCTCATGAATGGCCCGCGCCTGAGTGTTGCCCTGCAACAGAAGGTGGAGCACTGCCATGAAGTGCGATTTACCAGAGCCAAAACTACCGTGCAGGTAGGCGCCCTTGTTACGGTTCTGGTGGCTGGTGACCGCGTTCTTGATGAACGACAGCGCATCTTCGAAGCACTTAGCCAACTGCGGGGTGACGACATACTCTTTGAGCGTCTGTTCTATGGCATCTTTTTCCAACCCACTGGCGAGGTTCAGCACGAAATCGCCGCGTTGGACCTTTTCCGGGATGTCGATCAGTTCTTTGATGAGAGTCATTCTTTCGTCACTCAGCCATTTTTGCGTCGGCGCCCGCGTGTCGCCACCGGCATTTCCCAGGTGGTCAGTTCATCGCGGGAGAGGTCCAATTGCCGCAATTCCTCGAGCAGGAACCCTTCGTAGTAGTCCCCCAGGCGCTCGCCGTACTCGGGATCGATGTCGTTATGCCATTCCTTGAGCCAGGGGATCAGCTCGTCCAAGGCCACCAGCAAGGGCTTGAGTTGCTCGGCGTCCCAGGCATCCTGCTCCTTGCGAGCGAGATACCAAGCCGCAATCGCCTGGGCGCGCTTCAGATGGTTGAGACCGGCCCAACCAATGACTAGCGTGGCGTCGCCCGGCTTTTCACAGCCTGGCATGCTGAAGAAACGCTCTTTGGGTACATCCAGCTTGCCGCGTAGCGGCCAGTAACTGGGCTTGCGGAAGTCTGCCTGCGCGTACTTGGGAGGTAGCGGAATATCCCCTACATCCCGAGCTTTTTGTTCACGGGCAGCATCCTCGTCGAGATACTCCGGGTCAGCGGGGTCAAGCTGGGTACGCGCATCGATCGCATCTTCCTGACGCTGCAATGCCCAGGTTTCCTGCCAGGCACGAAACTTCGGCATAGCCTTCGGCTTGTAGCGACCGCTGGCAAACTGCGGCACGTTATCCACTGCCACCAACTCGCTGACCAATGCCTGGGCATCGAAGGTGTCTGTGCCGGTGTAAAGCGAAGCGATCTGTTGGAAGTACTCATCGTGACGGGTCCGCTCGGCCAGTTGGGCACAAGTAACCAACTCCGGCTCCTGGCAGCGCCGCTCAAGGTCATCCAGGAGCCATTCGCGCAATGCTGCCTGCTGACGCTTTTCCCATGGCTCGCGATTCCAGCGGCGCTTGTACTCGGGTTGTTCGATCAGGCGCAGCCAGCGATTTTGCTGGATGACCTCATGACGCTTCATGGCCAAGTCTAGGTAGTCACTGGGCCAATCCTGGGGCGGTTCGGTGGCTGGCGTGCTGTTGTGGCGGGCGAACCAGGTCGTTTCTTCCGCGCCGCGTTTCACCGCACTAGCCAGCAGGATCTCGAAGGGGCGCTCGCCGAGGCGCATGGACGGGGGATCACCACGGTAACTCAGGTCCTCGTCCGTGAGGCCATAGAGATAATAGACACACCAGTCCAACTCCTCCTGCAGCGCGATCATTTGCCGCCAGATTGAGTCAGCCTGGTCTTTCGCGGCCTCCAGGGCTTGAGCGGGAGACGGCGGTCTCTCGCCAAGAACCGCGGCGGGGTCCAGTTTGGCGAGGGATTGGGCCTGTCGGTCAAGTGATCCGGCGAGAGCCTGCGCCTTTTGCTCCGGATCATTCGCAATTGGAAAACGCTTCAGACCTGTCCCGGTAAATTCGTAGAAGTTCTCAAAGGCGATCGTGGTCTGCCTCGCGCCTTTGTCGTCCACCGTACTGCCCTTGTTGTGAAAAACCTGCTTCATCCAAAAGCACGCAGTGGAACTATTCAGCAGTCCGAGCAAGGCTAGATGGTCGCCTTCCGTCGTCCCCGCCGGCAACTTGATGACCGGCGCGGACCGGTTGAAGACCTTGCCGCCCCGGTCGAGGACGAAATGGTTGTGGGTAGCGACAAAGGAAAACGCTATCCCTAAGGGCACGCTGAAACGTTCAGGATGCCAACGGCTCCACTCAAACCATGTCAATCCAATTTCTTCATGCGTTCCGTTCGGTTCCCGTCGGCGAACGAGATACGGCTTCCTCTGCCAGAGAATGCGAAGAAGAGGATTGCGAGAGTCTTCCGGCACCACACGGAGATCTAGATCATAGGGGAACAAGGTCTCGGTTTCCGCCCTAATCGCCCAATCGCGGACCACATCTCCTTCGACGAGCAGCTTTCGGGCATTATCATTAACACCGAGTCTCTTAACGGCTCCCTTGGGAAAGAAGTACGCTTCATCGCTACCAGTGTGAGTAATTCGCCCCATAGCGACCACATGGCTACCAAGAAAAGACAGCGCCTTTTCCTCAAGCAGAGTCTTAGCCTCGACTGCCCCACCACCGGTGACACTCCAAGGATGCTGCGCGTACAGTTCCCTCAACTGATCTGCAACCGAAACGTATTCGTTCTCCTCGCCTGACATCTCCAACAATTCGACGATCGACCGCCACACCTTTCCCTGCCCCGCATCTTCGGGTGTGCCCGGCTCCCCGCGGATACCCAGCACGGCGCGGATCGAATCACCCTGCGGCACCTGATTGCGCGCGAACAAAATCACTGTCGGCGTACCATGGCCGGGAATATAAGCTCCGGATGTATCAATAACGTGAGTCAAATGCTTCCTGGGCAGATAGTCCTCAATCAGTTTCTTACCGAACTCACGCTTCATGAAGCTGTTGGCCGTGATCATCCCGACGAAGCCAGCGGGATGGCTGTTCTCCGCTGGTAAGCAGAGGTCAAAAAAACGTTCCGTAAACGGCACCCCAAGCGAATACTGACGGTGGCAGGTCACGTACTTATCGCGATAGGCTTGGTTCAGCGCCTTGTCTTTGACTGTAATGTAGGGTGGGTTACCCACCACCACGTGATAACGCTGCGCTAGGATGGATTCCAACGCTTTCTTGTCTTCTACTTCCAGAACGTGCTTTATCGGGTCGTCCAGCCCATCGACCTGAATGCCCTGGCCGAACGATTCATGCCTGCGACCGTGCAAAAGCGAGTCGCCAACAGCGAGATGGAACTGGAAGTCAGGGGCGTCCTTGATACGTGTGCTGCCTGCCGCCTTCATGGCCGCAATCAGCAAGCGGAACCGCGCGATGGCGACCGCATATGGGTTGATATCGACCCCATGAACGGCGTCCAACGCCTTCTGCGCCAAGTGGCGGGCATTGGTTCCAGGTTCGCGCCTTACCCAAGCATCGAACAACCGCTCGAAACCGGTGAGAAGAAAGTGTCCGGAGCCACAGGTCGGGTCGATCATACGCAGGCCCGGTAGCCCGAATGTATCCAGGGCCTTTTCCAGCGTGTAATCGAGGATGAAGCTTTCGACGAACTCCGGCGTCTGCAGCAGCGCATAGCGTTTACGCACCGACTCGGAGATATCCTGGTACAGATCGCCCAGGAAGCGAGTATCCCAATCGGAGTCGGTGAAATCGTGCTTGATTGCACCGGTCTCGGGCTCGACGGACTGGAAAAAGTCGATGATCGCCTTGGCACCATCGGCCGAAACTGGGAGCTGCCACAGCGGGTTGTGCTGGGGATCGAGCAGTCGCGCCATCACCGGCACGTCATTCAGGTCATTGAACACCTGCATCAGGTATTCACGCTCGGCGTGCGTCGGGTGCTCGTTGAAATAAACCGTCTGGCGGTCCTTGGCGTGCTGCAACCGCCCACCCGCGGGACCTGACAGGACGGGATCGGAAAGTAGCTCGTTGTCTTCGAGGAAGCGGACGAAGACACAGCTCAGGAGCCAGGCCGCGGCTGCCTGCGTGACCTGCGCGGCTCGCCAATCCACGAAGTGTTCGGCGGTACGCTTTGCCTCCTTGGCCTTGGCGTATTCGGCCTTCAAGTGGGCCGAACGCTCGGCATCCGCCTCGCAGTAAGCCAGGATGTCCTGCTCAATCTTCGGCAGCAGACCCTGCAGGTCCTTCAGCAACTTCTCGCGATCGATCATGCGTCGAACTTCTCTGTCTTTGCTGGCAGCGGATTAGGTTTGCTGCCGCTTTCTTTATTGGTTTGTTCCCGAACCAGCCAGGCGCTCGGGATGGTCGCGAATTGACCACTGCCCTGCCCGGTGGGCACGGTGACACCATCGATGATCGCAGCGCTGGTCGTGAGATCGTTGTCGATCAACATCCAGAGCGCGCGCGGCTCGGGGGGCATTTCAAACTGCCGGCGCAATTCGCTCAGCCAGGTATCCACCAGGCGGTAACGTGCGATCAGGCCGGGATCCACAAGCAACACCGGCTTTTTAAGTTCCAGGATTGTCTGGGCAATGCCCGGCAGGGCCTTCTTCACCAACATCTGCAGTCGAGACCAGTGCATGCTGCTGGCATCTGTCGCATCGGCCTTTAGCACGACCTCCCATTTCGGTGGCTTGGCCATGCTTTTACACAGCTCATGCAGGTGTTCGATCAAGAGCTGGTCAAAGCTGACGACTTCGAGGCCGAATTTGCCCTGTAGTTGCTCGGCAGCGCGCGGCCTTAAGCGCGGCCGAATGGACAGCGCCAGGAAGCGCGCCGAGTCCATGCTCGTCCGCAGCAGACGATCGAAGGCACCGACCTCTTCGGCCACGACCGTGTCGTCCGCGCCGTGTTGCGTGTAATAGGTGGTTTCCGCCCGCGAGGCGTAGCTGCTCAGGCCCGCCTGGGGCAGCAGGTATGCGCCCTTCTGGCCAGCGCGTTCGTGCTTGCCGTCCCACACGAACCCAAGTTCCAGGTTTTGCACAAGGGTGTCGAGCATCGGGCGGCCGGGTAGTGCCTGCGCTTCCGGATAACGCCCCTGAATACGCGAGATCACCTCATCGACGGTCAGTGCCGGGGTCCCGAGCAAGGCGCCTTGGGCGAGCTCAATCGCGCGTTCTGCCGGCATGCCGCGCGGGTAGAATTCGGCCCGGCTCGAAAGTGCCGCGCCCTGGGATGCCGCCACGGCAAGCCGCAACAGCCGATGATTGCTCAGGCCCGCGAAAGACTCCGGTGCAGCGACCGCACGGACGCGTTCGAGCGCACGAATCGGCGACAGCAACGGTTGGGCCTCGGCGCACTCATCGGCCAATTGGCCGAGTGCCTCGGCGTAGTCCGCCAGTTCCTCTCCCCTGCCCTGGGTGTTGTCGGCGATCAGGACACGACTGCCGACCCGGCGGATGATCCAGCGCTGTTGCTTGGCCAACTCGGTTTCGACCGCTGCCCGCACGATGGCTTGCGCGGTGCGCTCACGTTCCGGTGACGGCTTGACCGAGCCTCGCCGCAGCAGCACGGCATCGGCAAGTTCCACGGCGGTCATCAGACCACCGTTGTCGGTCAGTAGATCGGCGACCGTGTTTCGCAGGTCGGTGACCGCCTTGTTCTTGCTCCACTGGTTGATCACCCGTGTCTGCAGGTCGCGCGCCTGGTCGGTGGTGATGCCGATGGTCCCGGCCAGGCTCACGAGGGTTGGCCAGTGGATGTTGTGCAGCCCCCGCGGCGGCTCACCGTCGAGCCGGCCGAGGTATTCGTTCAGAAAGGCCGCACGTGCCGGATCGTTCTGCTTCGGGAATACCGTCGCGAATAACTGATCGACGCTCAGTTGGCCGCCGGACGACGCCGGTGCCGTTGCGGGCTCTACCTCGGTACCCAGGCGCGCCAGCAAACGGGCAACGACGTCAGAGAGTTCACGGCGGGTCTGGATCCCGACACCGGTCATCCTTACCAACTCATATCGGGGCAACCGTATGAGCTCAGCCACAGTGTTGATGTTGAGGCGCGACAGCGTATCCAGGGCTTGCGGGCTGAGAGGCAACAGGCCTATCTGCGTGTCGAGCTGGGCCTCTTCAATGGCACATGCGGAAGCGGGATGAGTATCGGTCGATGCCTGCAAAGCCTCGCGCGTGGCCAGGAAGACCTGGTGCCAGCCGCGACGCATGTCCTCGGCGTTGCCGAACCGGGCCTTGACGTCGCGCGCCAGTGCTTTGCGGAAGAATGCCGCGATCGGCTCTCGGATGGCGGGATCGAAGATGCCGGGATCGACGTCCAGAGCACCATCGATAAGCGGCGGCAAGCCCTCCTTGCCTGACCAGGATGGCAAGGTGCCGGTGGTCATCTCGAACAGCGTCAACGCGGCCGAGAATCGCTCTGCGTAATCGTCCCAGCGACGTCGGCCGGCATCACGGATGAAGGGGTCCATGTAGGCCACGGTGCCGGCAGTGAAATTATCCGGGCTGATCCCAGAGAGTGAGAAATCGAACAGCACCAGGTGGAGTTGACCCAGCTTCATTAAGCCGATGTTCTCTGGCTTGATGTCGCGATGGGAAATACCCTTTTCCTCGAGATGACAGAGCGCACCCAAAAGGTCGTCACCGAAGCGCTCCAGCAGCTCGAGCTGAACTGCCCCTTGCTGCCGCAACCGGTTCGCGAGCGTACCTTCTGAGGCATAGTCAATGAGCAGTCCGGTATGCCCGAGAAAGTCACTCGTCTGGTGATGGGCGATGATCGCCTGGTGCCGGAGTTTCTGTAGCGTTTCACCTTCGGCACGGACACGAGGATTTTGTTCGTGCGTGGCAGCCAGCTTAAGCACGCGATCCTGCCCGTCGTGCTGCACGACGAAGGCTACCGAGGTGGCACCGCGCCCCAGGCGTTTTTTCACGACGATCCCGCCTTCGAAGACATCGCCGGGGACCGCCTCGGTAGGGTTGCTCTGGCGCTGATTGTCCGGGCGGGTCAGTTCGTCTTCGACCTGGTAGAGGTAGTCGATGAACTCGTCGGCTGAACCAATGCGCTTGGTGACATCCGGGTGCGTCGCGTACTGAACGAGATCCTGCAGATCCTGCCCTGCCCCATTGAGAACATCGGTGATCTGCAGGCCCTGGCCGCGACTGAGCTTGTCCTGTAGTTCCAGCTCGTCCTGCGCCGGCGGCTTGCCAGAGAACAGCAGGTAGGCAATGGCACCGAGGGAAAACACATCGAGGTAAACCGGGTCGGCATCGGCAGCACTGTGTCCTTCGAGGGCGATGTACGGGCCCGCTTCCTCCTGAACCATGCAGCTCAGATGGCTGAAGACCGTTAAGTGATGGCTTTCCGCCTCAACCGAGCGATCCGCAGTGGCCCAGTTCGCAATCTTGGTGGTGAAGCTGCCATCCTGATTCGCCGTGATGTAGATGCTTTGCGGGCTGAGCGCGCGATGAAACAGCTTTTTGCCATGCGCGAAACGCACCGCCTCGGCGAGCTGCCGCATTACCGCGAGCGCGTCAACCATATCGAGTCGGCCCGCTTCGCCCTGACCCGCCATGAAATGATCCAGGCGCACCGCGTCAGGATCGTGCTCGAACACCAGTGCCGGTCCCTGATCGTGCTGCTGGTACTCGCGGGCGCGTAGGATGCCGTTGTGCTCAATCCCTTCGAGCAGCCGGAACTCCAGCCGGGCGGCTTGTCGGAGTATCTCTGCTTCCTCGGCGGGCTTGCCATGGGTCAGGTAGATGCGGATCCGACGGTGCGTGCCCGTTTCGCTGTGGGTGGCCCGCCAGTCCTGGAAGTGATCGGCCTCGTCGAGCAGTTCATTGAGTTCGTAGAGTCCGACCCGACGCGCACGTAACGACTCCTTGATCCCCGCCTCTTCGAGCGCCCGGGCGATTGCCGTTGAAACGGGCCGGTCGATCTTGCGGTGGGTCCAGTGTTCATCGATGCGCTGCAACTCGTCCAAGACGTTCTTGCGCGTGCACACCTGCTGCCTTGCCGGCCCCATCAGCTTGTTGACGACGTTTTCCGCCGACAGGAAAACCAGTGCGCTGATGAACGGGATTGTCTTGTTACGGGCGGCACGCTGACTGCGCAGCAAGCTGGCGAGCTTCTTGGCCTTCCGATCCGCCAACAGACGGGGGTTATCGAACGCCTTACGTCGTCCCTGATAGCTCCAAACCCAAGTGCCCGCATCGCCGTCGATCTCGCCGGGGTGAGATTTGATCTCGACAAGAAACAAGCCCTTCGGGGTGACAACCAGCAGGTCTACCTCGTTGATCGAGCCATCTTGGGCGATGAACTCGAAGTTGGCCCAGGCACGGTACGGCTCGTGATCCGGCAGCTCCTGCTTCAGGTACTCCAGCGCTTCGCGTTCCCAGGCGAAATCGGACGGCGTGATTTGTTTCCAGAGCTTGTCCATTTACCTTCCCTGGGGTTCGAGACAGTGCTCTCGCGCTGCCTGCGGTCCGATGACGTCAGCCATTCAAGGCTTCCCCTGGGAATCTGGAATACGCTCAAGCAGTTCCCCAACGGAGCAATCGAACAAGCTGCAGAGTTTGTCGATCACGTCCAACTCGATGCGATTCGCTGTCTCCTTGTACAGCAGCGTGACAGTATTTCGGTGCAAACCAGTGTCGCGGGCGACGTCGGCGATCTTCATTTTGTGCTCGCCCATGAGGCGAGAAAGATGGCATCTGATCATCAGGCTTCATCATTTAGACCGAAAATATGTCGTACAGAATAGCAAAAACCCCTGGAAATGGTCATTCTTTATATGAGGATGCCGTGGAATGTGGTGAATTGCCATCCAGGAGGAAATTTTTCATTGGTAGAGGTCACTCGGCCTACTCATTGCTGAGGCTGCATTGGGCCAGTTGAAAGCACCAAATCAAATTGGTGTTCGTAAATTGAATGATCATCAGACGAGGCGGACTTCCCACAATGCGGTAGGCGCCTCCGGCCTATGGACGTGCGAAGCGACATAGACTGTCGTGAAATCCCGCCATCACTAGGGAGGAATTGATTCCACTGCGATGGGCTTCTGCGCGCACCATGCCGTGCATGTGGTCGCGTGCGCACTCGAAAGTCAGATCTGCCTATCCGGTTACAGCCGATTACCTTCCGGTGAAACCCCCGGCTCAGCTACTCGCGCCTTTCGATCAGTTGACGAAATCCATCAAGACCACAGCCGGCGTTCCCGAGAGCCATTGGCTGGCAATCTATCTGCCAGTCTTAAACAATTATGCTGAGCTTTGCCAGCGCCTACCGGCTTCCGAGGCTCATCACCACGCCGAGCTTGGCGGTCTGTTGCGTCACGGCCTGGAGACAATACTCGAAGCACTTACATTGCGCCGAAACCAGCTGTTACCTGCGGGCGCGCCTGCCGAGGAAATCGCCAGTCAGCAGGACCTTTGGACCTACGCTACCGTAACCGCTGCCCTTCTCCACGACGTTGGAAAGCCGATAACCGACCTTGTGGTTACCTATATCTCGCCGGCCGACACACAACCGAAAGCCTGGCAGCCACTGACTGCCATGCTCCCCACTGGGGCTCACTACCGTTTTCGCTTCAACCCACAGCGCCAGTATCACCGGCATGCGCTGACGCCGCCGTTGCTCGTACACAGAATACTGCCGCAGGTCGGGCTGAATTGGCTTGCGTCGCAGCCCGCCGTTTTCGATGCATGGCTTGCGACCATCAGCGGGACCGAGGACGCAGGGCCTTTAGCAACGATCGCCCACGCGGCAGACGGCACGTCAGTCGCGCGGGACCTGTCCGGTGGCGTGCGCACACGCTCGCCGGCAGCGCGCGCCATACCTCTTGCCGAAAGGCTGCTGACCGGCCTACGCCATATGATCCGGGCAGGGACGATCACTCTCAACCGGCCAGGCGCGTCTGGGTTCGTTGCTGATGGCAGCTTGTGGCTTGTTTCCAAGCGGGTCCTCGACGATCTGCGGGAGCACCTGACGAAGGAGGGTCAGATAGGAATCCCGGGGCGCAACGATCGATTGATGGATGAGCTGCAGCAATGGCACATCATCGAAGCCAATGGCGACAAGGCGGTCTGGTTCTGTGAAATCCGGATCGGCGACTGGTGCCAGACGTTGTCTTGTCTGCGCATAGAGCTGACCCAGATCTGGCCGGATCTTAAGGACGTGCCAACCACCGCCAACCTTTCGGTGTCGCCGTCCGCGCAACTATCCGCTCCTGGTGAGGCGAGCGCTGAAGCAGGCGAAGGCCGGACTGTCGAATCTCTTGGCGAGCAACCCTCCGCGCCCCGGAACCCGGCCACGAACGAGCCAGAACCGCGGGGCAGGCGTGCGGGGCCGGGCAAGGTGCCGGATACCGACTCTTCACCGATTGCCCCTTCAGATCCGGCGACGATGGATCAGCGGGACACGGAGGGGGCTCGTTCAGCAGCGGCGTTGGCTGAAACATCAATC
>ERZ795048.3893-NODE-3893-length-10733-cov-6.060311_pt1 | contig 10733 bp, 9 predicted proteins | sample MGYA00375132_ERZ795048 | MGnify/ENA primary metagenome ERZ795048 (study PRJEB30177, sample SAMN05720225) | activated sludge metagenome | isolation source: Anaerobic digester | place: Hong Kong | collected 2014-12-17 ...
CCCCCTTTTCATGGCTAAGATATGCCGGCCTTCTCCGTTCCATACGGTTCCGAAAAGTTTCATAGCGGAGGTCCTTTGTCTCCATTGAAAACATGCCCTCGGCCCGCTGAAATCCGTTTTGGCCGGCTTGGTGGGCATTTTCACTTTCATGGGGAGACGGGATTTTTCCGGCGGCGGACCGGACGTCCGGCATGGGCTTTTTTGGCACTCAAAGGGAACGCTTTGCATGCTCCCAACGTGAGCTTCTTTCATGTTCGCATGAAGCCGAGAAAAAGCGGAACAATAAACAAAGCGCGGGTTCCGGCATCCGGTTTTTGAGTGCTTTTCAGGAAGCGGAGCGACGTGTCCCACGGTCATAACAACGGCGATTGACAATCCTTTCCTGCGGACCTAAAATAAAATCGGAACGGAAAGGGGGAACCGCCGTGGAGCAAAAATTCGATATCACCGGCATGAGCTGCGCGGCCTGCGCGTCGCATGTGGAGAAAGCGGCCGGGAAGGTAAACGGGGTAAAATCCGCTTCCGTCAGTCTGATGACCAATTCCATGACCGTTGAATTTGATGAAAAAACCGCTTCCCCAGAGGCAATTGTCAAGGCGGTCGAGGCTTCCGGCTACGGCGCCTCCGCGAAGAGCACGTTCTTTTCGAGGCAGAAGGCCGCCCGCGCCGGAGACAAATTAAAAAAACGGATGATCTGGTCGCTCGTCTTTCTGGCGCCGCTTTTCTGGCTCACCATGGGCGAGATGATGAGGCTCCCGCAGCCGGGTTTTCTGCAAATGGAGGAGCATCCGTTTTCGCTCGCCGCGGCGCAGCTTGTTCTGGCCTTCGTGGTCGTCGTGCTCAACCGGGCGTATTTCATCAACGGCTTCGGTAGCCTATCCCGCCTCGAGCCGAATATGGATTCACTGATTGCCGTCGGTTCCGGGGCCTCGTTCCTTTACGGAATTTATGAGACCGCCGTGATCGGAACGGCCGTCCGGGCAGGCGACCTCTATACGGCTCACAGCGTTGCGATGGCGCTCTATTTCGACAGCGCCGCCATGATTCTCGCGCTGATCGACGTGGGCAAATATCTCGAGGCGCGCTCGAAGGAGCGGACCTCCGACGCCGTCTCAAAGCTGATCGAGCTTGCGCCGGATACCGCTTTCGTCATTCGGGAGAACAAAGAGATGGAGATTCCGGCGGCGGAGGTCGTCGTCGGGGATGTCGTCGCGGTTCGGCCGGGGCAGAAGATCCCGGTGGACGGCACGGTGCTGGAGGGTTTCACGACCGTCGACGAATCCGCGTTGACCGGCGAAAGCATCCCTGCGGAGAAGCGTCCGGGCAACCGGGTGCTGTCCGCCTCGGTCAACCAGACCGGCTATATTCGTTTCCAAGCGGAGCAGGTCGGCGAGGAGACCTCGTTTGCGAAGATCATCCGGCTTGTGGAGGACGCCGTCTCCTCCAAGGCGCCGATCGCCCGTCTGGCAGACAAAGTGGCGGCTATTTTCGTGCCGGTCGTCATGGGAATCTCCATTATTACGTTTGCCGTATGGATGCTTTCCGGCGCGGAATTCTCATTTGCGCTGACCTGCGCGATCTCCGTGCTCGTGATCTCCTGCCCCTGCGCGCTCGGGCTCGCGACGCCGGTCGCAATCATGGCCGGTACCGGAAAAGGCGCGCAGAACGGCATACTGGCCAAATCCGCCGAGGCATTGGAACGCGCCGGATCGGTGGATACGGTTGTATTTGACAAGACGGGCACCCTGACGATGGGCAAACCGGAGGTCACGGCCGTCTATACGGCAGAGGGAATCTCCGAAAGGGAGGTACTCCGAATTGCGGCGGCGCTTGAGCACGGGAGTGAGCACCCGCTCGCAAAAGCTGTGCTCAAAAAGGCGGAGGAGGAAGGGCTCTCCATCCCGGCGGCGGAGGAATTTGCCGCGGAGCCGGGCAAAGGCGTCACCGCCTCGGTGGAAGGAAAGGCCTATTTTATCGGCAGCGAACGGCTCGCAAAGGAAGCGGGGCTCAATCTTTCCGGCTGGGAGGCGCAGTCCTCCGAGGCCGCCTCAAAAGGCAGCACGCTGCTCTATCTTGCGGATGAGAAGAAGGTTGTCGGCCTGATCGCCGCGGCCGATACGGTCCGTGAGAGCTCCAAGGAAGCCGTCGCCGCGCTGCGTGCGATGGGCAGGGAGGCCGTCATGCTCACCGGAGACGGGAAAGCGGCGGCGTCCCATATTGCGGAGCAGCTCGGCATTCATATCGTCCGCGCGGAGGTCTTGCCGGACCAGAAGGAGCGGGAGATCACCGCATTGCAGGCCGAGGGCAGAAAGGTTGCCATGGTCGGCGACGGCGTCAACGATGCGCCCGCGCTCGCGAAGGCGGATCTCGGCGTCGCAATCGGTGCCGGCGCGGATGTCGCCCTGAGTTCGGCGGATATCGTGCTGATGCATGACGACCCGATGGATGCCGTCCGCGCAATCCGGCTCTCCGCCGCGGTGATGCGAAATATCAAAGAAAATCTGTTCTGGGCGTTTTTCTATAATTGCGTAGGCATTCCGCTGGCGGCGGGCGTCTTTTATACGGCGCTCCATTGGCAGCTGACGCCGATGTTCGCGGCCGCGGCGATGAGTTTGTCGTCCGTGACGGTGGTCGGCAACGCCCTGCGCCTGACAAGACTGCACCTCGGAGCGGAAAAACAGAAGGCGGAAGCAGATTCCGCCGAAGAGAAACATGCGGCGGTTATGGAACTGCCGAAGGAGGAAAAGACGATGGAAGCGGTCATTAAAGTCGAGGGCATGATGTGCAGTCACTGCGTGGCGCATGTGGAGCAGGCGCTGAAAAGCGTCGAAGGCGTGGAGGAGGCAAAGGTCGACCTCGCCGGCGGAACCGCCGCGGTAACATATGCCGCGCCGGCGCAGCTTTCCGAACTGGAAGCGGCAATCGAGGCGGCGGGCTACTCCGTCGCGAAATAATCTTCCGCCGGGAAAGAAGTCTTTCGTACGGGACGATGTGCGCGGTGAGCAGGAAGAAGCCGTTTTCGGATGACGGCGAAACTTTTAGGTTTTCGCCGGTATCCGGTGCCGCCGCATATGGTAAAACCGGATCTTTTGGGAGAGAAGGAAACGCAGTTTGTTCTGCACCGGCGTCCGAAAGGCGGTTTTGGGGCCAAAAAACGCCTCTTTTCCCGCCCAAAAACGCGGAAGAAAAATATTGACAACGCAGATTTCTGTTGATATAATAATAAAGCTGTCAGGAGAGATGAGCCATTAGCTCAGTTGGTAGAGCACTTGACTTTTAATCAAGGTGTCCGGGGTTCGAATCCCCGATGGCTCACCAAAGAATAGCCGCATCACTAAGCCATTAGTGATGCGGCTATTCTTAAAAATAACACACTTTTTAACCCACTTACGTTTGAATGCCGATGACTTGGGCACAGTTCTGGGCACTTATGAAAATTCAGGTGTGATGCGGAAAACCGAAGCCGATGCTCATTTGATAACTCAGACGAAACCGACCGCTTACGTAGAGGCCGGATCACCGTCTTTCGCTGCCGGACACGCGGAAAAATGGAGCTGCTTCCAACCTGTCCGTACGGCAAAACGCCCCTCCTCCGATCGGAAGAAGGGCGTTTTTATAGTAGAAGGTAAAGCAGCGCAAGGAGAAGTTTCGCGTCGCAGTGTTCCTTCCAGAGGATCCAGAGCAATGCGAGAATGATCAGCCGATCGCCGTCCAGCCCGAAGAAAAGGGAATCGCAGGGCGGCCGGGGCGGCGGACCGGGTGACGGACCGGGCGGTGGGCCGAATGGTGGGCCGGGTGACGGACCGGGCGGTGGGCCGAATGGTGGGCCGGGTGACGGACCGGGAGGTGGACCGGGTGATGGGTCGGGAGGCGGGGGAGGAGATCTCTCCTGCTGCCGGAAGCCGTCACTGATTCGTCTCGCCTGCTCCTGCATGGAGCGCGCCCGGTTTTCCGCTTCCGCGCGAATCTCTTCCGGCGGAGCAAAGACTTCGTTAATCAGCTTTGCACGTTCCTGCATTGCCTGGACCCGGTTTTCCGTCTCCGCACGCATTTCGTCCTTCGCCTCCTCCGAGTAGCCGTTGTGATACCAGTTCAATGCCGCCCGCCTCCGAACAATCCGCTCTCTCCGAGCGCCGGCAGCACGCTGATCAGCTGCAAAATGCGAATGGCCTCGTCGACGCGGCCCGGCTCCCGCAGGTGCGGACGAAGCGCGCGGAGCAAATTGATATCCTTATCGTCCTGATTCATCGCAGAGAGCATCTTCTGTATTTTCATTAGAGCGTCCATATCCAACCCGGGACCGTCGTTTCCGCCGAACAGGTTCCCGCCGAAGAGTCCCCCGCCGAAAGAGTTTCCGGGAGGAGTTTCTTTCGGCGGCGAGCCGGGTTCCGCGTTTCCACCGCCGAAGGAGGAGAGCAGCGACTGGATATTTTTCTGCGCCTCCGGATTGGAGAGGATGGCGGCAAGCTGTTCGCTTAAGTCCGGCAACGCTTATCCGCCTCCCGCCAATTTTTTGAGCAGAGCGATGGTCTTCGGATCATTGAGCAGGGCCTCCAGCGCCTTCGGATCGGAGAGCATGCCGTCGATCCTCGGGCCGGCGCGCTTTTTCAAAGAATCGAAGGAGTTGGAGCGGATGGCCTGTTCCAAGTCGGCGGGATTGATACCGAGCTTTTCTCCGGCCAGTTTCAGCAGCATCTGCTGCTGCGCCGGGGTGAGCCCGCTGTTATTATTGTTCATAGGCAAAACCGCCTTTCGTCAAATTTCCGTATTGCGGCCGGGGGAACGGGAAGATATAATGAGTTATATGAAAAAATTGCCGGCGATATGCGGCAAAGGAGGCGGAACGGATGAGGATCGTCGTACTTTCCGACAGCCACCGTCATTACGACGCGCTGGAGGAGGTTATGCTGCTTCATCAGACGGATACGGATCTGTTTCTGTTTCTCGGTGACGGCGAGTATGAGCTGGATCTACTGCGAAGCATTCATCCGGAGCTAAAAATTCTTTCCGTCTCCGGGAACTGCGACTACGGTTCGGACCAGCCGGATTACGGCGTGATCGAATGCGCCGGGAAAACCGTATTCTACACCCACGGTTTTCGCTTCGGCGTGAAGACCGGCCTGGAGGATCTCAAACGGGAGGCCCGCAGACTCGGCGCCGACATCGTGCTCTACGGCCATACCCATATCCCGTATGTCTCCTATGAGGACGGACTCTATATCATGAATCCCGGCAGCATCGGAAGGCCGCGGGTCGGCAAGCCGAGCTATGGCATCGTGGACATCACGGACGAAGGCATCGCCATGCACACCGCGGAACTATAAAATGAAAATACCCGGACGGCTGCCCGGGTATTTTTTTGCCGCCGGGCCGAAAAAATCCTCTCCGTATTTCGGCCGTTTCACTTCTTCCGGATCCCTCTGACAAAGGACGGGAAAGCGAACCAAGGTCAATCAAAAGTGAGACAAAGCGTACGGAAAGCGGCCGAATGCGTTCTAAAATTTTTTCCGCCGTCATAGTATCCTCCGGAAATCATATAAAAGGAGAGGACGGCTATGGAACTGAACGCAGTCAGGCAGACGATCACGGCCTGCCGCGGCGTAAAAGAATGCAGGGAGGAAATTCCGTTCGACTGCGGCATGACGCTGCCGGATTATTACCCGGATGTTATGAAAATCCTCCGCTGCGGGGCGGAAGTATTTTTGGGACCGCCATCCGGCAATCAGGGCGGGGTAGAGGTTTCCGGCACCATCACGGCGACGGTCTGTTATCTTTCCGAGGAGGGAAAACTCTGCGGCTGGAGCCAGAAGGTGCCGTTCACCAAGGCGCTCTCTCTTCAGGGGGAGGAACCGGCGGCGGTATCCGCGAAGGTTCTTGCGAAGGAGGTGCGCTGCCGGGCGCTCAACAAACGGCGCATTGAGGTTTCAGGAACCGTCTCTCTGGGCTGCACGGAGCTGATCACGGCGCAGGAGGAAGTGCTCGGTTCGGCGGAGGGGAAAGAGATCCATCTGCTGCACGGAGCGCTGCCCTTTGTGAATATTTCAGGGGAATTTTACCGGCGCTTCACATTCCGGGAGGACATCCCGCCGGAGGAGGGCAAGCCGAAGGTCGGGAACATCATCCGCAGTTTCTCCTCCGCAAAGGTCACGGAGTGCCGTACGGTCACGGATAAAATTATCACGAAGGGCGAACTTGCGGTTTCCATCATTTGGACGCCGGAAGAAGGGGAGAACGGCTCCGACGTCATTGTTTCCCAATACACGTTCCCCGTGAGCCAGATTATCGATGCGCCCGGCGTAACCGGCGCGCATACCTGCGACGCAAGGTATCTTGCCGCACCGCCGGATCTGACAGTCACGGAGGACGGCGGCATGACGCTCGAAGTTAAAATCGGCGCCTTTGCGCGTACCTATAGCGAAAACACTTCCGACATCGTCTGCGATATGTTTTCCACGGAATGCGACTGCACCTGTGAGAAAGAACAGATTGAGACGGTCGGAAAGGTGGTTCCGGTCGCGGAGACCATGGAGGTCCGGGAGCGGGCGGAACTGCCGGAGAGCGCAAAGAGCGTGATCGCCTGCTGGGTGGAGCCGGGTCCGCCGCCGGAATGCGACGATGCCGGAAATCTGGTGGCAAAACCTAAATTCTGTATGTTCGCGCAGGATGAGGACGGCGTTCCGGAATATTTCGAGAAGTCATTCGAACAGAAGACGGAGGCCAATATTCCTCCGGGGAGTACGGTGCCACTTACGGATGTCGACATGACGACGGAAAATGCGTCGGCCTCGATCTCGGAGGGCGGCGCGGAGATCCGGTTCACGCTGGTTCTGGATGGGAGCATTTTCCTGATGGATTCCGCGGAGGCGGTCACGGACTGCACGCTCGGCGAACGCGCGCCCTCCGGCACAAAACGGATGGCGATGATCATTTATTATGCGGAAGGGGATGAGACGCTCTGGCAGATCGCTAAAAAATACCGGAGCGCGCCGGAGCTCATCGCCGAGGAGAATGGACTCACCGATTCCATCCCGGCGGCGGGAACGGCGCTCCTAATTCCCAGATAATGCAAAAAAGGCGGGAAAGAAAGACACTTTCCTGCCTTTTCTATTTTTGGAAAAACGACATTTTTCGGGCTACGCCTTGACGCACTTATAAAAAAATTATACAATAAGCTGTATATCAAAAACTCCGCCGGCGTGCGGAGAGCAGGAAGTGAAGAAATGTTAGAGTATGTTCTCAAACGAGTCGGAATGGCGTTTCTGACGGTCTTGATTATTGCATGCATTACATTTTTGATGATGAATGCAATTCCGGGAAGCCCGTTCCTTAACGAGAGGAGCCAGCCTCCGGAAGTGCTTGCCGCTTTGGAGGCCAAATATGGCTTGGACAAGCCGCTGTATCAGCAGCTTTGGAATTATCTGACCTCTTTTGTGCAGGGCGACATGGGCGTCTCCCTTAAAATGCAGAAAAACCGTGACGTCGCCGAAATTATTTTTGAAAAATTCCCGGTTTCCGTCAAAGTCGGAGGTTGGGCGATTTTGAATGCCATTGTCTGCGGCATTCCGCTGGGGTGTATTGCGGCGTATAACCGAGGGAAATGAGTCGACAGTCTGCTTAGGATTATTACGACGGCGGGCGTTGCGATTCCGAGCTTCGTCGTCTGCACCGTGCTGCTGATTGTTTTCGGCGTGAAGCTGAGCCTCCTGCCGACCATGGGCCTCGACAGCTGGCAAAATTATCTGATGCCCTGTTTTGCGCTGAGCTTTTATCCGATGTGTTATATTGCGAGGCTGATGCGCTCCAGCATGCTGGATGTCATCAACCAAGACTATATCCGCACCGCAAGGGCAAAGGGCGTCGCCCCCGTGATGCTGATTTTCAAACACGCGCTTCGCAACTCCCTGATCCCGGTCATCACCTATCTGGGACCGATGGTCGCTTATACGGTCACCGGCGGTTTCGTCGTCGAGACGGTCTTCAGCATTCCGGGTCTTGGCCGCTATTTTATCCAGAGCATTCTTGCGCGCGATTATCCGATCATTATGGGCACCACGATCTTCCTTTCCATCTTGATTATCGTCATGAACCTGCTTGTGGACATTGCCTATAAAATCGTGGATCCGCGGATCTCGTTCACGAAGGGAGGCGAATGACCCATGCCGGAAAGCAAGGTCAAACTTGGCAGCCTTCAGGTGGATGTCGATCCGGTACTCGACGCGGGCTGTTCCTTTACGGCCGCCGATTTTGAGCCGGCCAGCCAAGAGGAAAAGGCCAGCATGGTCGTCATCAAAAAGCGCATGTCCTATTGGCAGGATGCGTGGCGCCGTCTGAGACAGAACACGGTTGCCATGGTGGCGCTCGGCGTCATCATTGCCATCACCATCTTTGCATTTATTGGACCTTCCTTTGTGCCGTATACGTATTCCGAGCAGATCCGCGGATCGGAAAATCTTTCTCCGATGACCTATTCCGAAAAGGAAATGGAAGCCATGGCCGCCGGGGAGAAAGTTTTCCCGCATGTCTTCGGAACCGATACGCTCGGCCGTGACCTGCTCGTGCGCGTCATGTACGGCTCGAGGATTTCGATGACGGTCGGCGTCACCGCATCCCTGATCGTTTTGGTGATCGGCTCGATCTACGGTTCCATCAGCGGCTTCATCGGCGGCAAAGTCGACGATATTATGATGCGGATCGTCGAACTGATCTACTCGATCCCGGATGTGCTCGTCGTACTGCTGCTTCAGGTCGTGCTCAAAGATCCGCTGACCGAGCTGTTCGATACCTCGACCAGCCCATTTATCGAGAGCCTCAGCGGGATCGGCGTCGGCCTGTTCAGCATCTTCATCACGTTTGCCCTTCTTTATTGGGTGGGCATGTCCCGTATCGTCCGCGGACAGGTGCTCATGCTCAAAAAGCAGGAATTCGTGATGGCCGCCCAGTGTCTCGGCGCCTCCAACAAGAGAATCATTAAACGGCATCTTCTGCCGAACTGCATCGGCCAGATCGTCGTCACCACCTGTCTGCAGATTCCGTCCGCCATCTTTCTGGAATCCTTCCTTTCCTTCCTCGGGCTCGGCGTCTCGGCGCCGCTCGCAAGTCTCGGCTCTCTGGCCTCCGACGGGCTCGGCGGCATCTATTCCTATGCCTATCGCCTGATCATTCCGTCCGTTGTACTGAGCGTGATGATTCTTTCCCTGAACCTTTTCGGCGACGGCCTGAGAGATGCGCTTGATCCGCGTCTGAAGAAATAAGGAGGTGCAAAAAATGGAAGAAGAAAAACGGGAAAACATCGGCACCTCGGAGGAGAAGCGGGAGAAGCTCTTGGAAGTTAAGGATCTGAAAGTCTCCTTTTTTACGCCGGTCGGCGAAGTCAAGGCCGTCGACGGCATTTCCTATGAGTTAAATTACGACGAGGTCATGGGCATCGTCGGCGAATCCGGCTCAGGCAAGTCCGTGGAGGCGTACTCCATCATCGGCCTCTTGCAGAGCCCGGGCAAAGTCGTCGGCGGAAGCATCAAATTTGAAGGGCAGAACGTCCTTGATTGGGATAAAAAGCGGATGCGCGCGTTTCGCGGCAACCAGATCTCGATGATCTTCCAGAATCCGATGACCTGTCTCAATCCGGTCTATACCGTGGGCAACCAGATGGTCGAGGCGCTCCGCTGCCATCATAGAGAAATTTCCAAAGCGGAGGCAAAGAAAAAAGCGGTTGAAATGCTGAAACTGGTCGGCATCAACAACGCCGAGAAGCGGGTGGATCAGTATCCGCATGAGCTTTCCGGCGGCATGCGTCAGCGCGTCATGATCGCGATGGCGCTGATCTGCAGCCCGAAGATCCTGATTGCCGACGAGCCGACCACGGCCCTCGACGTCACGATTCAGGCCCAGATCCTTGAACTGATGAAGGATCTTCAGAAGAAGACCCATATGGCCATTATTTTTATTACGCATAATCTCGGCGTCGTTGCGGAGATCTGCGACCGCGTCTCCGTCATGTATGCCGGTCATATTGTCGAGCAGGGCACCTGTCAGGATGTCTTTTACCGCCCGCATCATCCCTATACGCTGGGTCTGCTTCGTTCGATGCCGAAGATCGACGCCGAATCCTATGAGCGCTTGATCCCGATCGAGGGCACCCCGGTCGATCTTTTGAATCCGCCGGCGGGCTGTCCGTTTGGCCCGCGGTGCGAGCACTGCATGAAGATCTGCCTGACCCAAAAACCGCCGCTCGTCCCGGTCGGCGAAAACAATCATATCGCCGCCTGCTGGCTGCTGCAAAAGGATGCGATTCTGGCGGGAAAGAAGGAGGCGGAACAAAATGGCTGAGGAACAGAAAAAACTTCTCATCGTGGAAAATTTGAAAAAATATTTTCCGATCAAGATGGGTTTCAATAAATATAAATATGTACAAGCCGTTGAAGATGTCTCTTTCTTTATCAATAAGGGCGAGACGCTCGGCCTCGTCGGAGAATCCGGCTGCGGAAAGACCACCTGCGGCCGCACGGTCCTTCGTCTTTACGAGCCGACTTCCGGGAAAATCACCTACGACGGCAACATTATCTATGACGGCGCGAGCAAAAGCAACCCGGACATGCTCCCTTACCGCCGCAAGATGCAGATGATCTTTCAGGATCCTTCCGCGTCGCTCGATCCCCGCATGACGGTCGGCGAGATCATCGGCGAGGCTATCGACATTCATCATCTGGCCGCGAGCAAAAAAGACCGAGACGACA
>ERZ795048.3896-NODE-3896-length-10725-cov-6.205717_pt1 | contig 10725 bp, 6 predicted proteins | sample MGYA00375132_ERZ795048 | MGnify/ENA primary metagenome ERZ795048 (study PRJEB30177, sample SAMN05720225) | activated sludge metagenome | isolation source: Anaerobic digester | place: Hong Kong | collected 2014-12-17 ...
TTGTGCGTTGACTACACTTATTCCGACGAATAGTAGAGTCAACAAGAACATGATTTTTCTTTTCATAAACACTCTCTCTTAGTTTAACATTTCAAATCGATATATTTTCTCTCTCTCAAAACAAAGATAGTAAATGGATGCGATATTTCCAAATGAATTTATAATCAAACGATATCCGAAACTTCCAAATTGTGAAGTTGAAGGTGATTTGATGTGTTAAATGATAGGAGATTGTGGCAATAATCAGGTGATAGACTGATTGATCATTACAAAATGATAGAATTTGTGCTTAAATTATTCTCTTTTTTTTCTGAAAAAACTTTTTTGAGATCATTTAGAATCTCATTTTTCTTGCTATTTCTAGTTTAATATCTCTTCTCTATGTATATATTTATTCAACTTCCTTCTTCTCCTCTAGTCTATGCAAAGCGCTAAATAAATTACTAAAACAGGATTTGTAGTGTTAAGTTTTTACGTTTTCGTGCTCCAAAATATCCAATATTCTGTTTAATAACATACTCTCCTTATTCTTTTTACAAGATGTACATGTGCACTTTGAATTCAAATAATGCATGTATATGAAAGTTGAAACTAAATTATTCATTTTCTGTATATTCCTTTTTTATCTGGATGTGCATCGCATGAATATTCTGTCTCGACCTTGGTTTGAGAGGAATATTGGTGAATACTGATGAGATTTTTAGCTTACAATTTTTCTTTACTATATGGTGAGAAAGAGTAAAATCTGAAAAAAATGGGATGTTAAAGCATTGTGGTGCTCAGTTTTTTATAGGAAAATGTTATCTAATACTTTAAAGTGCTCGTTTTTCTTGTCCAAGTGTATACATAGGCGCCTATTATTGCGGTCAATGGAGCAACAAGTACCAAACCGAAACTTCCTACCAATGTGTGTAAAATTTCTGCTGCTATGTAATTTTTGTTGACAATGTTTTCTAACGGTGTTCCTTTTGCCATAAAAGCCATAAAGGCAAACATAAAACTTCCAGAATAGGCAAATAAAAGGGTTGTTGTCATACTTCCAATGACAGGTGATGCTATATTTAACCCTGATTTCATCAGTGTAAATCGAGCCATGTTGGGGGTATGAGAGATGAGTTCATGTTGTGCTGCAGAAATGTCCATAGCGACATCCATTACAGCACCAGCTGCTGAGATAAAAATAACTGATATAAATATAGTGGACAAGTCAAGATAGGTGTATCCTGTGTATAGAAGTGCTTCTGAGAATTCTTGTACAGTGCCAGGAATATGAAAAAAATGACCAAAAGTAAGCGCGAGAATTGCAGTAATGGTAATACCCGACATGGTGCCCAGTAAGGCTACTCCTCCTTTTCTGTTAACTCCACCCACTAATAACACAATCACTAGTGTACATATGAAAACGATACTTAGAGAAACTAACAATGGATTGTACCCGTTGAGAAAAGCTGGAATTAATAATTTCCAAAAGCTTAAAGCTGTAAATATAAAAGAAAGGATGGCTTTTAGACCTACATAACGCGCAAAAAGTATAAGGAAACCGCCGAAGCAAATAAATAATAGCAATTCTAAGTCTTGACGATAATATTCAGCCGCACGGGCACCAATAATTTGATTGTGTTCATCATTTAATTGCAATATGGTCATAGCTCGCTCACCTGGCTTGAATAATTTGTCAATATTCTTTTGTCCTAATAAGTGATTTTGAGCTGATACGATCTGTCCCTTGAATTTTCCAGATTCTATTTTTAGTGTGACTTCCTGAACGCCCGTAATGACGATTGAAATTTGTCGTAGACCTGAGTTATCTACGGTGAGTACTTTGGATTTTTCATACCGCATGTCTTTTGTTAAGTCTGGATTCTCGTATCCTGTAGGTAGAAAAAAAAGAATGGTTGTAGAGATAACAACCACAATGAGAAATATGATTTCGGATTTCTTCATAATCTGTTTTACCGAATAAATATAGTGTCTCCCCATATACTGATTTTAGCATAGGGGAGCACTATAAGTTGGAATTTAGGTTTAGTTCAATTGAGCCACTTCCATAATTTTTTTAGCCACGTCTGTGTTATCGTAGTAACCTGTGAATGTATCAGCTCCAGCACCAATCGCAAAAACAGGAACAGGCACTGCAGTGTGTTGATAGCTAGAAAAGGCAATACCAGATTTGTTATTCAAGATGTGTGTGCAAGTCATAGTGAATGGATCGTAACCTCCATAGTGAAGTTTTTCTTCTGTGTCGTTTAAGATTTGCTCACCGCCCATTGAACGCTTGAATGCAGCTTCTAGTTGTTGAATCTCATAGTTTGAAAGTGAAATTGCTGTGCCAAGACCAAATGCTTTGCCTGCTTCTACCATAGCTTCTCCAAAAGTCATTGTAGTAGGATTCCAACTACGTACTTTGTTTGTGAACTCAAGATAGGACATTGTTTGGTTTTCTAAATTTTTAAATGTTGTCTCATAGTCTGTGGAAGTGAATCCTAAAGTCAATCCACCACAATCGTGGTCGCCAGTTATAACGATTAGTGTCTCATCTGGGTGTTGATCGTAGAAATCAAGGGCAGCGCCCACTACTTCGTCGAATGCAACCATATCAAATGCAGAAGATGTGGCATCGTTTGCGTGACACGCCCAGTCTATCTTACCTGCTTCAACCATGATAAAGAATCCATTTGGATTGTTTTGCATCAATTCAATACCCTTTTCTGCAAAATCTTTTAGTGTAATTTGGTTTTCAGAATCTTGTAGATAGCCGTCTATTGAGTATGGAAGCGCAGATCCGTCAGATGTAAATGCTCCACTACCTAGCTTGTTGATTGTAGCGATGACTCGGCCTGATTCGGCATTTAATGCATCAAAATCGGCTTTTGTATCTACGTAAGTGAACCCTTTTTCTTGGGCTGCAGTAGCATATTCTGCTGCTGTCTTTAGCGTGGAACGCTTATTCCAACGTACAGAACCACCAGCGAAATAGTCAAAGCCTGATGTTAATAATTGATTGCCAATGTCTTCGTATTTATTTCGATCATCAGTGTGTGCATAAAAACATGCTGGAGTAGCATGGTCAATAGATACGCTTGATACAATACCTACTTTCATACCTTTTTCATGTGCACGTTCAGCCATTGTTTTGAGGTTGTCATGGCGGTAATCTTGAGAAATGTAACCGATTAGAGTTTTATGTCCTGTGGCCAAGGCAGTTGCAGCAGCAGCAGACCCCGTGATGTAGCGGTCTTCTGCGTGTGTAGTGGCCATACCGACTACAGGTAATTCACGTAATCTAAGTGCTTCAATGGCAGGAGTCTCACTTTTTGTTTGAGAGTACAAGCGTTTTACACTGCCTTGACCTAGAGCGGCCTCAGCCAAATTAATCTGTGGAGTTGCCATACCATCACCTATTAAATAAATAATGTACTTGGGCTGAGTGCCACGAGAAATAGCATGTGTGGGTACTGTGACTGCAGTTGTATTCTCAGTACGTGTTTCGTTATTGTCGCTGCAAGAAGCTAGTGACAATGTTGTAGCAGCAGTTAGGGAAAGGAATCCCCATTTTAATGAAGTCTTGATACAATTCATAATTTTTTTGTTAGTTAATGAGTGTAATGTTTATACTATGTTTCTCTTGACGAGCAGTCTCAAATTAGGTTTAGCGCAAGCAAAAGTAGCTATCTAATGTTTCAGATAGAATACTGATATGTTACATTACTATAGCAAAGAGATAACAATTGTTTTACTAAATAAGAATGTGTCCTCAAATGTTCATCAGTTTTTAGTCGTATATCGTTAATTAGTGTTCTAAGCGATAGTATATAATTAGGATTATTGGGATAAGTGACAATTAGTAAATAATCTCTGTATATCCTGTGTCTCTAGCAAAATTGTGTAGTGTTATTTGTAAATAGTATAGTGTTGTGTCAGTAAATTATAAATGTTAAACATTGTGTTTTGTCTAGGTCGATGAAGGATTGATGTGTTTTAATAAATGAACGGGTATCATGATATTTGGTTCAATTATAGATTTTCATAATCCATGTACTATACAAGATTATTTATCACACCATATAAATAAACCTCATTGGAGTGACTGTCGTGAGACAACTCCCTTCATGTTCCTAATTAACTTTAGGTATATACAGATAGTGTTATGGAAGAGGGCAAGTCTGCGTGGTGTATGACTTGTCCTCACATAACAACCATTTGTGTTTGATGTTGTGAAACACAGGGTATATCCTTTGAATAATTTCTTGGTTTGAGTGATTATGTTTATATTTGTCCGATGCTGTAATAGCCTACCTTGTTGATGCAGACCACCACGCTGCATATATACTTTATACACCACCTATTTAAACAAATCTAATACAGAGTGATTCCAGAAAAGATTCCATTAACACTAGATCAATACACGGTACTCTTTGAGAAATATCGTGTACGTTTTATTCGCTTTGCAACTTCTTATATTGGAGATGCAAGTGTAGCGGAGGATATCGTGATGGATGCATTTATGGCACTATGGCAAAAAAAAGATCAGCTTCAAGAGGATGAAGCTGCTGCTTATACGCTAACGGCAATAAAGAATCGATGTCTCAATTACTTACGTAACCAGCGCACTCATCACGATGTAGAAGATAGATTAGCTGTGCATGCACAACGAATGCAGGAACTTCGTGCATCTTCATTAGAAGCTTGTGACCCTCACGAATTGTTGGGGAGAGAGATGCAGGCAATTATCCAAAAAGCTGTAGATCAACTGTCGCCAAAAGCTCGCGAGATATTTATTCGCAGTCGCTACAAGGATGAAAGTTACCGTGAAATTTCGATAGCAATGGATTGTTCTGTAAAGAGTGTAGAGTATGAATTGAGCAAATCATTAAAGCATATGCGGAAAGCTTTGCGCGAGTATATGCCCCTAATTTTGCCTTTCATCTAATTTTTTTATAAAAAAGTGAGGGGATACCCTCCTATATGTGTTCTATTAATACAGGATATGTATGGTGAACACATTATATAATCATGATGATGTTCCATGATTTAATATGAAACCCCGATGAACAAAGAGATATTCAATAGATATTTTCGCCATGAGGCTTCGTTTCAAGAAGAGGAACAGCTGTTGAAATGGCTTGATGACGACCCCGCTCATCTTGAAGAGCTGAACAGGGAGCGTTGTATTTTTGATGCCTTGTTATTGTGTGATGAACCACAAGAGAAAAAACGTGTATTGTGGACAAATAGGCATTTTTGGACGCAAGTGGCCAGTTTGGCTGCCGTGGTTGTCGTTGCATTTGGAATAGGTGTAATGACTACTCCTTATTTTGAGACCGAACCAGAATCTCGATATAGTCAAATTGATGTGCCCGCTGGTCAACGCGTAGATGTTACTCTAGCAGATGGCACAGAAGTCTGTCTTAATGCGATGTCTTCCCTCCGTTTTCCACAGAATTTTCAAGGAAAGAATCGAGAAGTCATTTTACGTGGGGAAGGCTATTTTGATGTGGCGCACGACAAAGCTCATCCATTTATCGTCAAAACTAAACGAGCTGATATACAAGTGTTAGGGACAGAATTTGACGTCACTGCTTTTGATGATGAGAATTCTGAGTATTTTGAAGTCTCTTTGGTTGAAGGTGCTGTTCTGCTTCATGACAATATGAATAAACAAGAGGATATTCGTATGGAACCAGATCAGACTGTTGCACTCAAAGAAGGGCGTCTAGTTGCAGAAACAACCCCTGATTTTAAGGATTTTTCTTGGAGAGATGGTATACTCTCTTTTCATGATGAAGATTTTGTCAGCTTGTTATCGCGTTTTGAGGCTACTTTTGGAGTACATATTGTGAATTTGATGCAGCATACACCACAAGTGAGTTTTACAGGTAAAATTCGTATTGACGAAGGAGTAGATCATGCTTTGTGGGTGTTGTTGAGAAATTGTGATTTTAATTATTTCCGTGATTCTATTGAACATAGTACGATTTATATCCAAGATAAAAAATAGATTTCAAGTATCCATATAGTACGAGGTGAGGCACGTCGTTTGTAACGATGTTGCCTCACTTTTTTATACATCTATATAAGATGACAAAGTGTGTCTTTGCTATTTATAAAAGATGAGATTTTTTGAGTTTTTATTTAGGGTAGAGCCTAAGTGTCGTGTTATCTTAGTGAAGGCCTCAGAAAGAGGACTTCTAAAACCGGTTAACCAAGTGATGTAATTAACGCAAATCTAATAACTAAATTTATTTTATTTATTGCCTATGAAGTAATAGATATAATCTACACTTTCTCAGAAACGGCGTGTGCACTACATGTCGGTTTCATTTCAATGATTATTAAAGACGCTGTGTAGAAGTGAGTCTAATCTACCAGCTAGTATGAAAAACAAAACTTATTATTCAAATGAACTTATTGAAGATGTCGCAAACTAGGCGTTTGCTGCTTGTCTTTTGTGCGCTCTTTGCTTTGGGTGTTTCCTCGATATGGGCCCAAAATAAAGCCGTAACAATTGATGCAACAAATACCAAACTACTGAAGATTCTCCACAAGATCGAGAGACAGACAAAGTATTTATTTGTATATGGAGATGAAGTAGATGTCACTCAACAGGTGACTGTACATGCCCAAAACAAACCTCTTTCTACTGTATTGACCGAACTATTTGATGGTACGCGCATTACATATGCAGTAGATAGAAGCAATATCGTGCTTTCTATGCGTCCAGTTGTAGAAAAGCATAGTGGATTGATCAAAGGGCTTGTTGTAGATGTACAAGGAGAACCTTTAATCGGTGCCACTGTTGTGGTCAAAGGATCTTCTATGGGAACGCTGACTGATATGGATGGCCGTTTCCAATTGAACATACCAGAAATTACAAGTCAAACTGCTCTTGTGGTGAAGTATGTAGGCTATGAACCACAAACAGTAATAATTGGTAATAAGACGACATTTAAAATCGTTATGCAGGAAGAAGCGAATGCACTTTCTGAAGTTGTGGTAACTGCACTTGGTATCAAGCGTGAAGAAAAAGCCTTGAGCTATAATGTACAACAAGTAAAGAGTGACGAAATTTTGATGAATAAAGATGCCAACTTTGTAAACTCCCTAAATGGTAAAGTGGCTGGGGTAAACATCAACAGTAGTTCATCTGGTGTTGGTGGTGCCTCTAAAGTGGTTATGCGTGGTACAAAATCTATCGCTCAATCAAGTAATGCTTTATACGTCATTGATGGTGTGCCTATGTTTAACCTAAATGATGGTGCTGGTTCTACAGGCTTCGGTAGTGAAGGTTCATCTGAACCTATTGCAGACATCAACCCTGAAGATATTGAAAGTGTATCTGTTTTGACTGGTGCAGCTGCAGCAGCTCTTTATGGTAGCCACGCAGCCAATGGTGCCATTGTGATTACTACAAAGAGTGGTAAGGTGGGTAAGACAAGTGTGACTGTATCTAGCAATACGGAGTTTATGAATGTGTTTGTGACTCCTGATTTCCAAAATGAATTTGGTACAGGTGATTTGACAAGCTCAACTGCTGTGTCTGATAAGAGCTGGGGACGTGCATTAACTCCAGAAAATAACTACAACTATAAACCTAGTGATGACTATTTCAGAACTGGTGTTGTCAATACTCAAACAGTATCCTTGTCTACTGGTACGGAGCGTAACCAAACATACTTGTCTGCTGCATCGGTACAATCTGCTGGTGTGATTCCTAACAACAAGTATTCCCGTTATAATTTTACTTTCCGAAATACCACTTCATTCTTAAACGATAAGATGAAACTTGATTTGGGAGGTAGCTATATTCGTCAAAAGGACCAAAATATGGTCAACCAAGGAACATATGCCAATCCACTGGTATCTGCATATCTTTTCCCAAGAGGAGATGATTGGGCAGATATTAGAATGTTTGAGCGTTATGATACTGCTAGCGGCTATTCTAAACAATATTGGCCACAAGGCCTGGATGAATTCGTGGGACAAAATCCATATTGGATTAACTATAGAAACTTACGTAACAATAATAAGGATCGTTACACATTCAATGCAGGCTTGTCATATGACGTGTACGATTGGTTGAATCTTGCTGGTCGTGTGCGTATTGACAACTCGGTTACTGACTTTAATAAGCGTTATTTTGCATCGACCAATTTGACTATTGCTAGTGGCTCTGAAAAGGGATTCTACGGCATTAGAACATCTAAGGAAAAGCAAACATATGCCGACTTTTTGGTGAATATTGACAAGAGATTTATGGAAAATCTGACTTTCAATGCCAATATCGGGGCCTCTTACTCAGATATGCGTTACGATGCAATCAATGTTGAAGGAGGTATCAGTAACAAGAATGGTTTGGCCAATGTTTTTACTATTTGCCATCTTGATGATATTACTCATCAGCGTTCTCAAACGGGATGGAGAGAGCAAACACAAAGTGTATTTGCGAGTGCAGAACTTGGCTACAAGAGTGCATATTACTTGACCTTGACTGCTCGTAATGATTGGCCTTCTCAATTGGCTGGTCCTAAGTCAAATACGAAGTCGTTCTTTTACCCGTCTGTAGGTACTTCTTTTGTTTTGTCTGAAATTTTCAGTTTGCCAAAGCAAATAGAATATGCCAAAGTACGTGCATCATATGCCTCGGTAGGTACACCTTTCCCTCGTAACTTGGCCAATCCAATGTATGCATGGGATGAGGCTAATAACTTGTGGCGTTTGGATACTAACTATCCTATGTATGACTTGAAACCTGAACGTACAGATTCGTATGAATTGGGTTTGTCCACTCGTTTCCTTAAGGGATTCAATATGGATCTTTCTTGGTACATGACGTATACAAAGAATCAAACTTTTGACCCTAAGATCTCAGCTTCTTCTGCTTATAGTACATTGATTGTACAAACGGGTAAAGTACGTAATATGGGTTGGGAACTTGCACTTGGTTACAAACACAAATGGGGTGATTTTGGATGGCAATCTAACTATACTTTGAGTTCAAATAGAAATAAAATTATGGAACTTGTAGAAGATTATCGTCACCCAGAAACTGGTGCGTTGATTACAAAAGACAATATCGACGTAGGTGGTCTTGCGCAAGCACGCTTTATTTTGAAAAAAGGTGGATCACTTGGTGATTTGTATTCTATGACAGAGCTTCGCACAGATAGTGAAGGTAATATTTATGTCAATGAAGAAGGCAAGGTGATGCGTCAAAAGAATGAAGAAGGCATCAAAGTGGGTAGTGTATTTCCTAAAGCGAATATGGCCTGGAGAAATAACTTCTCATACAAGAATTTTGAAGCAGGCTTTATGATTTCTGCACGTATTGGCGGTGTCGTTTATTCAGCTACTCAAGCAGCAATGGACTTATATGGAGTATCCCAAGCTTCTGCGGATGCCCGCAATAATGGTGGCATCTTGATTAATGGAAATGATTTGATTGATGCACATGGATGGTACGATGTTATTTCTGCTGAGTCTGGAATGCCTCAATATTACACATACAGTGCAACAAATGTACGCTTGCAAGAAGCCAGTATCGGTTACACACTGCCAAAAAATATTTTGTGGGGTGTAGGTGAGATGAAAATCAGTCTTGTAGGTCGCAACTTATTGATGCTTTATAATAAGGCGCCATTTGATCCTGAAAATGTGGCGACTACAGGGAATTATTACCAAGGAATTGATAACTTTATGACGCCAAGTACGCGTAATATTGGATTCAATATCCGTATGAAATTCTAATCAAAAGACCCAATGACAATGAAAAACATAATAAAGACAGCCGTTCTCGCTGGTGTGGTGTTTGGAACTTGTGCTTGTACTGATAAGTACGAGGAATACAATAAAAATCCATACGATGCCAATCATACCCAAGTGGAGTATGATGGATACAATGTAGGGGCATCTATTAAAGCGATGGAAGGATATATCATCCCTGTAGAAACCAATCTAAACCAGTTCACAGAATGTCTACTTGGTGGTTCTTTCGGTGGGTATCTTGCCGATTCCAACAAAGGCTTTGTCGGAAAGAACTTTGCTACATACAATCCACAAGAACACTGGATACAAGTTGCTTTCAATGATATTATTCCTAATACGTACAGTAGTTATCTACAATTGAAAGAGCTTACTGATGATCCTGTGATTATCTCTGTAGCAGATATCGTGCGTATTGCAGCGATGCATCGTGTTTCCGATATGTATGGTCCTATTCCATATACTAAGATTGGTGAAGATGCCAAATTGACTGCGCCTTATGATGATGTCAAGACAGTTTATCATACAATGATTGGTGAATTGGATACAGCTATAGCTGCATTGACAGAAAACCGTACGGCCAACTTTAGTGCAGATATAGATAATGTATTTGCTGGAAATGTTGAAGAATGGGTTAAGTATGCTAACTCTTTGAAACTACGTCTTGCTATGCGTCTTGCTTACTGTGAGCCAGATTATGCAAAGACAAAAGCAGAAGAAGTGATGGCACATGAAATCGGTCCGATGACATCTAATTCAGATAATGCATACAATATCGTATCAAAATCTCCTTTCCGTGTAGTTATGTATGATTATAATGGTGGTGACTCTCGTGTATCTGCCGATTTGACTTCATATATGCAAGGATACAACGATCCTCGCTGCCCAAAATATTTTACGAAGACCACTTTTGAAATAGATGGCTTTGAAGAAGGGTATTACGGACTGCGTACTGGTATTGACTTT
>ERZ795048.3898-NODE-3898-length-10723-cov-10.144263_pt1 | contig 10723 bp, 9 predicted proteins | sample MGYA00375132_ERZ795048 | MGnify/ENA primary metagenome ERZ795048 (study PRJEB30177, sample SAMN05720225) | activated sludge metagenome | isolation source: Anaerobic digester | place: Hong Kong | collected 2014-12-17 ...
GCACTTATTTTTATATTTGCCAACTTGAAAAAATGCTCTTTTTTAGACTGATTTTTTGTATTTATTGTCTTATTGTATTAAGATATTGAATAACATAATTTTGTGTTGGAATTTTTTTTCGAATTAATTATATATAGAAAATAGTAATAACTAAAATAGTAAATCAATGAAAATTCTTATTTGCTTAAGTAATGTTCCGGATACTACTACAAAAGCTAAATTCGTTAACGATAATAAAGCTTTTGATACCACCGGAGTACAGTGGATTATTAATCCATGGGATGAACTTGCATTAACAAGAGCAATACAATTAAAATCAGATGCAGCAAATGCAATTGAAAATATTACTGTGGTTACAGTAGGAAAAGCCGATGCAGAACCTACTATGAGAAAAGCACTGGCAATAGGTGCCGACTCTGCTGTTCGTATTGATGCTGAACCAAAAGATGCATATTATGTTGCTGCTCAAATAGCAGAATACGTAAAATCGAATCCTTTTGATATTATATTAAGCGGTATTGAATCAAGCGATTATAATGGCTCTGCTGTTGGTGGAATGGTAGCCGAATTTTTAAATATTTCATCAGTTTCGGCTGTTTCTACATTGAATATCGAAGGTGGAAAATTAAAAATCACTCGTGATATAGACGGTGGTAAAGAACAAGTTACTACCCAATTACCTGTTGTAGCAATAGTGCAGAAAGGTATTGCCAAAGAACCTATGATTGCTGCAATGCGTGGTATTATGATGGCTCGTCAGAAACCTTTGCAAATTGTTGCTCCTGTTGACGTAGAAGCTTTAACTGAAATCGTTAATTTTGAGCTTCCTCAGCCAAAACCTGCTTGCAAAATGATTGCTCCTGAAAATGTAAAAGAATTAGTTGATCTTCTTCAAAACGAAGCTAAAGTGATCTAATTTCAGGTAAATCAACGAAATAATATTAATAAGAATTAAATAAAATTAAGATATGTCAGTATTAGTTTTTACAGAAAACTGGGATGGTAAATTCAAAAAATTATCTTTTGAATTGGTTTCCTATGCAAGTAAAATTGCTGAAATGTTAAATACTCAAACCGTTGCTTTATCTATTGGTAACGTTCAGGAAGATGAACTAAAGAAATTGAGTAGTTATGGTGCAGATAAAATTGTATCGGTAAATAACGAAGCATTAAAAAATCTAGATAACCAGGTTTATACTTCTGTTATTGCTCAGGTTGCTGAGAAAGAAGGATCTAAGGTAGTAGTTATTTCTCATAATAATACAGGTAAAGCTATAGCTCCACGGTTATCGGTTAAATTAAAAGCTGGTTTAGGTGCTGCTGTTACAAAATTACCTGTTAGTGTTAATCCGTTTACAATTTATAAAAAAGCATTCTCGGGAAAAGCTTTTACAAATGTTGTAATTAAATCGGATGTTAAAATTGTAACCTTAGCACAGAACTCATTCGAAGTAATTGAAAACGCTAAAAATACATCCATCGAAAACTTCGGTGCTCAGGTTGGAGAAGTAAAAACTGTTGTTGAAGATGTTCAAAAACAAACCGGAAAACTAATTTTAACAGATGCTGAAATAGTTGTTTCTGGTGGCCGTGGTATGAAAGCAAGTGGTAACTGGGGTGCTATCGAAGAGCTTGCCCAGGTATTAGGCGCTGCAACAGCTTGTTCTCGCCCTGTTTCTGACGAAGGTTGGAGGCCTCATGATGAACATACCGGACAAACGGGTAAAATTATTGCACCAAATCTATATATTGCTGCCGGAATTTCCGGTGCTATCCAACATTTGGCAGGTGTTAGTGCTTCAAAATGTATTGTTGCGATTAATACTGATAAAGATGCTCCGATTTTCGAAGCTGCTGATTACGGGATTGTGGGTGATGCATTAAAAGTGTTGCCTGAATTGATTAGTGCAGTTAAAGAAGCAAAAGCTAAATAATTTAGCAAAAAAATATGTAAGTTTACAGGCAACAGATTTCTAATGATTTAGTTAAATCTGTTGCCTTTCATTTAAAATATTTATATATGTTAAAGCAAATCGTATTTATTATTTCTCTGCTAATAACACTTGGTGTATTTGCATATACGGTGTTGAGGTTAGTTTCTTTCTTTAAATTAACAAAGAAAGGTTTTCCGGTAAAAAACTTTGGGAAACGCTTTTCGGTGATGATGAGTGTGGCGATTGGCCAAACAAAAATTTTCCGCCGTCCGGTATTGGGATTGTTACATGCCCTTGTATTTTGGGGATTTTGTGTAATACTTATCGGAAGTGTTGAAATGGTTATCGACGGTATTGCAGGAACAGAAAGAGTGCTAAGTTCTTTAGGTATTGTTTATGATGTGGTATTTGCCACAGGTGATATTTTTGCATTGATTATAGCCATTGCTATCCTTGTATTCTTATTCCGACGAATTTTTATGCATGTTAAGCGCTTTGCCGGAATTGAAATGACTCATAAAAACCATGTGGATGCAAACTTTGCTTTAACTCTTATATTTTTATTGATGGTTACGTTGTTAGGAATGAATACTTTCTATATTCAGCATGCTATTGCTGCCGGACACGAAGTAGAAGGTGTATATCCTGTAAGTAACTTATTTGCCGGGATGTTTGCCGGAATGTCTGAGCATAGTTTATTTATTTTACATGAAATGAATTGGTGGGCACATATATTATTAATTTTCTTCTTTGCTAATTACTTACCTTATTCAAAACATTTTCACGTGTTTATGTCGGTGCCCAATGTGTTCTTGAGCCGATTAGAACCACTCGGTAAATTGGACAATATGGAAAACATTACGCGCGAAGTTAAACTGATGATGGATCCAAATGCTGCTTTTGCACAGCCTGCTCCCGGAGAAGAACAACCTATTGAGCGTTTTGGTGTAAAAGATATTGAAGACATTATCTGGAAAAATTATTTTGACTCATTAGCATGTACGCAGTGTGGAAGATGTACGTCTGTTTGCCCTGCAAATATTACTGGTAAGAAATTATCTCCACGAAAAATTATTATGGATGTTCGTGCCCGAATGAATGAAAAAGCTCCTAAGTTGGTTAAAGATTCGAATTTTGATGATAATAAATCTTTAATCAGGGATTATATTTCGGAAGAGGAACTGTGGGCTTGTACTACTTGTAATGCCTGTGCCCAGGAATGTCCTATAAACATTAACCATCCTACGTTAATTGTGGCAATGCGCCGATATTTGGTTATGGAAGAAGCCGCTTCTCCTGGTGAGTTAAATACCATTTTTAATAATATCGAAAATAACGGTGCACCATGGCAATTCTCACAACAGGATAGGATGTTGTGGGCGGAAGAATTATATATTAATGAGAAAGCTTAAAATTTGATTTTATATGATATAAGAAGTTTTAAGTAAGGTTTATTTAGACCTTAAACTTTAAACTTTAAACTTTAAACTAAATTATCATGTCAGAAAATAAACGAAAAATAGAAGTTCCTGTAATGGCTGACCTTTTTGCTAAAGGCGAAAAACCAGAATATTTGCTTTGGGTTGGTAGTGCAGGTGCTTTCGATGATAGATATAAAAAAGTTACAAGATCGTTTGTGAAAATCTTGACTCATTTAAATATTAGTTATGCTGTTTTAGGTGTTGAAGAATCATCAAGCGGAGATATTGCCCGCCGTGCAGGTAACGAAATGTTATTTCAGATGCAGGCTATGACAAATATAGAGATTTTGAATGCTTATGAGGTGAAAAAAATTATTACCTGCGACCCTCATGCATACAATACTTTCAAAAACGAATATCCTGATTATGGTGGAAATTACGAAGTATTTCATCATACCCAGTTTTTAAGAAATTTAATTGAGGAAGGTAAGCTAACAATAAAGAGTAATCTTTTTAAGGATAAAACCTTAACCTATCACGATCCATGTTACCTTGGGCGAGCAAATGGTGAATACAATGCCCCACGTATGGTTTTAGATGCAATCCCTTCTAAAAAGTTAGAGATGAAACGTAGCAAAAGTTTTGCATTGTGTTGTGGTGCTGGTGGCGGCCAGATGTTTAAAGAAGCAGAAAAAGGCGATAAAGAGGTATTTATTGAACGTACCGAGGATGCTTTGGAAACAGGTGCTGATATTATTGTTACTGCTTGTCCTTACTGTATGGTAATGATGACCGATGGGTTAAAATATAAAAATCAGGAAGAACAGAAAAAAAATTACGACATAGCGGAACTTATTGAACAAGCTTTAGAATTATAATTTAAACATAATAAACAAAATGGAAAATAAATTAACCATTGAAGGTGGTGAGTTTTTAATTAAAAAAACAGAAGCCCACGAAATTTTTATACCTGAAGAATTTGACGAAGAACAAAAAATGATTGCACAATCATGCGATGATTTTTTGGAAACAGAAGTTTTTCCAAACCTTGAAAATATTGATCATCAAGAAGAAGGTTTGATGTCAAATATTCTTAAAAAAGCAGGAGAACTTGGATTGTTAGGAATTTCAGTACCAGTTGAATACGATGGTTTCGGACAATCATTTGTAACATCTATGTTGGCAAGTGAAAGAATGGGTGCAGCTAATTCATTTGCTGTTGCTTATTCAGCACATACAGGTATTGGTTCTTGCCCGATTGCATACTATGGTAATCACGAACAAAAGCAAAAATATTTAACAAAACTTGCTACAGGTGAATTGCTTGGTGCATATTGTTTGACTGAACCTGGTGCAGGTTCTGATGCAAACTCCGGAACAACAAAAGCAGTTTTATCGGAAGATGGTAAATATTATATCCTGAACGGACAAAAGATGTGGATCACAAACGGTGGTTTTGCTGATGTTCAGACTGTTTTTGCAAAAATAGATAACGACCGCGTTTATAGTGCATTTATTGTTGAAAGTAGCTGGGAAGGTATTACTTATAACCCTGAAGAAAAGAAAATGGGTATTAAAGGTTCTTCCACACGCCAGATTTTCTATAATGATGTAAAAGTTCCTGTAGAAAACTTATTAGGAAAACGTGGAGAAGGATTTAGAATTGCACTAAATATTCTACACATGGGACGTATCAAGTTAGGTGGAAACGTTCTTGGTGGAGCTAAAAGAGCTATTGATCAGTCGGTTAATTATTCAAATGAACGCAAACAGTTTGGCCAGTTAATTTCAAACTTTGGGTCTATTAAACAGAAATTAGCAGAACAGGTAATTAAAACTTTTATTTCAGAATCTGCTGTATACAGGGTAAGTAAAAATATCGATGATGCTTACGAAGTATATAAAAACATGGAAGGTTGCGATTATGGAAGAGCTTTAATGGACGCTTTCGGACAATTCGGCTCTGAAGCTGCCATTATGAAAGTTTTTGCATCTGAAGCTCTGGATTATATTGTTGACGAAGAAGTTCAGATTATGGGTGGTATGGGTTTCTCTGCTGAAATGCCAGCTGATAGAAACTATAGAGACTCTCGTATCAATCGTATTTTCGAAGGAACAAACGAAATTAACCGTATTTTGGTTACAGATACTATTATCAAACGCGGACAAAAAGGTTCAATTAAGTTATTCGAAAAAGCAAAAGAAGTTGTTGCCGGATTAGATAACTTAAAAGATGATTACACTCCCAAAGGATATTTTGAAGATATGAGCCATTATGTGGAAAACTTCAAAAATGTTGCTTTAATGTTGATGGAGGCTGCTGTAAATAAATTTGACCGTAAATTAGTTCACGAACAAGAAGTTCTGAACAGCATTGCTGATATTTTAATGAATGCATATGTTGCTGAGTCAACTATGTTGCGCGTTCAAAAGTTAGAAGCAATTAAACCAGCCGATATGTATAGCTTATACAAAGATATATTGGATGTATATGTTTTTGAAGCTGCTTCGTTAATATATAAACATGCTTTAGATGCTATTTATTCTATTGAAGATGAAGCAATGACCGAAAAGTTATTAAATGCAGTTAAAGTTTATACAAAAGTTGCCGGAGTTAATACAAAAGATGCCCGCAGAAGAATTGCTGATAAACTGATTGAAGAAAACAGATATTGTTTTTAATATATTCTAAATAAAGAATAAAACCCCTTTTCGAAAGATGAGGGGTTTTTTTGTTATTATTGGGGTTTGAAAGCTTGTATTTTTCGATTATTTTTATGTTTTATTTTAACAAATGGAAACATCAGAACAATTTAAAAATGGGATTGTAATTCTTGGAGCAGGAAATGTTGCAACTCATTTATCTATTGCTCTGTATAAATCAGGTTTTAAAATCAAATGTGTTTATAGCAAATCTATTGAAAACGCCAAAAAGCTAGCACAAAAAATTGAAGCACATTATACAAACGAAATTAATCATCTGCCTGTTGAGGCTGATTTATATATTATAGCTGTTAAGGATGAAATTATTGAACAAATAATTGCTCATCTTGATTTAAAGTACGGTATCATTGTTCATACAGCTGGTAGCATATCTATTGATATTTTTAAGAATAGATTTGAAAATTATGGAGTTTTTTATCCATTACAAACGTTTACAAAAAACAGAGAGTTAGATTTTTCTGATATCCCGCTTTGTATAGAAGCAAATAGTAAAATATTAGAAAATAAACTTTTTACACTGGCAAAGAGTCTAACAAAAACTGTTGTTTATGTTGATTCTGAAAACAGGAAAAAACTGCATTTAGCTGCAGTTTTTGCGTGCAATTTTTCAAATCATATGTATGCTATTGCGGCAGAAATTATAAAAAACTCGGATTTGCCATTTGAATTATTAATACCATTAATTAACGAAACAGCTAAAAAGGCAATTGATTGCAATCCCGTTAATGCACAAACAGGCCCGGCAGTTCGTAATGATAAGAATGTAATCCAAAACCATATGGAAATGTTAAAAGAATTTCCGGAATTTGAGAAAATATATAGATTTGTGAGCGATAGTATAAATAAGTTAAATCAACATAAGAAATAAAAATTATAATGGCGAATTTTAAAGAAGAACTGAGGAATATTAAAGCATTTGTTTTTGACGTAGATGGTGTATTTACCGATGGGCAAATTTATCTTGACCCTAGCGGGGAATTTGTTCGTTCGGTTAATATGAAAGATGGTTACGCTGTTGCTTATGCATTAAAACAAGGATATATAATAGGGATTATTTCGGGCGGAGAATCAGAAGCTGTGCGTAAGCGTTTTCAGTACCTTGGTATTACAGATATTTATATGGGTTCAAGAGATAAAAAAAACGATTTTGAGGATTTTTATCTTAAGTATGGCTTAAAGCCTGAAGAAATATTATATATGGGCGATGATTTACCAGATTATGAGGTAATGCAAATTACAGGCCTTGCTACTTGCCCATCGGATGCTGCCGAAGAAATAAAATCTATATCAAAATATATATCTACATTTCCGGGGGGCAGGGGGTGTGTTCGCGACGTAATTGAGCAGGTACTTCGGTTGCAGGGGAAATGGAAAAAGTTTTAAAATAATACAACACATAAAAAAGGATGTTATACTTTTTTCGCTTAATCAGATATAAAAACTTATTGATAATTATTTTAACGCAATACTTAATGCGTTGGAGTATTATTAAACCTATTTTAACAGCCTATAACTTTGAGTTACAATTTAGCGAACTCAATTTTTTCTTTTTAGTAATGGCTACGGTTTTATTAACAGCAGCCGGATATGTAATAAACGATTATTTTGACGCCAAAACCGATATGGTAAACCGCCCTGATACTGTTATTGTTGGAAGAGTATTAAACAGGCGTTGGGCAATTTTATGGCATGTTATTATAAATATAGTAGGAATTGGATTAGGTGCTTATATTTCATTTTATATCGGTATTCCATCTCTAACTTTGGTTTTTATAATGGTTACCGGTATACTTTGGTTTTACTCAACAACTTATAAAAGGCAATTTTTAATTGGAAACGTTATCGTTGCCCTTCTTACAGCCATGGTTCCATTAATGGTTTTATTATTCGAAATTCCTTTATTAAATCAAAAATATGGCTTATTAATGGAAGAACTCCGCTCTGATTTTACACACATTATTGTGTGGGTAATGGCATTTAGTGTATTTGCATTTTTATTAACCATGATTAGGGAAATTATTAAGGATATTGAAGATTATGAGGGAGATAGTATTTATGGAAGGAAAACATTGCCTATTGTTACGGGTGTGCTTAATTCCAAAATCGTAATCATAACCTTTATTTTAACTACCATATTTTCTTTGTTATATATAAATTTTACTTTTCTTAACGATAAGATAACACTTGTTTATTTTTCTATTTTTCTGTTAATACCTTTGGTCTTATTGTTATATAAAATTATAAAAGCAAGTAGTAAAAAAGACTACCACAAGGCAAGTAACTTAACCAAGTGGATTATGTTATCAGGGATAAGTTATGCTTTAGTTGCTAATTATATTATAAATCACACATTTTAATTCATGTTTATTCCAAATATTGATCAATACAGGATAATCCTTGCCTCTCAGTCGCCCCGCAGGCAGCATTTATTAAAGGAAATAGGATTAGATTACGAATTAAAGTTAAAAGAATTTGTTGATGAAAGTTATCCTGATAATCTTGTAAAAGAAGAAATCCCGTTATTTATAGCAAAAAAGAAAGCCTCAGTTTTTAATAGCGAATTAAAACCTAACGAAATCTTAATTACAGCCGATACTATTGTCTGGTTAAATGGTAAAGTCCTACAAAAACCTACAGATTTTGATGATGCGATAAGGATTTTAAAAGAAATTTCCGGAAATTGCCACCAGGTTTATACCGGGGTTTGTTTGAAAACTTGTAACAGGGAAACATGTTTTTCTGCTTGTACCGATGTTTATTTTAAGAAGCTTTCAGATCAAGAAATTAATTATTATATCCATCAGTTTAAGCCATTTGATAAAGCAGGTGCATACGGAATACAGGAATGGATTGGATATATTGGTGTAGAAAAAATAAATGGTTCTTTTTTTAATGTAATGGGATTGCCTATACAAAAACTATATACTGCACTAAACGATTTTATTAATCATAAAAATACCTAACCATGAAAAAAACACTAGCTTTATTTATTTTAACATTTATCACTGCTGTGAACACGCTGCATGCCGACGAAGGAATGTGGATTCCTTTATTGCTGGAAAAATACAATATTAAGGATATGCAGGCTAAAGGATTTAAACTTACAGCAGAAGATATTTATAGCATAAACCAGGCTTGTTTAATGGACGCTGTGGTTATTTTTGGCCGTGGATGTACAGGCGAAGTAGTTTCCGATCAGGGTTTACTATTTACAAACCATCACTGTGGTTATGGCGCAATTCAGAGATTAAGTTCCATTGAGCATGATTACTTAACCGATGGCTTTTGGGCAATGACCAAGGAAGAAGAGCTTCCAAACCCTGGATTAACAGTAAGGTTCCTTAAAAAAATTGAAGATGTTACCGATAAGGTGCTGGAAAATGTGACTGAGGATATGTCTGAAGAAAACAGGGATTCGGTTATCAGGGCAAATATTAAATGTATTAGTGACCAGTCAGTAGAAGGAACTCATTACATTCCTACTATTAGGCCGTTTTTTTACGGAAATCAATATTTTCTTTTTTTACATGAGGAGTTTAAAGATGTTCGGTTAGTAGGTGCTCCTCCATCAGCCATTGGTAAATTTGGTGGCGATACCGATAATTGGATGTGGCCACGCCATACAGGAGATTTTTCTATTTTCAGGATTTATGCTGATAAGGATAATAATCCTGCTGAATATTCACCAGAAAATGTACCTTACAAACCCAGGAAGTTTCTGCCTGTTTCAATTAAAGGAATAAAGGAGGGTGATTTTACCTGGGTAATGGGTTATCCGGGAAGTACTCAGGAGTATTTAACGTCAGATGCCATAAAACTTATTGCAGAAGTACGCAATCCCAATAATGTTAAAGTTAGAGATATTCGTCTGGAGGTTATGAATAAATATATGGACACCAACGATACAATCAGAATTAAATATGCCAGCAAAAATGCAGGCGTAAGCAATTCATGGAAACGCTGGAAAGGTGAGATTGATGGTTTAAAACGAATGCAGACTATTCAAAAGAAGGTAGAGTTGGAAAAGGACTTTGATATTTGGGCAAAAGAAAATAATAAAAGTGAGTATTATAGTATTGTCGACGATCTGGCAAAAATATACCAGGAAATGCAAGAATACGCGGTAGCAAACGATTATTGGCGTGAGGCAATATTAGGTGTGGAGATTATTAGCTTCGCTTCGCGTTTCGATAATTTAATTAAGCAGGCTGGTTCAGATATAGATCAAAAAGAATTTGCTGAAAAATCAAAGCAAATGATTCATTCAGTAAATCAGTACTTTAAAGATTATGAGCAGAGAATCGACCAGGAAATATTTATTCAGATTGTACCATTATATTTTACATATGTAGATGCAAAATTCCATCCGGTTATCGAAAATTATAAACCACAGGGGCAGAATAATGAATTTATTGCTAAACTATATAAAGAATCTGTTTTTAATCATCCAAAGGCATTAACTGAACTACTCGAAAAGGGCGAAAAAGAAAGCATAAAAGCTTTAGCAGAAGATCCTATTTTTCAGTTTTACTCTGCATTTAGCCAGCTGTTAAGCGAAAAGGTATTCCCTAAATATTATACATTAAATAGCCAAACCGACAAGTTATATCGACTATATGTTAAAGGATTGCAGGAAATGCAACC
>ERZ795048.3900-NODE-3900-length-10720-cov-10.982372_pt1 | contig 10720 bp, 5 predicted proteins | sample MGYA00375132_ERZ795048 | MGnify/ENA primary metagenome ERZ795048 (study PRJEB30177, sample SAMN05720225) | activated sludge metagenome | isolation source: Anaerobic digester | place: Hong Kong | collected 2014-12-17 ...
CTGCCTGTCGATGTTCCCCTACCCCAGCGGCAAGCTGCACATGGGGCATGTGCGCAACTATACGATCGGTGACGTGATCTCACGCTACCAACGCCTGCTGGGGAAAAATGTCCTGCAGCCCATGGGTTGGGATGCCTTCGGCCTGCCGGCGGAAAACGCCGCGATCAAGCACGGGAAACCACCTGCGGAATGGACCTACGCCAACATCGCGTACATGAAGGGACAACTGCAGCGGCTCGGATTCGGCTATGACTGGGACCGTGAACTCGCGACCTGCAGCCCGGATTACTACCGCTGGGAACAGTGGCTGTTCACACGCCTGATCGACAAGGGTCTGGCCTATCGCAAGACCGCCACGGTCAACTGGGACCCGGTCGACCAGACGGTCCTGGCCAACGAGCAGGTGATCGACGGCAAAGGCTGGCGTTCGGGAGCCGCGGTCGAGAAGCGCGACATCGAGCAGTGGTTCATCCGCATCACGGCATATGCGCAGGAACTGCTCGACGATCTCGACCGCCTGCCCGGCTGGCCCGAGCAGGTCGCAACCATGCAGCGCAACTGGATCGGCCGTTCGCTGGGCGTGCAGATGGAGTTCGGCATAGAGGGTACCGACGAGACGCTGGAGATCTACACCACGCGTCCCGATACGCTGATGGGTGTCACCTACGTCGCCGTCGCCGCCGAACACCCGTTGGCACTGCGCGCGGCCGAAAACAACCGGGATCTTGCCGCGTTCATCGCCCAATGCAGGCAGGGTGGTGTCAGCGAGGCGGAACTCGAGACCATGGAAAAGCGCGGCATGGCGCTGGGCATCAATGCGGTGCACCCGGTCAGTGGCGACAGCGTGCCGATCTACGCCGCCAACTTCGTGTTGATGAGCTACGGCACGGGTGCCGTCATGGCAGTGCCTGCCCACGACCAGCGCGACTGGGAATTTGCGGAAAAGTACGGCATTGCGAAAAAGCAGGTCATCTTCGACCGGGGCGGCCACGCCTGCAGCATTGAACACGCCGCCTTCGTCGACAAGGGCGTGCTGGCCAATTCCGCGCCCTTCGACGGTCTGACCTCGGATGCCGCTTTCGCCGCGATAGCCGCCTGGCTGGAAAAGCACCACAAGGGTCGGCAGCAGATCAATTTCCGTCTGCGAGACTGGGGCGTTTCGCGTCAGCGCTATTGGGGCTGCCCGATACCGGTGATTCGCAAGGCGGATGGCACCGTCGAAGCGGCCAGTGAGTTCCCGGTGCGGCTGCCGGAAGACGTCCTGGTCGACGGCTCGGGTTCGCCGCTGAAGAAGATGCCCGCGTTCTACGACCTGGGCAACGGCGACAAGCGCGAGACCGACACCTTCGATACCTTCTTCGAGTCGAGTTGGTACTACGCGCGCTACTGCTGCCCCGATGCCGACACCCAGATGCTCGACGGGCGGGCCAGATACTGGTTGCCGGTGGACCAGTATGTCGGTGGCATTGAACACGCGATCCTGCACCTCCTGTACGCGCGTTTCTTCAACAAGCTGATGCGTGACGAGGGCCTGGTCGACTGCGACGAGCCGTTCACCCGCCTGCTGACACAGGGCATGGTGATCGCGGAAACCTACTACCGCAGCAACCCTGACGGCTCGAAAGAGTGGTTCAATCCGGCCGATGTCGAGGTCGAACGAGACGACAAGGGGCGCGTTTTGCGCGCCATCGCCAAGGCCGATGGCCAACCGGTCATCGCGGGTGGCGTGGAAAAGATGTCGAAGTCCAAGAACAACGGCGTCAACCCGCAGACCCTGATAGATCGTTACGGCGCCGATACCGTGCGTCTGTACACCATGTTCACCGCGCCGCCGGAACAGTCGCTCGAGTGGTCTGACGAAGGGGTCGAGGGTGCACACCGTTTCCTCAAGCGCGTATGGGCGCTCGGCACGCGCCTCGCGGGCCTTGCCGCGGTCACGCCGGGCAACGCCGCCGATTGCGCCGATACGCGGCGTGAAGTGCATGCGGCATTGCAAAAGGCGCTGTTCGACTACGAGCGCCAGCAATACAACACCGTGGTATCTGCCTGCATGACCATCGTCAACGCGCTCAACAAGCTCGAAGACTCACCTGCGGCCGTCGCAGTCCTGCAAGAGGGCATGGGCATCGTGTTGCGGCTGCTCGCACCGATCGCGCCGCATGTCGCCCACGCGATGTGGCGCGAACTCGGATACGGTGACGACATCCAGCACGGCGGCTGGCCACAGGTCGACGAATCGGCCCTGGTCTGCGACACCGTCGAATACGTCGTTCAGGTCAACGGTAAGATGCGCGGCAAGATCCAGGTCGCGGCAGACGCGGGCAAAGAGGCCGTCGAGCAGGCGGCCCGCGACAACGAAAACGCAAGACGTTTCACCGAGGGACTGGCGGTGCGCAAGGTCATCGTCGTACCGGGCAAGCTGGTCAACATCGTCGCAAACTGACGGAGACGCGTGATGAGGCGCAAGTCCTATATCTGCAATACAGCGTTTGCCGCCCGCCTGTTGCTGTTGCTGGCCGCATTGGGCATCGCTGGCTGCGGCTTCCAGCCGCGCGGGCAGACACTGGCACTGGGCGGCATACCGAGCCCCCTGCACGTCACCGGCCTGACCGCCTATTCTCCGCTGCAGCGCGAGTTGGCCTCCCAGCTGGACGCAGCAGGGGCCTCCCTGAGCGAGACGGCCGCCGGCGCCGCGGCCGTCCTGCGGATCAGCGACACACGCAGCGGCTCGCGCGTGTTGTCAGTCAACAGTCGCAACAAGGCGGTGGAATTCGAACTGGAAGAATCGGCGACCTTTTCGCTGCGCGCCGCTGATGGACGGGAACTGGCCACGGAACAGACTGTGCGGACGCTGCGCATCCTGTTCCAACCGGAAGACGCCGTGCTCGGCAGTAGCCGCGAGGCCGAATTGCTGCGTGGGGACATGCGCCGCCAACTGGTGGAAAGCATCATCCGGCGTCTCGCGGCAGCGTCGTAGCGCGATGCGGGTCTACCCGGACAAGCTGCATGACCATCTGGCGCGGCAGCTCGCGCCGGCCTATCTGGTCAGCGGCGACGAACCTCTGCAGCTGGGTGAATGCTGCGACGCGATACGTGCCGCCGCACGCTCAGCGGGACATACGACCCGCGAGGTGCTGGAGGCTGGCAGCGGATTCGACTGGCACCAGCTGACTGCCGAGGCATCTGCCTACTCATTGTTCGCAGACAGGAAGACGATCGACGTGCGCATTCCCGGCGGCAAACCCGGTGCCGAGGGCAGCAAGGCGCTGATCGCCTACTGCGCCGACCCGCCGCCCGACACACTGCTGCTGGTCAGCATGCCGAAGCTCGATCGACAGCAGCAGAACAGCAAGTGGTTCAAGGCCCTCGACGCACTCGGAGTCGTGGTTCAGGTCTGGCCGATCGAGAGCCAGCGATTGCCCGCCTGGATCGGACAGCGACTGCAAAGCGCCGGCATTCAGCCGACGGGGGAAGTGGTGCAGATGCTGGCCGAACGTGTCGAAGGCAACCTGCTGGCGGCCCGCCAGGAGGTCGAAAAGCTTCTGTTATTGCACGGCCCCGGGGCGCTTGATGCCGACCAACTGGAGGCTGCGGTTGCCGACAGTGCACGCTTCGACGTGTTTGAGCTGGTCGACAGTGCGTTGCGCGGCGAGGTCGAACGCAGCGTACGCATCCTCGATGGACTGCGCGCTGAAGGGCTGGCACCGGCGGTCGTGCTTTGGGCGCTGCACCGCGAGGTGCGCAACATGGCGCAGATGTCTGCCGATATCGCCAAGGGGCTGAGCCCCGACCAGGCAATCGGCAAGTCCCGGGTGTTCAGCAAGCGCGTCGCTGTCGTGCGTCAGGGATTGGCCAGGCTGCGCGCCGCGCAGTGGCTGGCAGCGCTGGATCGATGCCACGAGGCCGACGCCGCGATCAAAGGCATCGGCGGCCGCCAACCCTGGCTGCTGCTCGAAGACATCGTCCTGGGGATCAACGGCAAAAGCGCATTTCTGCGCCGCACCATCAGCGCCTGACCCGGGCCCTCAGCCTGTCTCTTCCAACTCCAGCTCCGGCGGGAAATAGGTCGCCGCCAGGCTGTTGTGCAGGTCGATGATGCCCAGTTGCAGGACGTCGATGAAGTCGTGCAGCTGCGCCTGACTCAACTCCGCCACGTTGACCCGCCGCAGTTTGAGTTTGAGCGCACGGATACCGCGTAGTGCCGGCCCCGAATTCTCCAGCTTGCCGATGCCGTCATCCACCGCCGAGATGCAGTGCAGGAACGACCGCGGAAACAGCGGGTTGTGAAACAGGAAATCCAGCACGTCTGCGCGACTGACCCGAATCGCCACATGCCGCCGATAGGTCTGGTAGCCCGACATCGAGCGCAGGACGCTGATCCACTGCAGCGTGTCCAGCGAACGTGACTCGAGCATGTCATCCGGAAACAGGTCGGTCGAACGCACGTCGATGATGCGCGTGGTCATATCGGCACGCTCCAGGTTGCGACCGATACGGGAGAAATGCCAAGCCTCGTCGCGATACATCACTGAACCCAGCAGACCGACAAGCTGCTGCGACCCGCTGATGATGCCGTCGAGGAAATCGTCCCGCCCGCTCTTCGTCAGCCCGGACTGCACATTCTCCTTGGCGAACAGGTAAAGCTCGTTGAGCTTTTCCCACGACGAGCGTGGCAGCACCTCGCGCACGGTACGGCAGTTCTCACGCGCGGCCGCCAGCGAGGAGAGAATCGATCCGTGGTTGTGCGCGTCACCGATCAGAAAGCGCACGATATTGCGCTCGTTCGGTTCACGCTCCACCGTCTCGAACTGCAGGCGTAATCCGGTGATATCCACCAGCGGCTCCCAACCCGGGGCTATGCCACTTGGCGTGTCCAGCACGAGGTGCGAATTGACCCGAATGAGGCGCGCCGTGTTTTCCGCGCGTTCGACGTAACGGGCGAGCCAGTAAATATTCTCTGCGACGCGTGACAGCATGACGACCTCCGCTCAGTTGTCGGTTTCCACAATCCAGGTGTCTTTCGATCCGCCGCCCTGCGAGGAATTGACCACCAGGGAGCCTTTGCGCAGTGCCACACGGGTCAGCCCGCCAGTCGTGACGAACGTCTTGCGGCCACTGAGGATGAACGGTCGCAGGTCGACGTGCCGCGGCTCGAGACACTGACCGACGACAGTGGGAACGGTCGACAGGCCCAACGTCGGCTGCGCGATGTAGTTGCGTGGATTCTTCTTGATCAGGCCGGCAAAAGTCTTGCGCTCGGCCTTGGTGGAGCGTGGACCGATCAGCATGCCGTAGCCACCCGACTCATTGGCCGGCTTGATCACCAGATCTTCAAGATGGTCGAGCACATACTGCCGCTCTTCCGGGTACATGCAGCGATAAGTCGGGACATTCGGTATCCCGGGTTCTTCGTCGAGATAGTAACGGATGATCTCAGGCACGAAGGCATACACCACCTTGTCGTCCGCCACACCCGCTCCCGGGGCATTCGCCAACCCGACCTTGCGGGCCTTCCACGCGCGCAGCAGGCCAGGTACGCCCAGCACCGAGTCATCCCGAAACGCCTCCGGGTCCATGAATTCGTCGTCGATACGACGGTAGATCACGTCTACACGTTGCAGACCCGAGACCGTACGCATGTAGACGCAGTCGTCATCGTCCACGAACAGGTCCCTGCCCTCGACCAGTTCGGCACCCATCTCCATCGCCAGGTAGGCGTGCTCGAAATACGCCGAGTTGTAGATCCCCGGCGTCAGCACGGCCACGGTCGGGCGCTTGACGTTGCGTGGCGACAGCGCAGCCAGCATCTCGTACAGCTGGGTCGGATAATCGTCGACCGGCAGCGGCGCGTAGGACTCGAACAGCTCCGGGAACACGCGCTTGGTCACCAGCCGGTTTTCCAGCATGTAGGACACGCCCGACGGAACGCGCAGGTTGTCCTCGAGGACGTACATCGTGCCATCGGCATCGCGCACCAGGTCCGAACCGCAGATGTGCGCCCACACCCCGAGCGGTGGATTGACCCCGACGCACTGAGGCCGGAAGTTCTTCGACTCGGCCAGCACCTCGGCAGGAAACACGCCGTCCCTGATGATCTTCTGCTCGTGATACAGGTCATTGATGAACAGGTTCAGCGCCTTCACCCGCTGCTTCAGACCGGCCTCGATGCGGTCCCACTCGTGCTTTTCGATGATGCGCGGCACGATATCGAACGGCCAGTTGCGATCGATCATGCCGTCGTTTTCGTTGTACACCGTGAAGGTGATTCCCATTTCCTTGATCGCGAGATTGGCGGCATCCTGGCGGGTCGCCAGTTCGCCGCTGTCCATCTTGCGGAAAAGGCCGATGATCTCTTTGGCCAAGGGGCGGGCGCGGTTTTTGCCTGCCATCATTTCATCGAAAAAGGGACCCGGGTCGTATTCCTTGAGTTCTATTGGCATGTTGTCTTCTTGGCTGGAAACCAGCTTCAGGCCTTGCGGCTGGGGTTGGTAAACCGTAGATCCAGGGTGTAGGGATGTTCGCATTGCGGGGCCTCTTCGGACACATGCACCGGACCGGTGCTATGTCCTACAGGCCAGAACCGTGCCAGACGCCGCGATTCCGCCTCATAGGCGTTGATCGGCAGGGTCTCGTAGTTGCGTCCTCCCGGATGGGCCACGTGGTAGGTGCAGCCGCCGAGCGAGCGCGCTGACCAAGTGTCAACGATATCGAATACCAGCGGGGCATGCACCGGGATTGTCGGATGCAGGCCGGAAGGTGGATCCCATGCCTTGTAGCGCACCCCGGCGACAAACTCTCCGCGCTCGCCGGTGCACCGCAATGGCACACGCCGGCCGTTGCATGTCACGACATGGCGCGAATCGGTCATGCCGCGCACCTTGACCTGCAGACGTTCGACCGATGAGTCGACGAAGCGTGCCGTGCCCTGTGCGGTCACCTCTTCACCGAGCACATGCCAGGGTTCGATGGCGAAGCGCAGTTCCATCTCGACGTCGTCGACGTTGATCGTGCCGTAGCGTGGAAAGCGGAACTCGACGAACGGCTCGAACCAGTCGCCGTCGACTTCGTAGCCCCACCGCCGCAGATCGCCGACCACGTCCGCCATGTCACGCTGCACGAAATGCGGCAGCATGAAGCGGTCGTGCAGTTCGGTGCCCCAGGGTACCAGTGACGGCGTATAAGGTTGCTGCCAGAACCGGGCGACCAGTGCGCGCAGCAGCAGGCTCTGCACCATGGCCATCCGCGAATGCGGCGGCATCTCGAAACCGCGGAACTCGACCAGACCGAGGCGTCCGGTGGCCGAATCCGGCGAATACAGTTTGTCGATACAGAATTCCGCACGGTGGGTGTTACCGGTCATATCCGCGAGCAGGTTGCGCAACGCGCGGTCGACCAGCCAGGGTGACGCCACCTCGCCACCAGGCAACTGCTGCAACGCGATGTTGAGCTCGTACAGGCTGTCATCACGCGCCTCGTCCACCCGCGGCGCCTGCGAGGTCGGGCCGATAAACATGCCGGAGAACAGGTACGACAGCGACGGGTGATTCTGCCAGTAGCGCACCAGACTGCCGAGAACCTGCGGATTGCGCAGCATCGGGCTGTCGGCTGGAGTGGGGCCGCCGAGGGTGACATGGTTGCCGCCGCCGGTACCGGTATGGCGGCCGTCGAGCATGAACTTCTCGGTGCCCAGCCGCGCCAGGCGAGCCTCCTCGTACAGGATCTCGTTGTTCTCGACCATCTGCTTCCAGCTACCCGCCGGGTGCACATTGACCTCGATGACCCCGGGGTCCGGTGTCACCGAGAAACGCTTGAGTCGCGGGTCATGAGGTGCCGGATAACCTTCCAGGACGATCGGTTGGCCCAACTCACGCGCGGTCTCTTCGACCTGCCTGACGAGATCGAGCCAGTGCACCACGTCACCCAGCGGCGGCATGAAGACGTACAGGTTGCCGTCGCGGGGTTCGAACGCCATCGCGGTGCGCACGAAGCCGTGCCCATCGATACCGGCATCCGCAAACCCCTGCTCGCTCAGTCCGTGCGCGCTCAGACTGTCCGCCGGCGCCCCCGCCTGCCACGTGGCGTAACGGGCGGCGACGTCGCCCGGGCCGCTACCCGGCAGAGAACCTCTCGGTGCGAACGGGTCGGTCGTAAACAGTGTCTGGCGCGACTCCGGCTTCTCCCAAACCAGCGCATCCAGCGGCAGACGCAGCCCCATCGGTGAATCGCCCGGCAACAGGAACATGTGCCCACGGCGGAACGTCCACGGCGAACTGGTCCATCGCTCCGCATCCGGATCCCAACCCACCGATAATGTGTAACCGACAACCTGCTCCAGGCCGCGCTCGAACAGGCGGCGCAGGCGTGCACGTTCGAGCTTGTCAGAAAGCCGGCTGTCGAGGACATCGACGTTCTCCGGCAAGGTACCTTCCTTCCACAGGTAGTACAGGACGTCTTCGTAGCCTGGCTCGACGTTGTCGGCCCTGACCCCCAGGCGTACTGCCAGACGCCTGGCGAACGCCTGGGCAGCCCCCGTGTCGGCACTGCCTTTGGCGCTGGGGTCCGCGAGCAGCGTCGGCTCAGTCCATACCGCCTGGCCGTCGTCGCGCCACAGGCACGACAGCGCCCAGCGCGGCAACGGCTCGCCCGGATACCATTTGCCCTGGCCGTGGTGCAGCACGCCACCGGGTGCGAAACGCTGCCACAATCGGCGCAACAACACCTCGGCGCGCTCGCGCTTGTGGGCGCCCAGTGCCGCGGTGTTCCACTCGGCGCCGTCCATGTCATCGATCGACACGAAGGTCGGCTCGCCACCCATCGTCAGGCGCACGTCATTGGCCGTCAGCTCGGCATCGACCCGCGCACCGAGCGCCATCACCGCGCCCCACTGCTCGTCGCTGTACGGCAGCGTGACCCGTGGGTCCTCGTGAATCCGGGTCACCTCGTTGAGGAACTTGAACTCCACCTCGCACTTGCTGACCGCCCCGGTGACCGCCGCCGCGCTCACGAAATCCGGGGTGCAGGCGAGCGGGATATGTCCCTCGCCGGCAAACAGACCCGAGGTCGGATCCAGGCCGATCCAGCCCGCCCCCGGCACGAAGACCTCGGCCCAGGCGTGCAGATCGGTGAAATCCTCGGTCGGGCCGGACGGACCGTCGAGCGACTCCTGATCGGGTGCGAGCTGCACCAGATAACCCGAGACGAATCGTGCCGCCAGCCCCAGGTGACGCATGATCTGCACCAACAGCCAGGCGCTGTCGCGGCACGAACCCTTGGCCAGACCCAGGGTCTCTTCGCAGGTCTGCACCCCCGGCTGCATACGAATGACGTAGCCGATCTCACTCTGCAGGCGCTGGTTGAGTGCCACCAGGAAGTCCACGATCTTGGTGGGTTCGCGCGAGACTTCGCGCAACCATTCGGTAAGGCGCGGGCCCGATTCGGTGCACTCGAAATAGGGTTTCAGCTCCTTGTGCAGCTGTTTCGGATACTCGAACGGGAAATTGTCAGCGTATTCCTCGACGAAGAAATCGAACGGGTTGATGGTGACCATCTCCAGCACCAGCCCGACGTCGACCACCATCCTGCGCGTCTTTTCCGGAAACACGTAGCGCGCCACAAAATTGCCGAACGGGTCCTGCTGCCAGTTGAGAAAATGCTCCTCCGGCTCGACCTTCAGCGAGTACTCGTGAATCGGGGTACGCGTATGCGGGGCCGGCCGAAGGCGGATCAGGTGCGGCGACAACGACACGTTGCGATCGAACAGATACTCGGTCCTATGGCGCAGTGCCACCCGGATAGACATACATCACCTTGGCCATGCAGCGGCCGACACGAACTGGGAAGTTACAGAGCATAGCAGAGTGCTGCCGCCTGCCAGGTAAAGATGGGGCTTCCACCGGGGCATGATTTCGCCCCATACTTGTGGGCAAACCAATTGCCCGGATTGACCGCTACGATGACCTATTGCGTCGGACTAAGTCTTGAAGACGGCCTCGTCTTCGCGTCGGACTCACGCACCAATGCGGGCGTGGATTACGTGACCACCTACAGCAAGATGCACGTCTTCAATCCGATGCCGGACCGGCTGTTCGTGCTGCTCTCCGCCGGTAACCTGGCGACCACGCAGGAAGTGGTCAACCATATCCAGCGCGACCTGGACTACCCCACAGGCGGACCGAACCTCGCGAATGTCCGCTACCTGTTCGAGGCCGCTGAATACGTTGGCTCAGTCAGCCTGTCGGTGCAGAAGGAACACGGCCATGCGCTCGCCCAGTCCGGTGTGAGCGGAGAAACGACCCTGATCCTCGGCGGCCAGATCGCCGGCCAGCCACACGGCCTGATGCTGATCTACCCGCAGGGCAACTACATCACCTCCTCTCCGGAGACGCCCTATCTGCAGATCGGCGAAAGCAAATACGGCAAACCGGCGCTTGACCGCATCGTCCACCCGGGACTGTCACTGAACCAGGGCGCCCGGCTGGCACTGGTATCACTGGACGCGACCACGCGGTCGAACATCACGGTCGGCCCGCCATTCGAACTGGCGACCTACGAGGCGGACAGCCTCGTGCTCGGCTGCCGTTGCCGCTTCGATGCCGACGACAAATACCTGATCAGCGTGCGCGATGCCTGGAACAACGGCATTCAGGAGGCATTTCTCAGCCTACCGAAGTTCTCCTGGGAGTCGGCCGGCGGTGCCACCTGCGCCGCACCGCAACCGCAA